>Ga0114932_10004181_pt1 | contig 13685 bp, 13 predicted proteins | sample 2SBtaG_2_FD_87286 | JGI IMG/M metagenome (GOLD analysis project Ga0114932, IMG submission 87286) | Deep subsurface microbial communities from Kolumbo volcano to uncover new lineages of life (NeLLi) - 2SBTROV12_ACTIVE470 metaG | ecosystem: Environmental > Aquatic > Marine > Volcanic ...
AAATTCGTAATTATTGACCACCAATTTGATGGAACTATATGAATAATCACCCCATCTTTTTTCAAAACTCTTTTCATTTCTGTAAAAGCATCTTGAATTATTTCAATTTCTTGTAACATATTTGAAGAATATATTATATCGAATGAATTTTCATCAAAATTTAATTTATTGATATTTCCTTTTTGAACTGGATAAAATTGTGGAAATATAGGATTGATGTCAATTGAAGTTACTTTATACCCTCTTTTAGAAATAAATTTTGCTTGATGTCCATCACGACCACCTATTTCTAAAACTTCGATATTTTTTACATTTGGAAAAAAATCTAAAGCCATTTCTAATTCACTATTTCTAATAAATTGCCACCATTTTATCTCTATTTTTTCTTCCATTTTATCCTTCAATAGTAAATACCTAATAATTTTTTCAATGAAACAGTGATAAATCAATCCTTTCCAATTTTGTAAATCTCTATGAGAAGATTTTAAATTAATACAAAATTAATCATTTTTATTGAAAAGACATTCTTTGTTGCTAACTATTCTTGTTATTTCTATCACTGTTTTTATCTATGGTGTATTTGTTGGTACATACAAAATTTTTCCATATGATGTTTTAGATAATGTTAAAGCAATTTCATTAAATGAAAAAAATGAATTTGATGAGCAAGATCTTATTTATGAAAATAATGTTAATCGATTAATTCACATTAATTCTGTTGATGATATATCTAAATTGAAAAATAAATTAATTGATTTTATTTGGAGTTATAATGGATTCCCTGATTCAAAACTTCCTGATAGTGTTCAAACTGATATAGTGAATACTCTATATACTGATTTTACAAATTTGAGGAAAATTGATCAGATAACTATCAACATGGAATATGGAGTTAATTCAATTTCTTATCTGTTTATTCCTGAATCTAGTAATAATAAACTTATAATTTACCATCAAGGTCATGCAGGTGATTTCTATAAAGGAAAAGAAACCATTCAATTTTTCTTAGATAGAAATTATGCAGTATTGGCATTTTCCATGCCATTATTAGGAATGAATAATCAACCTATTGTAGAAATACCTAATATTGGTACAATAAAATTAACATCTCATGAACATTTACGATTCATTGAGTCATCCGATTTTTCTCCAATAAAATTTTTTGTAGAACCAATTACTAGATCTCTAAATTATTTGGATAAAGAATATGATTTTTCTTCTTACTATATGGTTGGAATTTCTGGAGGTGGTTGGACTGTAACATTGTATCCTGCAATTGATGATAGGATTTTACAAAGCTATTCAATTGCTGGTTCAATTCCAATTTATCTTCGTTCACTCCCTGAAAATCGTGGAGATTATGAACAATGGCTTCCAGAACTTTATCAAAATGCTAATTATCTTGATTTGTATATCATGAATTCATTTGGTGAAAATAGAAAATTTGTTCAAATTTTTAATAAATATGATTCATGTTGCTTCTCGGGTGAATTATACAAATCATATGAAAATGAAATAAAAAAATCTATTTCTAAATTAGATAAAGGTTATTTTAAAATTTATCTTGATGATACCCATAAAACTCATAAAATTTCAGAATCAACATTAGAAATTATAATTGATTCTATGGCAAATTAAATTCATTTTATTAAAAAATAATGTAAATTTATAATAAACCGATAAATATCACTAGAAAAAAATTCATCTTGTGTTAATTGCTTCTCAAAATTTAACAAATTATGGGGTTCCTATACCTGAAAATGCAATTTTCAGAATTAATTTAGCATGGACAAATACATTAGATGAACTACAAAATCTTTTAAAAAAACATCATGAACATGATATCTTTGTTGATTTACCAATACATAGAACTAAACCCCCTAACAATAAATATTCTCTTGAGGATTTAATTCCAATTTTAAAATCACATTCAAATGTAAAATATTTAGCTATATCAAATGTTGAATCTGTAAATGATTTAAAAAAACATCTTGAAATAGTACCTACATCAATAACTCTTATTCCTAAAATAGAAAGTCCAACTGGAGTTAATAATATTGAAGAAATTATGAATTCTATTCCTTCAGCCAAAAAAATTGCAATGCTTGATCATGATGATCTTTATTCATCTATGTTAAAGAATAATGAATCTTCATCAAATTTTGTTAATTATGTTAACCAATTAGTAGAATTTTGCACAAATAATAAAATTGTTCTTTTAAGAACCATTGGGGTAATTTTTAGTGATGAAGAAAAACGTATTACAGAATATGTTAATTAAATAAAAGAATAAAAAGATGTCAAATGTCAAAAATAAAACTTTTTGATCCATTTCTTGATGATTCTGAAAAAAATATTTTAAATCAAGTATTTGATAGTCATTTTTGGGCATCAGGTTCTGGTGTTGGGTATGTACAAAAATTTGAAGAAAAATTTTCAAAATATCTTGGTTCTAAAGATTGTATTGCCGTAAACAGTGGAACAGCAGCACTAAATCTTGCATTATCAATGCATGATTTAAAAAATAAAGAAGTCATTATACCGTCATTATCATTTGTATCCACTGCTCATGCAGTAATTCTTAATGGAGGAATTCCTATATTTGCAGATATCAATCCACAAACTCTTTGCATAGATCCAATCCATATTAAAAAATTAATTTCAAAAAAAACTAAAATGATTATTCCAGTTCATTTTGCTGGATTACCTGCAAATCTATGTGAGATAATGGCTATTTGCAAAGAAAATAATCTGCATTTAGTTGAAGATGCAGCTCATGCTTCAGGTTCAACTTATGAAAATAAAAAAATTGGAATTCATGGAGAATTAGTATGTTTTAGTTTTCATCCTGTAAAAAATTTAGCAATGCCTACTGGTGGATTAATTTCTATAAATACAAAAAATCATAAAAAAATCAGTTCTATTTTAAAAGAAAAACGTTGGTGTGGTATTAGTAATAGACAAGGAATTTCATATGATGTCAAAAATGTAGGTTGGAATTATTATATGAATGAATTTTCTGCAGCAATTGGAATTGAACAATTAAATAAATTAAATAAATTAAATAAAATAAGAAAAAAAATTGCTAAATTATATTCTAAAAAGATAAACTTAGAAAATAAAATACCTTATGATAAAAATTGTTCTTATCATCTATATTGGATTAGAGTAAAAAAACAAAACCAATTTAGAAAAAAAATGAATGACGTAGGTATTGAAACAGGATTTCATTACAAACCTATTCATACATTTTCAATGTATAAGAAAAATATACACTTACCTATTACAGAAAAAATCGCGAAAGAATTGGTTTCTATACCAATTCATGCAAATTTATCTGATCAAGAAATTGATAAAATAATTCTTAACGTAAATAAATTTTCATAATTCCCTAATCTAATATTTTTAAATAAAAATTATATTTCACATATTTTTTCTAAAATTCTATCTATACCTTTACCATCAACCATACTCCTACCTGAAAAATACATTTTCTCTCTTGTTGAATAACTGGATATAACAGAAATTATGTTGGAAAGTTTTGAAAAATCATCATCCCAATATCCATAATTTATACCAAAACCAATTTTTTCCATTGCATTTGATGTTTTAATTTGATATTTATCTGTGGGAATCAATATCGATGGAATTCCAAGACATGCTAATTCGTATGCTGTAATCCCTGAGGATGAAATCACTAAATCTTGTTTAGCAAATAATTCTCCAATATTTTGTTTATTATGAATAATTTTAATAGATTGATTTTTTAAGAATTTATTTTTTAATTCTTCTTCAAATCTATAAGATGGTCCTAATACTACTGTAATGTTAAATCCACTATCTAAAAAATAAGGTAATATTTTTCCAGTTAAATTATTTTCATCACTACCGCCAAAAATTAAAAGAATTTTTTTTATTTTTTTATTTAATTTTATTTGATTACGAATTGTTTTAAATTCTGATCTTAAAATAATATATTTTGTTCCTGAAAAATATTCTGTAACAGATGAATTAATGAAATATTTTTGAAATTCTTTAACTATTGAACCATTGATTAATAATTTAGAATAAATTTTCTTGTTTCCTATATCATCAATAATAATAGTTTCACAATCATTTTTTAATAATTTGCTGTACATTTCATTGTAAAAAGGTAAATCAATAACAAGTTTAGAAATATTTTTTACCAAAATTTTACATTCAGTAACTCTTTCTAAATCACTCTTATTTTTTAAAACATGGAAAGAAATTTTTTTGTCTTTTAAATGATGTTCAATTTGTTGTTTATTATTCACTAAAAAAATTACTTTAAATCCACTTTCAATTAATTTTTCAGCAATAGAAAAACATCTAAAAAAATGACCAGAACCAATATCCTTTCCTATATCAAAACGAAACCCAAAATCAAATTGCATTTTTAAAAACTCAATATTTATGTGAAATAAGTAGTAGTTATGCTTAACTTTTGTCAGAAATTCCCAATAATTTCTATCAAACATTGGTTCAATGATTTTTTTGAAGAAATATTTTCTAATTAGTAAATAAAATTTTTGTAAAGTTAATTAATCCACCTTGAGGAGAATTACATCTATGACAGAATCATTTGATACTAAATGGGATGAAATTTATGATAATGGAAAACAACTTAATGAATTTCCTTTTACTGACTTAGTCTCATTTTACTATAATGAATTTAGAGGAAATTCCTCTAAACTAAACATTCTAGAAGTAGGTTGTGGTGCAGGAAATAATTTAGGTTTTCTAGCAAAATTAGGTCATAATGTTTATGGAGTTGATGGTAGCGAAAAAGCGATTGAATTTGCAAAGAAAAAATTTTGTGAAAATAACATCTCAGGAAATTTTATTGTAAATGAATTTACAAAATTACCTTACGATAAAAATTATTTTGATTTAATTATTAATAGAGCAGCTATATGTCATACTGACATAACAAATGCAAGTATTGCTTTACAGGAATGCAATAGAGTTATCAAAAATACAGGTATTTTTTATTCAACATTTTTCACAAATTTTAATACTTTTAAAGCTAATAAAATTGATTTCGGATTTTATGATTCCTTTCAAGAAGGATTTCACAATATCGGTGCTCTAAAATTTTATAATATTTTTGAAGTAACAAAATTATTTGAAAAAAATAATTTTAATAATACTAATCTATACTTGAATGAAAAAATCGATATGATTGGTATTCCAACAAAAATTAATTCTGAATGGATAATTCATTCAAAGAAAAATAAATAATATCTATTAAATTGATTATTGTGATAAAAAATGAATAACAAAAAAATACTTGTTGTTGGTGGTGGTTTTAGAGGCATAGTAGTTGCAGATAAATTAAAAAAATCTAATCATGTTGATCTTGTTGAAAAACTTCCATATATTGGAGGTGTGCTTTTTTCAGAAAAATGGAATGGATTCTATATTGACAAAGGAGTTCACATTTTTGATAATACAAATAATGATGATACCAAACTAATTCAAAAAATTTTAAAAAATAAATTTAGAAAAATTTCAGTTCAATATGGTTCTAGAATTACCAATAAAACTTCAAAAGAAGTTGCTGTACCTGATTTTACCACTTTGAATAGAAATATTCAAAGAAAAATTGCTCATGAATTACTTAAATGTACATTTGTAAAAAATAAATCAAAAAATCTTCATGAATATTTAATTAATACATATGGTAAAACTGCTGGAAAATATTTCATTACAATAGCAAAAAAGTATTTTGCAATTGATCCCAAGGAATTAAGTCCTGACTCTCATCGAAATAATCCATTAAGTAGAGGTAGGTTCTTTGATGATAATATTACATCTTTTTTAAAATCTTTTGAAGAATTTGATAAAAAAATTGCAATACCTGTACATGACAAACCAATGCAATGGCATCATGATGTCACTGATCAAAGTTATCGTTATTTTTATCCAAAGAAAAATGGCTTAAGAGAATTTTGTGACAATGCTCTTGAATATTTAAAAAAAATTCATGTTGATGTGAAAACAAATATTTTTTTGGTAGATTTGAAAAAGAAAAAAAATAAATTGTTTTGTGTGTTTTCTGATGGAACTGAAAAAGAATATGATTATTTAATTTGGACTATAGATCCAATTAATTTATTTAAAATAATCACACGAAAAAAAATAGTAAAAAATTCTGGAATACATAAAGTTCCAATGATAGTTTTTTATTTTATTGTAAATACTAAAAATATTAATGACTATACATACATCCAAGATTTTACTAATGATACTATAGCATTAAGAGGAGCAGTAACTGGTATGTTGGGAAAACAGATAATTAATAATCAAACCTATATTGATGTAGAAGTCCCAACGAAAATTGGTTCAAAAATTTGGAATCATCCTGAGCAGTTCTATGAACAAATTTGGATGGATGTGGTAAAAATGGGATTAGTAAAAGGAAAAATTCCTTCAAAGAAAAAATTTGTAAAAACACCTGTTTCATTTAGAGCATTACGTAAAAACTATAAAGAAAAAAATATTTTGATTGAAAAAAGAATTAATAATTTTTCAAATAAAATTATACTTATGGAGCAAGAAAATGCACAATTATTCAAAATATTACAGTCATTAAAAAACAAAAAACTTTAGAAAATCTTAAACTAGAACATATAAAATGTGAATTAAATGATTACATGTATTATTCAAGCAAGAATGGGATCAACTAGATTACCTGGAAAAGTAATGGAAAAAATTGTTGATGATAAAAAAATAATTGATTTTGTTGTTGATCAATTAAAATCATGTAAAACAATTGAAAAAATTATTGTAGCCATACCTGATTCAATTGAAGATGAAATTACTTTCAAACATTTAACCTCTAGAAATATTCAAGTTTTTCAAGGTTCATTAAAGAATGTTCTTGATAGATATTATCAATGTGCAAAAATTGCATCTAGTTCGGTAATAATAAGAATAACTGCTGATTGTCCATTAATTGATCCAGAAATTGTAGATAAAGTGGTTACAAAATTTATTGAAAATGAATTTGATTATGTTGCTAATACTCATCCAAGAACATTCCCTTATGGTACTGAAACTGAAGTTTTTTCTTTTAATGCATTAGAAACAGCTTGGAAAGAAACAAAAGATGATTTTGATCAGGAACATGTAACTCCTTATTTTTATAAAAATCTCGATAAATTTAAGATTGGAAACTTATCCCAAGAAGAAAATCTATCAAATTATCGTTGGACAGTTGATTATAAAGAGGATTTAGAATTTGTTAAATTTGTGGTTAATAATATTACAAAAAAACCAATCTTAACAAATGATATTTTAGATTTAATAGAAAAAAATCCAGATATATTAAAAATAAATAAAAAACATAATCATGAGCATTTGGAGACTAAAATATGAACACGATAAAGATTGAAGGACATAAAATAGGAAATTCTCATCCACCATTCATTATTGCTGAAGCCGGAATTAATCATAATGGAGATCTTGATAAAGCCTTTAAAATGATTGAAATAGCAAAAAAATCTGGTGCTACAGCAATAAAATTTCAAACATTTAATGCTGAAGATCTTGTTGCTGATCCAAATTTAACATATTCATATACCAGTCAAGGAAAAAATATCACTGAATCAATGTTAGAAATGTTCAAGAGATATCAATTTTCTAGAGAACAATGGTTTCAAATTAAAGAAAAATGTGATCAAGAAAATATAGTTTTTTTATCATCCCCTTCTTCCAAAACTGATTTTAAATTATTACTAGATTTAGGTGTAAAAGCTATTAAAGTAGGCTCTGATGATTTTACAAGTATTCCATTAATTAAAGAATATTCAACTGCTGGATTACCATTAATTTTATCTTGTGGAATGTCAAATCTAAAAGAGATTAAAGAAACCATAAACTCTCTTACAGAATTCAATCATAATCCAATTATTCTTTTGTTGTGTACTTCAGAATATCCAACACCACCTGAAAATGTAAATTTATTAAAATTTAATACAATACATGATGAATTTAAAATACCATTAGGATTTTCAGATCATACTCAGGGAAGTTTAGCATCCTCATTGGCTGTTTCAGTTGGAGCGTGTGTTTTTGAGAAACATTTTACATTGGATAATAATCTTCCAGGTCCTGATCATTGGTTTTCAGAAGATCCTGAAGGATTAAGAAATTGGATTAATAATATAAAAAAATCTTATATGATGTTGGGAAATGGCGTTGTAGAACCAACAAATGATGAACAAAAAATGAAAAAATTAGCTAGAAAAAGTATTGTTGCATTAACTGATATTAAAAAAAATGAAATTATAGATTCCCAAAAAATTGGCCTTAAACGTCCAGGAGATGGTTTACCTCCAAAAATGTTTGATGAAATAATTGGTAAAATAACAACAAGAGATTTAATGAAAAATGAATTATTAAAATCAGGAGATTATTTATGATGGACATTGATGAATTCCAAGACTTATTTGAGCAATTATCAGATTTTAAAAAAAATGAATTTCATCCATTTGTAAAAATTGCTGGTGAACCAATTATTGGGAAAAATGTCAATATAGGATTTTTTTCAGAAATAAATGCAAAAAATTCTAAAATTGAGATTGGAGATAATTGTGATATTGCATCTTTTGTATCTATTAATTCTGCAGATTCTCATAAAAAATGTCTTGATACTTCTCGTGAAATTGAACGCAAAGATATTGTTTTAAAAAACAATGTCTTTGTAGGCTCACATTGTCTAATTAAAGGTGGTGCACAAATTGGCCACCATTCAGTTATTGCAGCTGGAACAATTGTTGATGATATTGAAATTCCTCCATTTTCACTTGTAAGTGGTAATCCAATGCAAATTAAAAAAGGATATTATGAAAATAAATAAAAAAGTGTTACTGTATATGGAAAAGATTAATTAAATTATTTAAAGTGATTAAATGATGAACATTCTAGTTATTGTAGCACATCCTGATGATGAAGTTTTGGGAATGGGTGGAACAATTGCTAAACATACTTCCAATGGAGATAAAGTTCATGTTGTGTATCTAACAACTGGAATTACATCTAGAAGAAATTCTGGCCATTCTAATAAATCTACATATGATGTTAGTATTAAAGATGAAAAATTAATGGATAAAGAAATTAAGGAATTACAAAAAGATGCTTTAAAATCAAATAAAATTTTAGGAGTTAAAGATTCTATTTTTTATAATTTTCCTGATAATGAATTAGATTCAATTTCAAGATTAAAAATTATTAAAGTAATTGAAAAAGAGATTCAAAAGATAAAACCAGATGTTGTATATACTAATCATTATGGAGATCTAAATATAGATCATAAGTTAGTGTATGAATCTTGTTTAACTGCATGTAGACCAGTAAATAAAAAAAATCCTGCATTATTTTCATTTGGTGTTATTTCATCAATGGAATGGAATTATCCTATCTCATTTAATCCAAATTATTTTGTAAATATTTCAAAAAATATTTCAACAAAAATCCGTGCAATGAAAGCGTATAGAAATGAATTAAAAAAATTCCCACATCCTAGATCTATAGAAAATATTGAATTTACTGCCAAAAAATGGGGAACAGTATGTGGAAAGAATTATGCTGAAGCATTTGAGATAATCAGAATTACTGATGAATAAAATTTTTAATAATTTTTAGAATTTTTTAAAATATTTTTTGAATTATTACCTTCATTAAATAATAAATCAATTATAGACATATTTGGTAAAAATTTTGAATATTTTTGAGAATATGTAGGATGTTCAAACTTTTCAAAAATCACTGAAATATTTTCATTTTCAAAAATTGTTGAATTAAGATAGTTTTGACCTAATTCACCTGACAAGTAAGTATCTCCTCCAACCAATTTACAAATTTCACATAGTTTTTGCGAACCAACTAAATCTATTTCCAAATCTGATGAAAAAATGGTTTTAGTATGAATATCTAGAATAGAAATAAAATAATCAATTAATGTAATATTTAGATCAAATATTTTTGTATATTTTTTATCTAAAATTGATTCAATATCTTTCCAATACAAATCAAAAAAAGGGGTATCTTCATAGTTAAATTTTATTGCAGATTTATGTTTGTAAACCCAATTTTTTGAATAATCAATTTTAACTTCATTAAGTAAGCCTTTAGTTTTATTCAATACAGGAATTGTTAACCACATTGAATTATCACAAGTTTTTATTTTGTTTCGGTTATCCCAATCACTTCTTGTGTATTGAACATCATCAAGGTAAACAAAAATATCTGCAGTTTGAATTTTTTTAAAAAAACCTAGATATGGAATATATCCTGGTTGTCTTATAGAAACAAGTTTCACATAATTTGGAGATTTGTGTATTATTTAGATATTAAGATAACAAATTAGAATTTTTAATAATTTGAACTAGTTCATTTGGTGTAATTTTTTCTACGACATCTGAAGAATACGTTTCAAATCTATCTAATTTTTGAATACCTTCATAATTTTCATTTATTACATTTGTGTGAAATTTTGGGTATAGTGGATTTGTAATCATATACAAATCATTTAATTCCCAACTATACCTCATCTCTTCATTGTTGATTAACACTTCATGCAGTTTTTCACCTGGTCTGATTCCAATGATCTCTTCTCCATAATCATCTAAAATTTTGGTTAAAGCTATTTTTACATCAGAAATAGTATATGATTTAATTTTAGGAATAAAAATCTCAGAACCTTTTCCAATTTCCATTGATTTTAAAATGAAATCAAGTGCTTCATTCATGGTAATACTAAATCTTGTCATTTTATTATCAGTGATTGTAATTTTTTGTTTATTTTGTAATTGTTCAATGAATTTTGGAATAACTGATCCACTACTGCCTAAAACATTTCCATATCTAACTGCTAAAAATTTTGTAGGATGTTTAAGTGGATCTAAATAATTATTTGCAGTTACAAATAATTTTTCCATCAATAATTTTGTAGCTCCATATGTGTTTAGGGGAGAAACTGCTTTATCGGTACCAATACAAACACATTTTTTTACTTTTGAAACTAAGCATGCATCTATAACATTTTGTGAGGCAATTACATTTGTGTTAATTGCTTCAAATGGATTATATTCAATTTTGGGTACATGTTTTAATGCAGCTGTATGAAAAACATAATCAATATCTTCAGTAGCACGAATTAATCGTTCGCTGTCTCTAATATCCCCCAACAGAAAACGTAGTCGATCATCATTAAATTTTGACTCCATTTTGATTTGATTATTTTCATTACGACTGAAAATCCTGATCGTTTTCACATTTTTCTCTAAAAGACGTTGAGTTAGTACCTGACCTAAAGATCCTGTACCGCCTGTGATGAGAACTTTGCTATCTTCAAACATAATATTCTGTTTAAAACTTTTCTAAAAAACCTTACTTTAATCTAATTTAATTCAAAAAGATTGTAAAATTGATGCAAATTTTTGTGATGCATTACCTTGACTATCCATAAATTTTGATAGAAAATTGTCTGCATTTTTGCATAATCTAATTTGAAATTTTTCATCAAACAATATTTTTTGTAAATTTGATTTAATATCATCAAAATCTAAAATTGTTAGAACAGCATTTTGTTTTACATGATCATATTGTGGAATTTCTTTATCAAAATAAATATTCATAGTAGGTTTTCCAAGTATCATTGATTCTAAAAGCATTGTTGATGTACCATAAATTTCAGGTGACACAACTAAAACAGCATCAACTTTGTTAATTGTATCTACTACCGAATCCCATAGTAATATTGGAATGGAACTATCCAATTCTCTAATTAATTTTTTAATTTCTTCATTATGTTTTAAACGAGCATGATGAATTTTTACTATGATTTTTACATTGTCCATTTCATCTAAACTTGAAATAATTTGTTTTATTACATTAACAAATCTTGATTTAAGTTCCGTACTAGATAAACCACTAATATCGCTAATAGGATTTGGTGCTAACAATAATGTTTTGATTTTTTTCTTTTCTTTTTTAATTCTTGAATTAAAAAAAATATCATGTCTTGGACTTCCTGATACAAGAATTTTTTCTGATTTAATATTGTGTTCAGATACTAACCATTTTTTTTTATTGTTACCCCAAACTGCAATAAAATCTTTAAAATTTACATAATCACCAATTACATCAAATCTTTTTGTTTTAGAAATTCTTTCAAGAAATCCATGCTCTAATACTATGGATGGTACGTTTCCATTATTTATCTCAAGAAACACTTTTTCAGTTTCACCTATCTCATTTAATGAAATAATGCATCTTACATCAATTATTTCAAAAATTTTTTTTACACTTTTTATCATATTGATGTATTGAAATAATCTTTTTTCGTATGCTTGAATCATCAAATCTTTAATAATTTCCCAAAAACTATGATTATCAATTTTAAATAAATTATCGAAAACTTCATTATTATTCCACAAATTCTTAATTTTCTTTGAATATTGTTCTACTAATAGAGGAATTTCCTTTTTTTGACTGTCATCAAGCATATCATCTAGTCTTAAAATTTTACATTTTGATTTTTTTAAAGCCTCACGAGATTTTTTACTCCAAATTGGAGTGCGTCTCTGATTTACAAGAATTACATTACCATCATAATTTTTCATTTCTTGAAGTAAATCGGAAAAAGGTTCTGGATTAAACTCTAAGAAAATAATTCCTTTCTTTTTTGACTTTGTTCCGTCAAACCAATAATTGTATATTTTACCAAATATTGATTCAAGAAAATTTTTAATTTTTTGATATGTATTCTGTGATAACGTAAAAGTAATTGGAATTTTCCATATTTTATAACTAATAGAAATTTTATCCCAAAATAATTCTTGTATAATATCTTCATGAAAAAATTGTGTTTGAATATTTTTACCTTTAATCAGAATTTTGATTAATTTTGATAATCCATTTGTGGAGTAAATTTTTCCAGGATTTTCTTGTTCTATAACTCGTTTAATTAATATCAAATTTATCAAATGTGGCATCAAAAATGAATGAAATTCATGCGAATCAGATAATTTTAGAATATTAATTCCTTCAAAAATATATTCTGAAGAAGGTAATTTTGAATACCAATTTCTAAATTCTGTAACCCTATCAAAAATTTTTAATCTTTCTTCTTGATTGAGAAGTTCATCAGCAATTTCATGATTTATTTTTTTAGATTTAAGCTCATTGTGTACTTCAAAATCAAATGAAATTTTTTTAATCTTATCATCATCAAGCAATTTTTTAGGAATTGTATCAAAATCTACAATATCCTTGATCAAAATAATAGATTCTACCACAATTTATCATCGTTAAGATTTTCTATAATTATTTAAACATACCTTCATTTTCTTTTGAATATAATTTCAATTTTTTATATTATGTTAATTTTGGTGATGGAATGGGTATTAAAAATTTTCCACCTTTTTTTCTAAATTCTTTTTCTTTTTTGAGAATTTCGTTTTTATAATTCCATGCTAAAAGCAACGCAATTTGTTTTGATGTATTATCTAATTTACTTTTAGCAGGTTTTACTGGAATATGCATTCCTGGAGTTAGTAATCCATGTTTTAATGGAGTTGTATCTAAAACATATTCTAAAAATTTTGTATCTATATTACAATAATTTAATAAAACATTTCCTTTTGCAGGAGCACCAT
>Ga0114932_10004183_pt1 | contig 13682 bp, 10 predicted proteins | sample 2SBtaG_2_FD_87286 | JGI IMG/M metagenome (GOLD analysis project Ga0114932, IMG submission 87286) | Deep subsurface microbial communities from Kolumbo volcano to uncover new lineages of life (NeLLi) - 2SBTROV12_ACTIVE470 metaG | ecosystem: Environmental > Aquatic > Marine > Volcanic ...
CTAGCACAGTATAAGATATTGATATCAAAACCAAAGTTAGAAACGGTACATACCAAATTATTCGGCTACCGTATTTCCATTTCTTGGTTTGACCTATCGTCCAAGCCAATGCAACGCCTCCAACAACACTAAATAAAGTCCAAACCTGCAAATAAAACTTGAATACAGTGTTCATGCGCCCAATATCACCATCGAGTCGCACACACTCAACAAACAAGGTTAGTAACAGAGCTACACTTGTTAGACCCAAACACATTCTTTTCCCCGCACTCTGGCCGCGTATCATCATCAACGAAATAGACCATACAACCACGGCCAAAATCAATGGTGCTACTACCACACCCGAGACATACAATCCTAAACCCGCAATTATTACAAGAAGAAGAACGCTCACAATAGAAGTGTCAGCAAACTTGTTTCTATTGCCAAAGAAATTGCCGCTTCCGCTCAACATCCCAATACGAGTTTCTCCAATCAAGTACCCAACCACTAAAAACAGGAATAGACCATGTACTTGCAAATAGGCTAAAATCGGAGTGTTTGATCCGCGCCAAATTTGTAATTTGGTATACGATGACCCATACCATGTTGCATAAGGCAAGAAAAATAAAGAGGCAAGGATAACAAGGAGGCATAGCTTCCCTATGGAATCCGCAAATCTCATGCGATTACTAGCTCGACCCCGACCATCAATATACACCCAAACAATCGCACAAAACCCAATCAACATATATGTAGGATAATCCCAGGTGTTCGTAGCGGCCAAAGACCCTATTACAATACCTCCCAAAGCCCAATGGGTCACAGATGCAACTTTAGACCTAACTTTTCCTTTTCCAAATACGACTGCAATGGACCATACTAATGCTGCCAAAGTTACCGGAAGTGCTAGCATATGTGCATGTAAATCACCATATAAAAAGGTAAACAACGGAAATTCGGTTATTGGACCAGATTCATTGACTGGATGCGGAATTATACGAGTCGCATTCCAGTACCATTCTCCGGTACCAATAGGCACGGTTTTGTTATTTGCAAATACTTCATAGATTCCACTAATGAACCCTGGAACTTGATAGCCATCCACTAACAATTCACTGCTGTTATTATCAATTACTCTACTCATTCCCTTGTACACAGTTTCAGGCTGACCCAAGTTACCCATTATCACCATCAAAACAGCACCCGCGTATCCTGCAAGTGAAGGAGACAATCGAATACCAGACTTTTCTCTATAGCCAATCTTAACAGCAAGGTTATAGGACACACAGAAGGCTCCTACACCAGTCATAGCAAACAATGTCGGAACCAACAAATTGTAAGTAATAGCAGGCAATATACCAAGCAACTTGGTAGGTATTGCAGCTATAACATAGCCAAAATAATAATAATTTATGTATCCGCCACTAAACCATGGATCATAAGGTGGAAAATATGTGCTTTTTATGACAGCATTGAAGTAAGAAAAGTCCATGGGTTTCTCACCTCCATAGACTGGATGCCACAAGTCGGGGTTTGCACGCCTTATAAATAAATCAATAACAAATAAAACTAACCATAGTAATTCTACTTTTAGTATATAGCCCCGATTCTCCAAAATCCAATTCGTGAGTTTATTGTAATGAGTGATAACAAAATACACAGATAATGAAACCACTAATCCAATAACAGCAGTTATAGTTCCGCGATTAAATTCAAGCCAGCGCAGGCTCGCAAACAGCCATGTCAACCAAGCCACAATTAGTAACGAAACAATTCTTGATATTGCATACCCTCTATCAGACAAACTCCCAAATGCCAAAAATATCACAGGGAACATTCCCCAACCTAACAATAACAATAGTAACCACCAAGTAACCACTCCGAACACATGGTTAGTGTTCAGTAGACTTTGTCTATCAAACATCTTCGACCAAGTGCCACCCTTTTGCTGCGAAGATAAGATGTCGGACTCCAACATTAAAGCATTCGGGGCTTGGGTTACTTGCTTTGGTGTCATCCAAACAACTGAGTTGAGATCAACCCGCTCAAGCTGGGTTCGCACGCTTAAACTTGAAAATATCGGTGTTTTCTTGAATATATATACTTTTGGATGATCATATACAGTAAATGGTTCTTCAGCCTGCTGATCAGACATTATCCAATTGCCAAGATTTGGATAACTGGCAAACTCAGCGACAATTTCATATCCAAGTTCTCCAGAAAACAAAGCATCATAATAGGCTATGGTTAGAGGATATCGCTTTGGCAATCTATTTATAGAATCATATTGTCTATTAGAAGAAATTATTATGTAATCGCCCATATCTAATGTATTGATAATATGCTCACGCTTGCTTTCGTTATCATTCCAGTACAACTCCAAATTGTGGCCAACATATATGCCACCGTAACCATCATATCCATCAACTCGCAGCGGAAGACCATCATCCCAACTAGACTCATTCACCAATTGGGCACCACTAATTGATATGGGGCCTCCATCCATAGCCTTACTAACCAATTTATACCTGACTCCCTTCTCGACATAGACAGGAGAATCGAAATTTACGGACCGACCAGAATTTGACGCAAAATCCTCGTCTAAAGTAGCTTCTGCTAAAACATCCTCCCTGTCCGCTACTTGAGATAAAGCCACATGAAATACTTCTGATTCTTCATCATTAGACACGTCTCCGATGTGCCCTATTTTCACTTCAGAGATATTCCCGTTTATTTTAGGCGTAAACATTATGGAATAACTGTCGCCATTTTCATATATAAAGCCAGTCGGCATAGGTAACGGTTGCACATTAGTCTCATTCTCGTTTTCAATCACTACGCTGAAAGGGCCGGGGACGTTCTGATATATCCAGTCACTAGCAGACACCCTTGTTACTGGCCGCGTATAAATACGGGTAAATGCAAATGCATACAATAAAGTACTTACAACTACACCTGCCACAATCATGTAACGTGCCCATACAAATAAATTATTAGATATAAATGATGCCTTATTGAAATACCTATTAGGATCGAAATCAATAATCTCAACCAATATCCACGCTGCCAGCAATATTAGAGTTGGATAAACAGGCAAAAAATATCGTATAGGTTTTACCCATTGAGTGCCCTGCCATATGAAATATATAAGACTCCACAGTACGGGCACTATATGCAGTACCCATCTACTCTTTTGTCTGAAGATCTGCAGTGATGCGACTAATACCCCAAACCACGCGGCTACGCCTAACGCTGGCCCCATACCCCATCTCACCATGTTTACAAATGGAAACATTAGAGGTTTACGATCCGTCCATTGATGATTAGGAGGAAAATCCACATCTCCACTCATCTGACCTCTTATCTCAAACATATTGTCAACCCACTGCATATTAAGTTCGACATCAAGTACAGACGGGCCTACAAAAGCATACGGTTGTAATATCCTAAAAACCAGTAAAGATACTATGCCAACAAGAATAAATTTCGCAAACACCAAAAGTGGCAAGGTTTTCACATAAATACTTGTTTTGATATTTGTATATTTACAAAATGTGGCGAGAGGCACCAAAACAATCAATGATATAAGGTTTATTCGAGACGCAACGGCAGCCCCGAGAACCACGCCAAACAAAATATAATTGTAAATTCCCTCGAACTTTATAATTCTAACTGCAAAAAACATTGCCATGACGACAAACAAATTAGCTACAGAATCCACAGTGAAAAAATGAGCTTGTTGCACTAAAGCGACTGTTCCAGCATACAATACAGATGCAAGAAAACCAACTCGCCGTCCATACAAAAGTGCTCCAATTAAATACAGGGTTAGCCCAGATATGACATCACATATCCCAGATACAATCCGTCCTATCAGATGTATTTGATCGTAACCACTACCTAATTCAATATATGAGGCAGGCCACCAATTTGTAAGGTGCACTCCGAAATCGTTGATCCATTCAGCCAAATAACGCACTAAAAATATAGGGGCTGTACCATATACGAAGAATCCAAACCCCCTGTTATATGGGTTCAAGCTAGATGTGCTCGAGTCAAAATAGGATTTCCAACCACCATCAACCGGACTTAGACTGGTCGCCACCATAGTCAAAAACCGCTCATCAGGATGTAAATGATGAAGTTCGTCCCAATTGATACCAACAAAGCGGAAATATCCGGAAATCAAAATCAAAGTAATTGCCAGTAAGGCCCTAGCAAATAACCGACCATACCACTTTGATTCGCCAAACCGAGTTAGTGTTACAAACAATTTACTCATGCAATGGCCTAACTAGACATCATAAAACGAGACTTTACCTTCTCTCCTGTATGCCTAGCAACTATAGTCATATATGCTCCGCGATTGGGTAATTTTTCTTCATAATGTGATCGAAATATTTTGTCGGTCAGCCAAAGATTAATCCAACTTTTTGATAATATCCAATTCCCAGTCAATTTTCTCGCCAAAAGGGAAGGTAAACCGAAATAATGACCCCATTCTATTGCATGTAATGCTCGCTTAGAACAATAATATGTACAGGATTCCATATTAAAGCCTGCATTATCTAAAAGAACTTTCCATTCTCTCGGAGTGTGATAATGTTTATGCCGCGAGATCCTATCAAAAAACTTTTCGTAATATTTAGCCAATTGAAATAGTCTGCATTTTTCTAGGATCAACTTAACTGACAGATAATCCCTAAAATATTCGCTTGGTACACTAAAGACCAATGTGCAATCCGGCTTAAGCACCCTACGTATTTCAGAAAGAGCATTCTCCACATGTGGTATATGCTCGAGTACTGAATTACATAAAGCACTATTAAATGTGCCCGAACCAAATGGCAGACCTAGATCATCTGCCTGCACAAGCAATCTATAACATTGCTTACCTTTAGCTTCATTCAAAGAAGACTTGTTTGGATCTATTCCAATAGCAGAACCACTCTTAAGTGACATGTATCCAAAGTACCCGTCACCGCACCCAAAATCCAAAACTGGTTCCGGAAAGTCAAGTTGCATCATCATGCGTACCTCAATAGATCGCAGCAATGCACGAAATGCAGGTGTTGCTCTCAAATGTCTAGCAAAAATATCGTCTTGCGAATACATAACCCATCTAATATATTAACTCATACAGCTAAACTAAATTATTTGATCAAATATTATAAATATGTTTCCGTTTGGCTAGTAATAGGTCATTAAACAACTTCTCATATTGCTCAGCTACTAACTCAGGTGCAAATTGAGTGCGAATTTCGTTCTTGCGCATATGATGTCGGTTATTATCTTCTATCAATCTCAATATACCTTCTCCAAGTTTATCCGAATCGCCAGGATCAACAGTAAATCCCATGCCGGTCATACGAGTAGGAACTCTGACGCCTGGAAGATCGCTCGCAATCGTTGGAACCCCGCAAAGCGCAGCCTCAACCTGCACTAGCCCAAATGTCTCCGTGCTATTTATGCTAGGCAAAGCTAGCAAATCACAACATCGATAAAAACGAGCCATATCATCACTATCTAAAGTTCCTACAAAGGTGTAATACTTTGAATATTTTTTGAAAATAGGTTTCAGTCTTTCGTGGTAAGCGGCCTCCCCAATTACTTGATTAATTGGCCCAGCATGTATAACTTTTAGGTTGGGGTACACCTCAAGAAGCTTAGGCAATGCATCAAGCAAAAACTCGATGCCTTTATCTGCTGCCAGTCTACTGGCTACTCCTATGATAGGATAATTACCTGTAACTCCATGAAGTTTAGCCCATCGTTTCACTGATTCATCATCCACATCAGACACTGTAACTGGAGGTAATATATAGTGCACCTTAGAGAGGTATCTACTTAACAAAGGTGAACTTATGGCAAAGTCGGATGTGTATGCACAAATAGCATCAGAAAGACGGGCAGCAACGTGATTGCTAGCATCAACCAATAAATTTACCAGCCGATTGAAAATTGTTCTAGGTAATAGCAGATCTGAATGGTAAGTTAATATTGACGGCTTACCCAATATGCGAGCTCTCAAGGCAATCCCACTAGCATCTAACTGTGGCAAATGTATGCTTAGTACATCATGTGAGTACACCAACTTACTTGCCGCAAACCCAATAGTAGGCATAATTACACCTTTGCTCACTCGCATAGCAACCGGTACTCGCACGACTTTCACACCGTCAAGCACTTCATTTGACGCCAATTTCGAATCGTAGCGAGATGTAAGGACAGTTACTTGATGACCACGTTCCACTAACGCCCGGGCGAGACGTTCTACATATATAGTAAGCCCTGAAACATGTGGCCGATAATAAGTTAGAGCAACTAGCACTTTCACATTGTCACCAGTCAAATACTTGAGTTTTCCAGTCAACAGTAACACCGACTGTATCAAGATGTATTTTCACAATATTATACTTAGCTAACCTCAAGAGTGTACAACAATAGACACAAAGTAATAGGCTAAATCATCTTCCAAATCTACGAATACTACAAAAATATGTTCAAGTTTGATTGAAACAAATAATACAGGCCTTTGTCATACAATACATCACGTTCAGATATAATACATTCAGACTTCAGTTCTAAATTCAAATAATGGACGGTTTTGCATGAAAACTTTGACCTGTTTAGAAGTATGGAAAGAGATGGATTCTATAACTACTAATGGCAGCATAAAATTCAACTATCATAGAACAATAGATATGTCAGATTACCTGATTGAAACTGACCTTTTTCCACGGAATGTGCTGGCATCCTATACTATGTGGAATCTTGGCAAAGACCTGAATCCGGAGCAGTTATCTGTATTTTCCGATCAAAGAGGAGGCGGACAGGGTAACTACCGCGAAGGCATAATCCAAAAGATAGATAACGTAGTCGATGCATTACAAAGCTTTCCACGCTCTAAACGAGCAGTTATCACTATTCCAAACAACTCCTTCGCTCACCACGACAATGACGATGACGCCAAATGTATGCGGGAAATACACTTTCGTGTGGACGGCACTTTAATAAATGCCACAGTATTTTTTCGTGCGCAAGCTGCCCTGATTTTCCCGAAAAATATTCATTTTATCGGCAGCCTCATGGAAGAAATAGGCAATCGCCTTACTCCTAAAGTAAAACCCGGACAATTATCCTATCTCACCAGCATACTTGTTAATGACCGTGAATGACAATTCACCTAAAACTAAAATTAGTCAATCAATATAAGCAAGTTACAATACCAGCCTAATGAGGATGCGTGTCTCTCATTACTGCCCCATACGTATCCGGCTCAAACCCTTTTGGCCATTGTGTATCCACAGTATATTTTGCATTCAACAATCTCACATTATTCATATCACAATTCGATAGATTGGCACCACTCAGCTTTGCTTCGCTTAAATTAGCACTGGATAGATCAGCATGACTAAGATCAGCACCACTGAGGTCTGCCTGGAACAAGTCAGACTCACAAAGATTTGCATTACACATATTAGCACCTATAAGATCTGCTTTAGCCAATATAGCTCCCTTAAGATTAGCAGAGTGTAACCACAGAGGTCTCCTTCCGGTATTCAATAAAATCAAGATATCATTATGACTAAGTTGTTCGCTATTATTAATATTCAAATCAAATACCTTAGCAATTAACCTTTTTCGTCCTGGTTGCGCATCGATCCAATCAATCGTTTCGCATGCATAACTATATCACTTAAGCTTTCCTCTTCAAGATGCAAGCCTATCATACCTAATATAGCCATCTTCACAAAAACTATTACATGAAACACTATTGCAAACGCAAGAGCGATCTCTTTGTTTACACCTAATACTGCTAGCGCAGCCACTGCACTCGCTTCCCATATCCCCACACCTGCCGGAACAGATGGCAATGCTATACCAAGTGCCAACAGTGACGTAACAAATATAGCGTCATACAACTGGAGCTCTGGAACGAAACCAAGCAAAAGAGAATATGTTGCCAAAACAGAAAATATCCACACAATAATGCACCAGACTCCAGCTAAAACCACTCGCCTACCTCGCACAATATCTATACTTTCAAAAAATTTATCGAAAGCGTCGTTAATCACTCCACCAATTCGGGCACCCAGTCTTTGCGTCATCAGACCCATGACTTTAGCCACTGTTTTTCTTTTACTAGCAATCACAAACAATGAAACAATCAGTATTATTACTGAGCCTACAATCAAATATGACATTGATGTTACAAGCCCATGTTCAGGGATTAACGGAAGTACTAGAAACAACATAATAAATACAATAACCACGTCTAACATTCTCTCAAGGAGAGCAGTAGACAGTGCCTGCATACCTGTTACCTCGCTCTTTCGAGTAACTAAATATACGCGGCCGAGCTCGCCTATGCGCAGTGGCAGTATATTGCTCAAGTGATAACTTATATTAGTTATCCAAAACAAACGTGTAGCTCCCAATTTTTCTTCCAGCAAAACCCTCCACCGCATTCCACGCGCCCACAAGGACAACGTCTCTAATATAATAAATGGTATCAACCACCAATAATTTGCTTTAGCTATTTCAGAAGCTAATTCATCAATTTCAAGTCCCCGAAATAAAACTAGTATCGCGACCAAACTGAATAACACACCAAGCAATAATTGCCATCTTTTCTTCATATTACATAGTTTCCGTTGTTAATACATTTACATAAAAAAACATACACTAATTATTAATAATACTAATGGCAATTATAGCAATTCAATATGCGTGTCATTCTCTATATTCGACAATAAAATACTACACAATACCCAAATAAATTAAACGGTCAAACTATCTATTGCAATATGTTTAATTATAACCATCAGCACTATGTAGTATGTCCAATTTTGCTTTACTAAACTCTATTGAATTTTGTTATACTCAACACCATATTAATATTGAGCTTGAGGATAACAGTGGAGATAACATGAATGCACCTATTGTACTAGCTTTTGTATCACTAATTTGTGGAGGGTTAGCAACTTTTTTTTGGAAAATTGCTGGCCGCAATCAGGTTTACAGCCCTAGTTACATGGTAGTTGAAACACTGGTTTTTTGTGGCGTAGCGATCGTTATTCACACTGTTCAGAGACACCCATTCGAACTATCAAATAAAATGACTTTACTCGCTTCGATGGGAGGAATTCTTGCAGCAATATCAGTTTATACAATATTAGTTGCCTTTCGTTTAGGTGGACAAGGCAGCGTAATCTTCCCAATAATAAGTTTGGGCATTGTGGTATCTGTCGTACTTTCCTTCGTTGTTTATCGCGAACCCATTACATCATCAAAAATTTTGGGGCTAGGCTTGGGGGCAAGTGCTATTATCGCTCTCTCAACATAAGTATGGTTCACACAGGTGTTGAACTGTTCGTCGCTAATTGACAAGCACTATTTGAATTACAAATGTCTACAAAAAGGCTGACACACAATCAGTGTGTCAGCAGCAACTACAGCAAACATACTTCAAATTCACCAATCAAACAATACCCTATAACAACCACATAGTGTTATGATGTACAACATTTAATATTGGCGCACGAGAGAATTGTATTATGGACATAAGAAATATTGCGATTATTGCTCATGTAGATCACGGTAAAACCACCTTGGTTGACCGAATTCTTCATCAGGTAAATTTATTTAGAGATAATGAGGAAGTACATGAATTGATACTAGATTCAAACGATCTCGAAAAGGAAAGAGGCATAACGATCCTATCAAAGAACGTATCTGTAAGATACAAAGAAACAAAAATAAATATTATAGATACTCCCGGACACTCAGATTTTGGAGGAGAAGTTGAACGTGTTCTTAATATGGCAGACGGAGTATTACTGTTAGTAGATGCTTTTGAAGGGCCAATGCCACAAACACGTTTTGTTTTAGAGAAAGCGCTAAGGTTGGGACTTAAACCTATAGTTGTAATAAACAAAGTAGATAAACCAAATTGCAACCCAGAGCAAGCTGCTGAGCTAGTGTACGAGCTAATGTTTAACCTCAATGCCACAGATGAACAACTAGATTTTCCAACAATTTATGGCTCATCAAAACAAGGTTGGATGGGAACTGATTGGAAAGTACCAACTCATGACTCTATACACCTACTTGATACTATTATTGATTATTTAGATCCACCCAACAATGTTCCAGGAACATTACAGATGCAGATAAGCTCTTTAGACTACTCATCATACACAGGTAGAATTGCTGTAGGCAAGATACATAGAGGCATCATAAAAACTGGAGATCAAGTAGCAATTATTCATACTAACGGGGAAATTAGTAAGTCAGCCATCAAAGGAGTATATCTATTTGAAGGACTCGGAAAAGAAAACACCAACACAGAAATCGGAGCTGGAGAAATCGTAGGATTGGTCGGTCTCGATAATTTCGATATAGGAGATACCATTGCAGATTTCACCGATCCCGAACCATTACCACAAATATCTGTAGATGAACCTACTATGAGTATGCTCTTCGTAGTTAACAACTCACCATTATTTGGCAAGGAAGGCAAATTCGTTACATCTAGGCATCTAAGACAAAGATTATTGAAAGAAACAGAGAAAAATTTAGCGCTAAAGGTCGTAGAAACTGACTCACCCGAAAAGTTTATGGTATATGGTCGTGGAATATTACACCTATCAATTTTAGTAGAAACAATGAGACGAGAAGGATATGAAATCCAATTAGGACAACCGAAAGTCGTGATCAAGGAAATAGATGGTATCAAGCATGAACCTATAGAACTATTACACATAGATGTTTCTGAACAATATTCAGGAAAGGTAATTGGTTTGGTTTCCAAATATAAGGGAGACATTATAGACATAGCTGTAAAACATGATAGATCTCATCTCGAATTTAAAATATCATCACGCGGATTAATCGGGCTTTCTAGCAAAATATTAGCGATAACTGCAGGTGAAGCAGTAATGTCACATAGATTTAACGGATTCGAACCATGGAGAGGAGATATATTGTCAAAAAGGAATGGAGCATTAATAGCCACTAAAAACGGAGTGGCTGCGGCTTATTCTATTGGCAAGATGCAAGATAGAGGAAGATTTTTTGTTGATCCAACTGAAAATATTTATGCAGGACAGATAATAGGCGAGAATACCAAAAATGATGATTTATCAATAAATGTGGTAAAGACTAAAAAACTGTCTAATATGCGTGCATCAGGTGCTGATGAAAAGCTGTCAATAACTCCAGCAACAAAATTTTCATTAGAAGAAGCTATGGAGTATATTACCGAAGGGGAATATGTTGAAGTAACTCCTAGCTGTATTCGCCTGAGAAAGATACTACTGACGGAATTTGAAAGAAAGAGAAGTAAGAATCAAAAAGATATAACATAGTTAATATAAACTGACCATATCAATTGTACTAAGGTCCAAATATGTAGCACATCCTCCAGTGATTACAATACCTGCTATTCCGACCTGTTACCATCATAAACCAAGGTTAACTGTAAGATTTTCATCCCAGTAGTGCTATCGATATACTTGTACGATAATATCAACTAATTATCAAATATAGATTGAATTGATTGGAGAAAAAATGAGCATTTCAACTACGCTATCTCTTGCAGCACTATTTGCATTTGGATTAACAAATTTCTTTTGGAAATTAGCAACTCCCAGTAAGCCTTATCAACCAAGTTACTTAATGATACAAGGCTTCACCTATATAATTGTTATGGCAATCATCCACGTAATACAGACCCATCCATTCACGACATCCCCAAAATTGGTCAGCTTGGCAGTAATGGGAGGAATATGCGCATCTATGGGTTCTTTCGCTACATTCCTAGCATTATCCCGTGGAGGTGAAGGTAGTAAAGTGTTTCCAATAGTAGGATTAAATGTGATTATTGCAACGACCCTATCAATAATTGTATTTCGTGAACCTATTACTACACAAAAACTAATAGGATTTGTTTTTGGTGTAATCTCAATACTATTCCTCACACGCTAATAATTTGAAGTCTTAGTCACACAAATAGTGTTCACAATCATGTTTGACCTGAAAATTAATTGTGAAGGTTACTGGGTCGTTAGAAGTATCTTACCACTCGACATTCTACTCTCAAGATACTCATGGGCTTCAGATGCTTGCTCAAGAGGAAATACCTTATCAATGCTAATGTCAAGCTCGCCTTTGGCCATCCAGCCAAAAACATCAGTAGCTCTATTTAAGAGTTCCACTCTATCTCTAGCATAATCACCTAAAGTAGGTCTGGTTATGAATATAGATCCTTTTTCATTCAGAATCTGTGGATCCATAGGTGGCACCCTACCACTACTTTGACCGAATAAAATCATGTTCCCGCGTGGCTTCAAACAATTTAGACTCTTTTCAAATGTGGTTTTACCAACCGAATCATAAACTACATCTACACCAATCGCATTTGTAAGCTTCATAGTGTCCGCCTCAAAATCACTTTCCGTATAAAGAATCACCTCATCTGCTCCTGCATCCATTACTCTCTTTGCCTTCTCATGAGTAGATACAGTTCCAATAACCTTAGCACCACGTTTTTTAGCCATCTGTACAAGCAGAAGACCTACTCCTCCAGCAGCTGCATGCACCAAAGCTGTATCTTCGGCACCTAGAGAATAAGTGCTATTTGACAAATAGTGGGCTGTCATACCTTGCAAAATGACTGCAGCACCTAGTCGACTATCTACATTCTTCGGCAATATTACTACCTTCCAGCTAGGTACTACTGTGTATTCAGCGTATGAACCCATGCACATAGCGTAAGCAACTCGATCCCCTACATTAACACCGTCAACATCAGGACCTATGGAATCCACAATTCCTGCAGCCTCCATGCCTGGCACAAAAGGTAACTTGCCTGCGTAACTGCCAGTTCTATGGTAAATATCTATAAAATTTACACCTATTGCCTCCGTCTTTATTAGTACTTCCCCAGAGTTCGCTATAGGAGTCTCAACATTTTCATAAACAAGCGCTTCTCGACCACCATATTCATGTACTCTTACTGCATACATAGTTATCTCCACAATGAATGTTGTTTTTATAAATATTAGTATACTCGCAATACACAAGTTAACAAATCCTATATATTTCGTGTCATTAGTTTAAATACTAATATAATAAAACCAATATATTAGAACATTGCACGTCACAAACTGATAGACAAGGAGAATTAATTTATGCCCTTCTGCAACATAAACTCTCGTGATGAGTTAGAAGTCGCTCCTAATGCTATGACCAAAACATTTTGGGGAGAAAATATGCTCCTGTCACTTATAAAATTGGAGCCGCATACTGAAGTGCCTACCCACCGACATCCACACGAACAGGTAGGCATTGTACTTGAAGGAGAGGTACAATTATGGATAGGCGATGAGAAACGTTTGTTAAAGTCAGGTGATTGCTTTATAGTGCCAAGCAATATAGATCACGGTGCCAATACAAAAGATTCTCATACACTAATTGCAGATATATTCAGTCCATTACGTGAGGAATTTATATATTGAACTCCACAAGCAATATTAACGATCGTTTGAAGCGTCTACGACGCCATCGTGCTATTACGATAGCCTTTATAGTAGTTGCATTAGCTGCAATAGTGAACTTCTCGCTAATCCAGGAACCTAACAATATTGTCCTTGCAGCAGCCGTAGCACTACTAGCTACAAGCACTTACAATTACA
>Ga0114932_10004185_pt1 | contig 13678 bp, 16 predicted proteins | sample 2SBtaG_2_FD_87286 | JGI IMG/M metagenome (GOLD analysis project Ga0114932, IMG submission 87286) | Deep subsurface microbial communities from Kolumbo volcano to uncover new lineages of life (NeLLi) - 2SBTROV12_ACTIVE470 metaG | ecosystem: Environmental > Aquatic > Marine > Volcanic ...
TATTCGCCAACACAGACCCAAACTTTTACACCTATAATTCCATACACTGTTTTTGCTCGAGCATATCCATATCCAATATTAGCCCTTAATGTATGCAACGGCACAGAACCAACCCTTGCCCACTCAGCACGAGCAATTTCAGCCCCATTCAAGCGTCCCTTACAACAAATTTTAATTCCTCGAGCTCCAGCCCTCATTGCTGATGTTGTTGCTTTTTTCATAAGCTTCTTGAAGCTAGCACGTCTTTCTAACTGACCGGCTATATTTCTTGCTATGATAACCGCATCAACCTCAGGATTACGATCCTCTTCTACTGAAATATCGACACTTGTTACCTGTAGTATAGCAGCTAACTTCTTTTTTAATATCTCAACATCTTGTCCTTTTTTGCCAATAACAGCACCTGGACGAGCAGAGTGAATTATAACCTTTACAACTCCCCCAGTTTTTTTAATCTCAATTCGAGAAACTTCCGCTCTCTCTAAAGCTGTATCTAAATACTTACGAACAGCCAAGTCTCCTTGCAGCTCTTTTCCATAAGCACCCTTTTTCGACTCTCTCGGGAACCACTGAGCATCCCAATCTCTATAAACACCAACTCGAAGCCCTATTGGATTAACCTTTTGACCCACAAATTATCCTTCTCAAACAGTTTTATTCTTGATAATTTTTTACATTTACTGGCTTTAATACCACCGTTATATGACTCAACCTTTTTCGCACAACAAGAGAACGTCCCATCGCTGAAGGCTTAAAGTATTTATATCGAGGTCCCTCATCAACACAAACTTCTGCAACTTGCAAGTCACTTGTTTTAATGTCTTCTTGCTTATTTTTAGCATTTGCAACTGCAGATTCTAATAATTTTTTTATAGCAGAAGATTTCTTTAATCCATAAACCTTTAGCCAATCTAGTGCATACTGAGCGTTTTTTCCTCGAATCACATCAACGATTGGTCTTAATTTATATGGAGATCGCTTTATAAACCTTGCTGACGCTTTAAAATCCATATTTTACCCATAATTATATCATATTAATATTTTAACAAAATGTAGCAGCAACTCAAGTAAAACAAACCTTATTCATAAAATTTGCTTATCTTTGTCCACTATGTAGTCTAAAAGTTCTTGTCGGTGCAAACTCACCCAAACAATGTCCTACCATATTCTCTGTGATAAACACCTCTACAAACTTCTTTCCATTGTGAATTGCAAATGTTAAACCAACAAAGTCTGGTAATACCATACTTCTTCTTGACCATGTTTTAATAACTTCTCGTTTTGAAGATTCTTTTGCTTTTTCAATCTTTTTTAAAACAGAAGGATCTACAAAAGGACCTTTTTTTGCCGATCTAGCCATATTTAATTTTCCACTATTTACGTTTTATACTTATTTACGTCTTCTAACAATTAAGTTACTTTTTCTTCGACGAGTCCTTGTACCCTTACATCCTTTACCCCAAGGACTTACCGGGTGAGAGCCAGATTTTGAACGACCTTCTCCTCCCCCATGAGGGTGGTCAACAGGATTCATAGCCATACCTCGCACAGTAGGCCTAAACCCTCTGCGGCGAGTCCGTCCAGCCTTACCCCAAGTAATATTTTTAAAGTCTGCATTCGATAAAATGCCAATTGTTGCCCAACAGTCTAGTGACAACATTCTCACTTCTCCAGATGGCATTTTCAATGTTGCAAACTCATCACCTTTACCAATAATCTGAATAGAGGTTCCTGCACTACGAGCTAACTTTCCTCCAGCTCCTTGCCTTACCTCTACGTTATGTATGAAGAAACCTACAGGAATACTTCTTATCGGCAAACAATTGCCAACCTTAGGATCAACATTTAAACCTGCTACAACTGTATCATTTACCTTCAAACCATCTGGTAATAAAATATATCTTTTTTGCCCATTTTTATATACTGCAAGCCCTATATGAGCATTTCTATTAGGATCATACTCTAAGGTTTTTATAACAGCCTCTATATCATGAACAGATCGTTGAAAATCAACAATTCTATACAAACGCTTTGCACCACCGCCTCGATGTCTAACAGTGATTCTTCCATGCACATTTCTTCCACCCTTCTTCTTTAAACCAACTGTTAAAGACTTTTCGGGCTTATCTTTAGAAAGATGAGATGTATCTAAAAATGTTTGGAATCTCAAAGATGCATTTCTTGGTTTTTTTGTGATAATAGCCATATTATTCCCTTAATTCTTCTCTTGAGAGTTTGCAGCATCTTTTGTTGAACTATCTTGTGAAGTTTGACCAGGAACATTAGCTACCTGAGCGACGTCTCCAAAAAGATTAATACTTCCTTTTTTTAACGTAACAATTGCTACTTTTTTCAAATTGTCATAACTCACATTTTTTGTACGAGAAACTTTACGCTTCCCTTTTCTAACCACAATCCTAACAGCTGCAACCTCAACATTAAACAGTTTGCTTACAGCTTCACGCACAAGCACCTTATTGGCAGCCACATGAACCTGAAGAGCCACTTGCTTTAAAGATTGTTGCAAACGATAAGCTTTGTTCGATACTACTGGTCCCACAATAATATCATAAATACTTAATTCCATGCTTTCACCATATCTTTAAACAAATCAAAATCTTTTTTCAACACAACAATGCAGTTACCTAGAGTTAACTCATAAGCATTTACATCATCAAATGCTAATACCTGCACATTTGCTAAATTTCTTACAGACATCCAGTGATTTATATCATCTCTATTCAAAAACAAAGTCACTTTTTTATCAGAAAGCTTGTTACTTGCAAATGCCTTATGAACCAAGGACGTAGAAGGCTGATCTTGCTGCAATTGCCAATCCAAAGAATATAGCATTTTATGATTTATATATTCCCAAACAAGCGCACACAATACATGCTTCTTGCTTTTTTTATTAACTTTTAATGTTTTAGTACGAGCTTGAGGACCAAAAGTAACACCCCCACCTCTCCAAAGAGGAGATCTTGCACTACCAGCACGAGCACGACCAGTACCCTTTTGTTTCCAAGGCTTTTTGTTTGTATAAGAAACCTCACTTCTAGCCTTAGACGCTACAGTACCCTGACGCCAATTTTGCAATAAAGCTCTTACCCAAACTGCATACTCTTGACCAGCAGATTGACTCACTTCTCTAATACCTACTTCCTTTGCAGAAAGAGTTTCAAGCTGTCCAGCTTTTTTACTTAAGCCTGCTGATTCACTTGTAATATTATTTTTATTTTTATCTTGCTTATCCATACATTATCCACACTTGCGAACGTATATTAATGATCCTGGTTTACCTGCCATAGAACCTTGAACAAGTACGACGTTATCATCTAACATGATTCGAGCAATTTTTAAGTTTTTTGTTGTTCTTCGCTTTACTCCCATGTGCCCTGGCATAGGCTTTCCTTTGATCACCTTCCCAGTTGCGCACATAAAACCAATACTTCCCGGCTTTCTTTTAAAATTAGACCCATGGCTTCTTGGTCCACCTGCATAACCATGCCGACGAATTACCCCTGCAAATCCACAACCCTTTGTTACCCCTATAGCATCAACTACATCTTTTTCTTTTACAGTATTTGCAAAATTAAAAGACTGTCCCTGCTTTATATCTTCTGGAACCTGATCAACTGTAATTTCTTTAACCCAAAGAAAAAACTTAGACTTTTGAGTAAGCCAACTCATTTGAAAAGATTCATTTTGATATTTTTTTCTCAAACATGCAACCTGTATAGCATTATATCCATCACCATCCAAAGTTTTAATTTGAGAAACAATCCAACCCGATGCATCAATCGCGGTCACAGGAATCACCTTATTATCCTCAGAGAATATCTGAGTCATTCCTACCTTGCGGCCCCAAAAACCGTGTACCATAATAATTCCTCTATCCTACTTAATTTCAACATCTACGCCGGCAGATATACTTAATTTCATCAGTGCAGCCATTGTCTGATCTGACGGAGAAATCATATCCAAAATGCGTTTGTGTGTAATAATTTCAAATTGCTCTCGAGACTTTTTGTTCACAAAAGGAGAACGCAATACCGTAAAGCACCGCTTCTTGTTAGGCAAAGGAACAGGACCAACAAGGTCTGTTCCTGTTTTTTTTGCCGTCATCGCAATTTCTTTTACAGCTTTATCAAGTAATTGATGGTCGTAAGATTTTAACGTAAGTCGTATCTTATGCTTTTTCATCTAGTTTCCAACCTTTATTACTCTACAATTTCTGTAACAATTCCAGAACCAACTGTTCTACCACCTTCACGAATCGCAAATCTTAGATCTTTTTCCATCGCAATTGGAGCAATAAGATCAACATCTAAGGTTACATCATCACCAGGCATTACCATTTCTCGACCTTCTGGCAGCGTCACAACTCCAGTTACGTCAGTTGTTCTAAAGTAAAACTGTGGTCTATACCCATTAAAGAACGGGCTATGCCTTCCACCTTCATCTTTAGACAATACGTACACTTGAGCCTTAAACTTTTTATGAGGTGTAATAGAACCTGGCTTTGCAATAACCATTCCACGTACAACATCTTCTTTTTTAACACCTCTTAATAGCAACCCTGCATTATCTCCAGCCTGTCCTTCATCAAGATTTTTTCTAAACATCTCAATTCCAGTAACTGTTGTATCAATTGGCTCATCACTCAGTCCAACCAATTGAGCTGAATCACCAATTTTAATTTTTCCTTTTTCAATTCTTCCTGTTGCAACAGTACCACGACCTGCAATAGAAAACACACCCTCAACTGGCATCAAGAAGTCTTTATCTACATCACGCTCAGGTAAAGGAATATAGCTATCAATAGATTCCATAAGTTTCATAATAGCAGGAGCGCCTAAATCACTAGAATCTCCCTCTAGAGCCTTAAGAGCAGACCCTCTAACCACAGGAATATCATCCCCAGGAAAACCATACTCTTTTAACAGATCTCTAATTTCCTCTTCGACCATATCAACCATTTCTGCATCGTCTACCATGTCCACCTTGTTTAGAAAAACAACAAGCGAAGGAACATTAACGTTTTTTGCAAGAAGAATATGCTCACGAGTTTGAGGCATAGGTCCATCAGCAGCAGATACCACCAAAATTCCCCCATCCATTTGCGCCGCTCCTGTAATCATATTTTTTACATAGTCAGCGTGACCTGGACAGTCAACGTGCGCATAGTGCCTATTTGGTGTTTCATACTCAACATGAGATGTAGCAATTGTAATACCACGAGCTTTTTCTTCTGGAGCATTATCAATTTCACTAAAATCTTTTGCCTCTGCTCCACCAGCCTCTGCCAAGACCTTAGTAATCGCAGCTGTTAAAGTTGTTTTTCCATGATCAACGTGGCCGATTGTCCCAACGTTTACGTGCGGCTTACTTCTATCAAATGTATCTTTTGCCATAAAATGTTCTCCTAAAACCTCTAAACTTAATATATTAAACTAAATAACTATGACTTCTTAGCTGCCACAATCCCATCTTGTACGCTCTTTGCAACCTCTCGATAACATTCAAACACCATCGAATAACTAGCGCGACCCTTTGTTAAAGATCTAAGCTGTGTTGCATAACCAAACATCTCTCCCAAAGGAACCTCAGCATTAATTGTCTGAGCCGATCCCTTTGCCTCAACTCCCAAAATTCTACCTCTTCGAGAATTGAGATCACCCATTACATCACCCAAGTATTCATCTGGAGTATCAACCTCCACTTTCATAATAGGCTCAAGTAACACAGGCGACGCTTGATTCATTCCATCTCTAAATGCTATTTTGGTAGCCATTTTAAACGCAACTTCTGAAGAGTCAACATCATGATAGGACCCATCATACAACGTTACCCGAACGTCCACAACTGGACTTCCAGTTAAAATACCCTCAACAAGAGCTTCTTTCATTCCTTTTTCAACTGCAGGAATATATTCTCGAGGAATAGTTCCCCCTACAACCTTATTTTCAAACTCATAACCAGTACCACGACCCAACGGCTCTATCTTTAGCCATACATGTCCATACTGACCACGACCTCCTGATTGCTTTATAAACTTACCTTCAATATCAATCGGCTTTTGAACAGTTTCTTTATATGCAACCTGCAATCTTCCTTGCTCAACATCAACCTTGTGCTCTCTTTTTAACCGATCAACAACAATCTCTAAGTGCAACTCTCCCATACCAGAAATTTCCGTCTGGCCAGTTTCATGATTATAGGTAAATTGAAAAGAAGGATCTTCTTGATTCATTTTTTTCAAAGCTAGAACCATCTTTTCATAATCAGATTTTGTTTTAGGCTCTACAGAAGAAGAAATAACCGGCGCAGGAATATCAATAGACTCAAGTAGCACTGGGTGAGCATCACTGCAAAGCGTGTCCCCTGTGTTAATATCCTTTATCCCTACAATTGCAACAATGTCTCCTGCAACTGCCTCCTTAACTTCTTCTCTCTTATTAGAGTGCATTCTCAACAAGCGACTTACTCGCTCCTTGCTTCCCTTAGTTGCATTATACACATAAGAACCAGACTTTAGTACACCTGAATACACCCGAGCAAACGTCAAAACACCCACAAACGGATCTGTCATAATTTTAAACGCCAATGCCGCAAAAGGCTCTTTCTTATCTGACTTTCTTTCAACTTCCTGCTCAGAATTTGCATCAATTCCCTTAATAGCAGGAACCTCCAACGGTGATGGTAAATAGTCAACAACCGCATTCAACAACAAGCGAACACCTTTGTTTTTAAAAGCAGTTCCACAAAAAACAGGGAACACCTTTCTTTCAACAACACCGGCTCTTAGCGCCTTTTTAATTTCATCGATAGAGATTTCTTCTTCATTTAAAAACTTTTCTGCTAGCGCATCATCAATATCACACGCCTTTTCTACAATCTCCATTTTCATTACTTCAATTTGATCTGCATACTCAGCAGGAGCATCCTCCCAAGCAATATCTACACTAAGATCTCTCTCATCACCATGAAACTTAACCATCTTGCCAGTTAATACATCAATTAAAGCATTAAAGTTTTCAGACTCGCCAATCGGAATCTGCATACCCACAGCACAACCAGAAGCTAATTTTTCATTAACATCTTTCACAACGGCAAAATAATCCGCTCCTACCCTATCAAGTTTATTTACAAAAATAATAGAAGGTACTTCATAACGACTCGCCTGCCTCCATACAGTCTCAGACTGAGGCTGAACTCCAGCAACTCCACAAAAAACACTCACCACGCCATCCAAGACTCGCAACGAACGTCCCACTTCAATCGTAAAATCAACGTGCCCAGGAGTGTCTATAATATTAATTTGACAATCTTTCCAAAAACACGTCGTTGCTGCTGACTGAATAGTAATTCCACGCTCTTGCTCTTGCTCCATCCAGTCCATGGTCGCTTCACCCTCATGCACCTCACCAATCTTGTGAGAAACACCCGTGTAAAACAAAACACGCTCAGTAACCGTAGTTTTTCCAGCATCAATATGCGCCGCAATTCCTATGTTTCTATATTTGTCTAATGAATAACTCACCTTATCCCCTACCAAGCATAATGAGAGAAAGCACGATTTGCTTCAGCCATCTTGTGAACATCTAACTTCTTCTTAAACGCTCCCCCGCGCCCTTCATTTGCATCCAACAGCTCATTTCCCAGCCTAACACCCATTGTCTTACCAGAGCGCTTTGAAGCTGCCTCTATCAACCAGCGAATAGCTAAAGAACGACCCCTCTTAGAAGCAACCTCTCTTGGAATTTGGTACACACTTCCACCAACTCGGCGAGAGCTAACCTCAACAAGAGGAACAATCTGATTGAACGCTTTGTTAAAAACATCCAAAGCCTTGTCACTGCCCCCAAACTTCTCTTCCAAAATTCCAATTGCATCATATACAATTTTTCGAGCTGCATTTTTTTTACCACGCCACATAACGACATTGATAAACAACTGCAACAACTCTGATTGGTATACAGGGTCTACACCGATATCTCGTGACTTAATATTTTTTTTCTTTCTTGGCATATTATCAATTCCTCTGCTTACCTAATTACGCTTTTGGCCGCTTTGTTCCATAACAAGAACGAGATTGTTTTCTGTTTTCTACGCCTGATGTATCAAGAGATCCACGCACAATATGATATTTACAACCAGGCAAATCTTTTACTCGACCACCACGAACCAATACCATAGAGTGTTCTTGCAAATTATGTCCTTCACCAGGTATATACGCCGTTATTTCCATTCCATTAGACAATTTCACACGAGCAACTTTTCGAAGCGCAGAGTTAGGCTTTTTAGGAGTAACCGTAAAAACCCTTGTACAAACACCACGCACCTGCGGGCAATTTTTTAAAGCAATACTTTTTGACTTTTTCGTAATTTTTTTGCGCCCTAAGCGAACAAGCTGATTAATTGTAGGCATATATAAACCTTATTATAATAACAACGTAAAGTTACAGTAACTATCTTTAGATTACACAGCTCAGTTATTTGTGCGACTCACATAGAGTTTAAACCCCACAGATAAACATTTTGCATATGTTTAATTATAAACTCTTTGCAACTTTTTTCAAGAATTTTCATAAATTTCTTATCTATAAAGCTTTATCTGAAAATTTTGAATAGACTTGTCTAGCACATCATGATACTTTAACATCATTAAACTAAATATCTAACATATTACAAAAGTCCAAAAATTAATTAGGATTTATATGATCACAAGCCTTTTATCATCAGTATTTTCTATATTAACAAGTCTTTTAGGAATCACAGCCATCATTGTTTTTCATGAATTTGGACACTTTATCTTCTGTAAAATATTTAATGTATACACTCCTACTTTTTCTATTGGAATGGGCAAAGTTCTATATTCAAAAAAGTTCGGGCAGACTAATTTTTGTGTCTCTGCTGCTCCAATTGGAGGATATGTAGAAATAGCAAGCGAAGAGGGAATTAAAGGAACAAAAGGCTTTAATCAAATTCCATACTATCAAAAATTTCTTATTGTGCTTGGTGGAATCTTATTCAACTTCCTACTTACTTACCTTATTTTTTTGGGCCTATTTTTCACAGGAATGCCAGAGTCTGGGCTCCCTTATGAAACCAATACAACTACCGTATCATCTGTTTCAAACAATTCTATTAACACTCGATTTATTCAAGCAAATGATAATATCGTAGAAATCAATCACAAACCTACAAACAACCAAGCTTCTGTTATCAAAGAAGAGATTAAGGATCTTTTAAAAACAAATGAAAAACAAGTTCAAATAGCCATTCAAAGGCATGGAAGTAAAGTAGAGTCAATTCTTAATATTAACACCACTGACAACCCGAGAAGCCTAAGCAAGTTGCTTGATATTTCTTTTGAGAAAAAGCCAACTTTAGGATTTACTGCTTCGCTACAAGAAGCATATAAAACAACAACCTTCTGCCTCAAATCAATTATCACAAGCCTCAAAGGTCTTATAAGTGCACACCCCCTCAAAGACTTTGTTGGACCAATTATGGCTGTTGCAATTAGCAGCAAAAGCGCACAAAGGGGCTTTGCGCACCTTCTTTTACTCCTTGCAATCATTAGCATTAATTTAGGATTTATGAATTTGCTACCACTTCCTATATTTGATGGTGGCCAATTTGTTATCTTTACTGTTGAAACCATCATGAGAAGACAACTCTCTGAAAAAGTACGCAATATTATTGGAGTCAGCTCTTGGGTTCTTGCAATCGGGCTCTTAGTAATATTTTCCCTGCGAGATATTTACTCCCTTGTTTTTCGATAGTCTATGCAAAAACATGTCATAATCATATTATTAACAATTACTCATTTAATACACACTTCTGAGCCTTCTGCATCAGAAATTTTAAAAAATATGCTCTTGGGTAAACAAAGTGGAAGTATAGAAATTATCAAAACACAAAACTTTTCCCCTCCTAGCTGGATGATCCATTGTGAAATTTGCGATGAAAACAACAGAGAATTAACAGCCCTCACAGAAACTGCTACAGATAGCAGAACTAATCTGTTTAATCTAGCACAAGAGGAAATAGGTATATCAGATATAGAATCACAAATACTATTTGGAAACCAAGCCGGAATGATAACATTTGTTAATGGAGTAAGAACTGTAAGAGAATATTAAAAAACCCTCGATTGAATCGAGGGTTTTTGCTTAAGCAACTTGTGCTTGGTGCGGATGCTCACCTTTAGCATATACTTTTAATTTTTTAAACACTGATCTGCTTAATCTATTTTTTGGAAGCATTCTTTTAACTGCATATTTAATTAACCGAGCTGGATCACGATCAAATACTTCACGAGCTGATTTAACCTTTTTACCTCCAATGTACCCACTGTTAGTAATATACTCTTTATCTTCCCATTTATCACCAGTCAAAACTATATCAGAAGCATTAATCACTACAACATAATCTCCACTGTCTGTATGAGGAGTATACATTGCTTGATCTTTTCCTCGTAAAATATTAGCAACCTCTGTTGCCAAGCGACCTAAAACTTTTCCTTTTGCATCAATAACACGCCATTGCGCATTAGCATCTTCCTTACGAAGAAAAAATGCTTTATTCATATCCATATACTTAAACCTTACACGATGATTCGTAAAAACATGACTACTAACAAAATATCGTAAAACCTATACAACGTCAACATCAAAACTCTCTTCTACCATCTCTTCAACCTCTTTTATTTGCTTTGGAATAGCTTCACTCAAGCAAACTGGATCTGCATCATTGACAACCCAATAATTATCCTCTATGCGAATACCAATCGACTCATCTGGCATATATACCCCTGGCTCAATAGTTATAACATCACCCTCTTGCAAAGGCTGTAAAACATCGCCAACATCATGAACATCTAATCCTAAAAAGTGTCCAATTCCATGAATAAACAATGAGTCATACTTCTTTTTCTTTAAAAAGCTTAGCGCAATATGCTGCAAGGAAGCATCTTGTTCTTTCGCATTTGAAAGCCATATTCCAGGTTTTATATGACTAACTACATGCTCTTGTGTTTCCAAAACAATTTCATATATCTCTTTTTGTCGATCTGTAAATTTACCAGAAGAAGGAAGCACTCTTGTAATATCAGCACAATAATGTTGATACATTGCCCCTGCATCAATTAAAACCAGTTCTTCATCTTGAATATTTTGATTATTTGCATGATAATGCAAAACTGTCGCTCGTTTTCCTGCCGCTACAATTGCAGGATAAGCACCTTGTGCTTCATTTTCTGTAAATATATACTCTAAAGCAGCTTGCAACTCTGACTCAGATAATCCAGGCTTTAATAATCGAGCTGCTGCTTGAAATCCTGCATGCGTTATACTAATTGCTTGATACAGATGCTCAATTTCTGCAATTTCTTTTTTTCGTCGAATTTGTGCAGCCAAAGGAGAAATATCTACAATATGATTCTTTAACTCCGGAATAAACACCTGCAATCGATCGATAATTTGTTTTACAGCTGCATATTGACCTGAGCGCTCTGGGTACAATGTAAATATTGTTTGCTTGGTTACAATCATATGCTGCAAGTAATTAATAAGATTTTGATAATCATCCAAAGAAAAATAAGGATCAATTTGATACCCACGAACTCTTTTCCCAAGAGATCTTAACTCATTAATACCATACAAGCTAATGGTTTCTTCATTCAGCACATCTACCGCTTGAACCCATTTATCTCGCAATTCACCAAAATCTGGTTTATATAACGCTGCTCCCTCTTGTTTATCAAAAACAAGTGCTAACGCTGGCTCAGATATCCCTGAAAAATAATAAAAACTACTCTCTTGTACAAATACATTTCTAGAGTTTTCAAATGGTGCAAACAATACAACTTTACCTTTTTTATCAGAGTGTGTTTTTGCAATCAAAGACAAAAGCTCACTTCTTCTTTTCATAAGACCCATTGTCTTATCTTGACCCACATTCTCTTTTTCTAAAACATCAAACATTTCATTCAACATCATAAACCTAACTATTAAAACGGCTTTCTATCAGAAATAGCTTTTCCTATCGTCAAGCGATCAACAAATTCTAAGTTTGAGCCTATAGGAACACCTTTAGCAAGCGAAGATATCAAAACACCTTTATCTTCTAACCTGCGAGCAATAAAAGCAGCTGTAGCCTCTCCCTCAGGAGTGTAGTTCATTGCTAAAATAACCTCTTTAACACTTTTTGTTGCCGCTCTATGCAATAAAGAATCTATTGTTAAATCATTAGGACCTATACCATCTAAAGGACAAATAACACCCCCTAAAACATGATACAAACCTCTATAATTTTCTGTACGTTCAACTACAAGCAAATCTTGCCATGTCTCAACTACACAAATAAGTGATGCATCTCGATTTGAATCATCACACAACAAGCACTGCTGAGCACGCTCTTTCCATGAAAAACAATGCTGACATAAAACAACCTCTTGTTTTACTTCTTTTAACACAGCACACAATTGTTCTGTTTTTCTTTGATCAAGCTTCAAAAAATGTGCCAACACCTTATACATATTCTTAGAAGCCAAAAAGGGTACTTGCTGTAACTGCCTTATTAGTTTCTTAATTGTTGGCAACTTATCAATAATATCCATTATCGCTCTCTCCTGTTGTTTATCTTGATAAAATTGTCGTAGGCATACCATACTTACCATTAGTAACAAAGCCTTGAATTAAATCGATTAAAGTACTCATGAAAATGAATAGCGCTAGTCCTGCAGAGAAGTATATAGTTATTGTTCCTATAAAAATAGCCATTGCATATTTTGACATAGCCTGCTTAGGATCTGCCCCAAAAGAAGGATTAAATAACATACAACACCCTGTTAGTATACCTAAAATATAATAAGGATCGCATGCTGATAAATCAGGAATCCATAAAAAATGTGCACCATATAACTCAATGGCCGTTGACAACACTCGATTCAGTGAAATAAAAAATGGTATATTCAACAGCATTGGTAAACAACTAGAAGCTCCTGGAAAGCCATGCTTTTGAATCAACTCCGCCATTGCCTTATCTTGCGCTGCTTTATCATGTTTATATTTTTGCTTAATATATGCCATTTTTTTCTGAAACTCTGTTTGCTGCTTTAAACCTTTTCTTCCCTTCAAAGTAAAAGGTAACAACAATAACTTTAATAACATAGTAAGCAAGATAATTGCCCAACCATAACTACCAAGTGCATTATGCAACATATTCAACAAATAAAGCATAGGCTTAGCTAAAAATGTAAACCAACCATAATCAATAACTTCTGTTAAGTATGGAGCAACTTGACTTAGTGCCTGCTCTGTTTTTGGACCAATATAAAATGACCAAGTATATTGTAGATCTTTTTCAATAACTTTTGATTCTAAAACAGCATCATACTGTTTACCTGATACAGGTTTAAAGTAAGCCCTTAAAGGAGCATTACTTTGCGCTCCAATAAATCCTTGCATAATAAACTTATTTGAAAACCCAAATGATTTTGGTTCAAAAACAAACTCATTTGCTTGTTTTGCTATATCAACATCCTGTAAAGAAATAGCCCCCACTTTGCTACTTGCTTTATTCTTAAATGCTTTAATATCATCTAAAGTTATATCACCTACAGTTGCCGGCATTGAAAAGAATAAGCGAACTTGTTCAGGATGTTTCA
>Ga0114932_10004186_pt1 | contig 13676 bp, 13 predicted proteins | sample 2SBtaG_2_FD_87286 | JGI IMG/M metagenome (GOLD analysis project Ga0114932, IMG submission 87286) | Deep subsurface microbial communities from Kolumbo volcano to uncover new lineages of life (NeLLi) - 2SBTROV12_ACTIVE470 metaG | ecosystem: Environmental > Aquatic > Marine > Volcanic ...
CCACCGCCATTGGCGTGACAACACCCACCATGGCGATCGCTAGTACTGAGTCTCATGCTGGGATTACTGTGGCGTCACCGATGGTTGGCACATTCTTCGCGGCGCCAGATGCAGGCTCACCTCCGTATATCGAAGTGGGCAGCGCTGTCAGCCCGGGTGATACCTTATGCATCATAGAAGCTATGAAAATATTCAATCATGTCGAGGCCGAATACGGCGGGCGCATCGCTCAGATCTTTAAGCAAAGCGGGGAACCCGTGGAGTTCGGAGAAGCGTTGTTTCTGATCGATGAGATCCAAACTGATTCTCCCAACTCGTGATCGACAAACTGGTCATTGCCAATCGCGGTGAAATCGCGCTACGGATTCTGCGCGCCTGCCGCGAACTGGGCATTCGTACAGTGGCACTGCACTCGGAGGTGGATAGGGAAAGCAAGCCCGTTCGCCTGGCAGACGAATCCGTCTGCATCGGACCGGCAGCCGCCGGCGAAAGTTATCTAAATATCCCAGCAGTCATTGCTGCCGCCGAAGTTACCGATGCCACCGCCATACATCCCGGCTACGGTTTTCTCGCCGAGAATGCAGATTTCGCCGAGCGCGTAGAAGAAAGCGGATTCGTTTTCATCGGCCCCCGCGCCGACACCCTACGCACGATGGGAGACAAAATCTCCGCTATCGCAGCCATGCGCGCGACCGGCGTTCCCTGTGTACCCGGCTCAGACGGCCCCCTACCCGATGACGCTAAAGCAGTAATGGCAGCCGCTAGTGCGGTCGGCTACCCCGTTATCATCAAAGCTACCAGCGGTGGTGGCGGAAAAGGGATGCGCGTCGTGCACACCGAAGCCGCACTCCTGAACGCTTGGCGGGTCACCCGCCGCGAGGCACAGAACGCGTTTGGAGATGATGTGGTTTACCTCGAGCGCTTCTTGGAACGACCCCGACATGTAGAGCTTCAGGTTTTAAGTGATGCCCACGGCAACACCATCCATCTCGGCGAACGAGACTGCTCAATGCAGCGTCGTCATCAGAAAGTGTTGGAAGAAGCGCGCGCGATCGACATTGATGCACACAGTCTTGAAACCTTGCGCGCGGCGTGCATAGAAGCGTGCGGTGTACTCGGTTATCGTGGCGCTGGAACCTTCGAGTTTTTGTACGAGGATGGGCAGTTTTTCTTTATCGAGATGAACACTCGAATCCAAGTGGAACATCCTGTCACAGAGATGGTCACCGGGATCGATATCGTCCAAGCTCAGATTCGAGTGGCCACGGGCGACTCACTCGAATATAGACAAAGAGACGTGGAAATTCAGGGGCATGCCGTGGAATGCCGGATCAATGCGGAAGATCCAGACTCGTTTCTTCCATGCCCCGGCCAAATCACACAGTACCACCCTCCGGGGGGACCAGGTATTCGCGTCGACTCTCACGTCTTTAACAACTATGTGGTCCCACCGCACTACGACTCAATGATCGCCAAGGTGATCGCTCACGGCGCTAATCGCGAGCAGGCGATGCGGCGAATGAGCGGTGCGTTGGAAGAAATGGTAGTCGATGGCATCACCACCAACATCTCTTTACAACAAGCGCTGATCGCCGATCCTGCCTTTCGCCAAGGCCCCCTCGACATTCACTATCTCGAACGCCGTTACACTCGCTGATCAACATTCTCTGCGCCTGATGCACCCCTTAGATGACACACTGGATCAAGATTTTGGTAGAAACCAACGAGTGCGCAGCTGGCCGTCTGGCGGAAGCGCTCGAAGGACTTGGCGCCATCGCAGTCTCGATCACCGGTGAAGGTGAACCACTACCCACCAAAAGGCGACAATCAGCCAAGCATCTCAGCAGAACAAGCGTCAGCGGACTTTTTGAACCGGAGTTTTCGATTAACACGGTGTCATCGTTCATCAGGGCCATCGGTGACACCGACACAATCATCCGTGTTGAAACAATCGTTGACCGCAACTGGGAACTTGTCACTCGCGAGCAATTTGTCCCCTTTCCGATCAGTGACAAGCTTTGGATTTGTCCGAGTTGGCATGTGCCGCCCGACCCCGACGTGACCACACTCATCATCGACCCTGGGGCAGCCTTCGGTACCGGCTATCACCCGACCACTGCACTTTGCCTCCACCACCTATCAGGGCTTTCCCTGCATAACAAACGGGTTCTCGACTGGGGCTGCGGATCGGGAATTCTGGCGATTGGCGCATACAAATTAGGAGCAGATTCAGCACTTGGTGTAGATATTGACCCTCAGGCCCTAGCCGTCAGTCAGGAGAATGCCGAACGCAACGGCATTCATCAATCGGTCCAATGGGTAGCTCCCGAAGCGGTGGCTAAAAAATGCCAATTCGAAATTGTGGTAGCCAACATTCTAGCCAATCCACTGATTGAGCTTGCGCCAATTCTCAAGCATTACACCGCAATTGGCGGCACGCTGATGCTTTCTGGTGTGACTCGACCCCAGACGGAACGGGTAATGGCACACTACCCTGATACCTTCTCGTTTGACATACTTTACCGGCAGGAGTGGGCACTGCTGGTAGGCCGCAAGAGGTCCGTTTTACTAACATGACCGAACCACCCGAACCAGCCGCACTGATGTGCTGTTGTCCAGCATGCACTACTTTGTTTGAAGTGGACAATGTGCAGTTGCAACAACACGCAGGGCTGGTACGTTGCGGTGAATGTGAGCGGATTTTCAACGCCACATGGCATTTGGTAGACGAGTCCGACTCAGCCCCGCCGCGGCCAATAACGGGGGCAGAAATCTCTCCACTTAACCAGGACGTCGACAAAGCCGCCCTCAACACCATCAGGGATACGCTGGCCGACGAACCACTGGCAGAACTCCGTCGCTACGATGACGAATCTTTATCGCGACCAAAGCCCATTGCAGCGGTCCAAAGCCCACGACGCAGCGAGCCGCGCCTCAGTCCACTGCTGCCCGAACACGAGCAAAGGCTCGGGGAAGAAACTGCAGCTCCCGTAACGCCAGCGCCCAAAAGCAATCAGTCCAGCTGGATCACGACCAGTCTTTGGGCGCTGGCCAGCATATTCTTCGCGGGCGTGTTATTCCTTCAAACCCGTGTTTTATTCTTCAACGAACTTGCAGCGATTCCCGCGATGCGCCCGGGATTATCAACCCTTTGCGAGTTCACTGGCTGCACTGTGCCTGAAGCGCTCCATGGGCCTGCCCTGCGCATCGTCAGGTCAGCAGTTGATCTTCATCCAGACCATCCTGGCGCGTTGATCGTCAGAGTGCATTTAAGAAATCGGACGCTTAAAGTCCTACCTTACCCGAGGCTACAACTCACCTTATCGGATCATCAGGGCATCGTCGTCGGTCGGCGCACATACCACCCTAGAGAATACGGCCACCCCGATCCTGCGGAGAAAATTCAGGGCAGTTACACACAGATCATCCTGCTTAATTTAGCCGGCCCTGATGAGACAGCGGTTGGTTTCGAAACCGAAGTGGTCGATACTTGAGCGACTTGCTTGATGTCCCTATGTAACCAATTACCCTGGTCGATCGGCACCATCGATCTATCCGGTCGTGTCCTTGCGGCACCAATGGCTGGCGTTTCCGACCGAATCTTTCGCACCCTTGCCCGCCATCATGGCGCCACGCTTGCCCCTTCCGAGATGGTGGCAACAGAACCGCAGCTGCGGGGTTCACAAAAAACTTGTCAGCGCATGAATCACCTGGGTGAACCCGGGCCGATCAGCATCCAACTGCTTGGCGCCAACCCGAGGTACATGGCCGCAGCTGCTCGGTACAGTGTTGACCAGGGCGCACAACTAATCGACATCAATATGGGTTGTCCAGCAAAAAAAGTCTGCAAGAAACTGGTCGGGTCAGCTCTTATGAGAAACGAACATCTGATTGGAGAAATACTTGATGCCGTCGTATCTGCCGTCCCTGTACCAGTAACACTCAAGATGCGAACTGGCTGGGAACCAGGGCAACGCAATGCGGTACGAATCGCTCGCCTAGCGGAATCCGCCGGTATCCAGGCCATCACCATTCACGGCCGCACCCGTCAGTGCAAGTATCGAGGCCCAGTGGAATATGACACGATCCGCGCGGTCAAGCGCGCGGTGGCCGTGCCGGTGATCGCCAATGGCGATATCGATTCACCACAAAAAGCACGGGCTGTGCTCGCCTATACCGGTGCCGATGCTGTGATGATTGGCCGCGCAGCACAAGGAAATCCTTGGTTATTCGGCAGGATTGATCGGTACTTACGGGAGGGACGGGATCCGGGTGAACCCTTGGCATCGGAGAAACGACTGACGTTAATTCAACATCTAGAACACCTCTACCGGTTCTACGGCACCCAGGATGGTGTTCGGATCGCACGAAAACATTTTTCGTGGTACGTTTCCGCGCAAGGAGGAGATGAGAGAAGTCGGCAGCTATTCTGCGCTGCAGCAGATCCCGTGCCCCAACTTCGAATTGCGCGATCGATACAATTCGCGCCACGATACCGTGACGTCAAATCAGATGAAAAAATGGCCCAAACCGCTGTGTCAATCGGTTGAGCGTTCATTGGATGGCTTCTTCAAGCAATTGAATGGTGAAGAACCAACCGACCTCTACCAGATGGTGCTGACCGAGATGGAGCGACCGCTGCTTGAAGTGGTTATGCGCGAAAGCGGGAATAACCAGTCTCGTGCCGCACGCATCCTCGGTCTAAACCGAAATACATTACGCAAAAAACTGCGAATCCACGGCCTCGACCGTTGAACACCCAACTCAACGGCTATGCTAGGCGATGACCTAGCGCCTGTGCGGCGCGCCTTAATCAGTGTTTCCGACAAATCTGGTGTCGTTTCGTTTGCGCAGGCGCTGAGCGATCTTGGCATTGAAATTCTCTCGACGGGGGGTACCGCATCACTATTACGACAAGAAGGCATCCCGGTAATCGATGTTTCCGCCCACACCGGTTTTCCGGAAATGATGGGCGGGCGAATCAAGACACTGCATCCGCATATTCATGGCGGCATCTTGGGCCGCCGCGGCATTGATGACGCGACCATGTCCGAGGCAGGAATTGTCCCCATTGACCTCGTTGTCGTGAACCTTTATCCGTTCGAACAGACCATCACATCACCGGATGCGACCCGAGAAGAGGCAATCGAAAATATCGATATTGGTGGGCCCGCCATGATCCGAGCCGCAGCCAAAAATCACCAAGCGGTCACCGTGATTGTCGACTCGAACGAGTATCCGGTGGTAGTCGCCGAACTGCGGACAAATAACGGTATCTCATCGACTATGCGGAGGCGCCTCGCGACCGCCGCATTTGCCGAGACCGCACGCTACGACAGCATTATCTCTGACTATCTCCTCGGCACACACACCGAAGACAGACTGTTTCCCGAGATTCTTGGTCTTCAGTTCCTCAAACACAGTGCCATGCGCTATGGGGAAAACCCGCACCAAGCCGCGGCACTCTACCGAGACCCTGTCCCGATGAGTGGTAGCCTGACGGCGGCTACCCTGATTCAGGGTCGCGCCTTGTCATTCAACAACATCGCTGATGCCGACACGGCGCTGGAGTGCGTCAACGCGTTCCAAGGTATCGGTTGTGTGATCGTAAAACACGCTAACCCCTGCGGAGTCGCTATCGCCAACAATACGCTGCAAGCTTATGAACGAGCCTTTGCCACGGACCCTACCTCAGCTTTCGGTGGCATCATCGCCTTTAATCGCGCATTGGATGAAAAGACTGTCACGGCGATTCTCGATCGCCAGTTTGTGGAAGTAATTATTGCCCCATCAATCACCTTAGAAGCACGTAGATGTCTGGCTGAAAAAGAAAATATCCGGGTACTTGAATCGGGCCCGACCGACCCACGAACTTTTCATCACCTGTCACTCCGCCGGGTGAGTGGTGGACTCCTGGTCCAAACCCAAGACCTCGGAACAATTGCTGAAACTGATCTGAAATCAATGACCCAACGAACCGCCAATGCCGAAGAACTCCGTGACCTACTGTTTGCCTGGAGAGTCGCGAAGTTCGTAAAATCAAATGCGATTGTTTATGCCGCAAACCAGCAAACGATAGGAATTGGCGCCGGGCAAATGAGCCGCATCTATTCGGCCCGAATCGCTGCTATCAAGGCAGCCGACGAGTGCCTTGAGGTGCGCGGGGCAATCATGGCTTCCGATGCCTTCTTTCCGTTTCGCGATGGCATCGACGCAGCGGCCGAAATTGGGATCACCGCGGTGATCCAGCCAGGTGGCTCGGTACGGGATGACGAGGTAATTGCAGCGGCCAACGAGCATGGAATGGCGATGGTGTTTACCGGCATGCGCCATTTCCGTCACTGAGTTTAGGAGGAGGTGTCTTGAATCTTCTAGTGGTCGGTGGTGGCGGCCGAGAGCACGCGCTTGCCTGGAAACTGGCTGCATCGCGGCGCGTCGGGACTGTCTTCGTCGCCCCTGGCAATGCCGGTACAGCGCAGGAACCGGGCGTGGTAAACATTGATATTGGCATTAATGAGATCGATCAATTGGTTGCCTTCGCCAAGAATAATGCTGTGGCATTTACGGTGATCGGCCCCGAAGCGCCACTGGTTAACGGCGTGGTCGATGCTTTCGACGAGGTCGGACTGCGTTGCCTGGGCCCCAACCGCGGGGCCGCACAACTTGAAGGATCAAAAGCCTTTACGAAGTCATTCCTTAAACGACACCGCATCCCCACCGCAGCTTACTCTGTTTTTGATGATGCCGATGAGGCAATTGACTGGGTCAAACAACACCCTGGGCCATGTGTAATTAAAGCCGATGGCCTAGCAGCGGGGAAGGGCGTGACCGTCGCGGCAACCGAGCAAATAGCTGTCAACGCGATTCACCAATGCCTTCGGGAAAGAGCATTCGGTAGTGCGGGAGATCGAATCGTTATAGAGGAATTTCTTGTTGGTGAAGAAGCAAGTTTTATCTGCCTGGTTGATGGAGAGTTTGCGTTGCCACTTGCTACATCCCAGGACCACAAAGCGCGCGATGCAAAAGATCAGGGGCCAAATACCGGTGGCATGGGTGCCTATTCGCCAGCACCGGTGATCACGGAACAACTTCACCAACGAATCATGAGAGAAATAGTACGACCAACCATTGAGGGCTTGTCACAGGACGGACATATCTACACCGGCTTCCTATACACAGGATTGATGATCGGCCACGACAAGACTCCAAAAGTTCTTGAATACAACTGTCGCTTCGGGGACCCTGAAACCCAACCTATTTTGATGCGCCTCAAGAGTGATCTGGCAAGCTTATGCGAAGCGGCGCTTAACCGTCGCCTCGAGCACTGCCCGGTGGAATGGGATGAACGCGCCGCATTAGGCGTCGTCATGGCCTGTGGAGGCTATCCCGGTGAATACCAGACGGGAAACCTTATCCATGGCCTAGATGACTATCCAGAGAAAAACGTCAAAATCTTTCATGCCGGCACCAGCGAACGTAATGGCCAACTTTATACCGCCGGTGGCCGAGTGCTTTGCGTGACTGCACTAGGTGCTTCCATCGAGTCTGCCCAAAATCAGGCCTATGCCTCAACACGGAGAATTCGTTGGACTGACGCGTATTATCGCAACGACATTGGTTACCGTGCGTTGCAAAACTAATCCTACTGTCTTTAGAACACCGGAGCTTAACTATGAATCATCCTTTTGTTGCGGTCCTAATGGGTTCGGATTCCGACCTCGCCACTGTGCAGGAAACACTCGATGTTCTCGATCGGCTTCAAATTCCCTGGCAAGTCAAAATCACCTCCGCTCATCGAACCCCCAACGAAACACGTGAATTTATTGCTACGGCAGAATCAAGCGGCTGCGCCGTATTTATCGCCGCTGCGGGCCTTGCTGCCCACCTAGCCGGCACCGTCGCCGCGCACACACTTAAACCAGTCATCGGAATTCCGATGGATGGTGGACCGCTTAAAGGCTATGACGCGCTATTATCAACGGTTCAAATGCCTGGCGGCATTCCCGTCGCATGCGTTGCGATTGGTAAGGCTGGGGCACGCAATGCCGCTTATCTAGCGGCCCAAATGCTTGCCTTGAGCGATCCTGATCTTGCGATGAGGCTGACCCGCGAAAGAGCGGCCAACGCAACACAGGTTAAAGAGAAAGATCATGCGTTGCATGAAAGATTAGGGCAGTTGAACACTTGACTCAGAGACAACTGGTCATAGCAGGTGACCACGTTCGCAGCGGTGGAGTCATTGCGTATCCAACAGAATACTGCTTTGGTCTTGGCTGTAATCCATTTAACCAAAAAGCTGTTCGAAAAATTCTCCACTTAAAGAGACGCTCTTGGTTAGAGGGCGTAATAATCATCGCTGCCAACTTCGTCCAACTAAAACGCCTGGTTGACTTCGATCAGATCAGGGACATCGATCGACTTAAATCGGTTTGGCCCGGCCCTCATACGTGGCTGCTGCCCGCACTACCCCGGGTCCCTCGCTGGATGAGAGGGCGCCATGATTCAATCGCAGTCCGCATAACGGCTCACCGAACCGCGGTGGAGTTGTGTCGCAGCAGTGGCGGCCTCCTTGTGTCAACCAGCGCTAACCGGAGCGGTCGACCACCGTTACGCCACTACACGCAGGTTCGTTCTGAATTCGGCACCGCACTCGATTTTGTCGTAGAAAAAAATGTGGGTAACGCAAAAGCAGCTAGCTCAATTTATGATTTTACGACAGGAGTGATGGTGCGGAAATGACTGCTGCACCTTCCGAAACAGTTAGGGCGTACTTGTTGGCCCTTCACAATCACTTGTGTCAAAGCATCAGTGCTGAAGATAAAACACCATTTCATGAGGACAAATGGTCTAGTGTCATCGGCGATGGACGCACCCATATACTCCGGGACGGAAATTTGTTTGAGCAGGTCGGCGTGAACTTTTCCCACATCCGAGCCAGTGCACTACCCGAAGCCGCCTCGGCGCGTCATCCTGAAATCACCGGCCGACCCTATCAGGCAATGGGGGTCTCCTTAGTCTGTCACGCCCTGAACCCATACGTGCCAACAGCACATATGAACGTTCGTTTCTTTATGGCCGATGACCCAAAAGAAACTTGGTGGTTCGGAGGTGGATTTGACCTGACGCCGATCTATGGCTTCGAAGAAGACGCCGTACATTGGCATACTCAAGCCTATGAAGCTTGCCAACCGTTCGGTAAAGAACTCTACTCACGCTTCAAACAGTGGTGTGACGAATATTTCTTTCTCCCGCACCGTGACGAACAGCGCGGCGTGGGTGGGCTTTTCTTCGACGACTTTAACGAAGGAGGATTTGATAAAGCTTTTGCGTTAACCCGCAGCATCGGTGATCATTTTCTGCCCGCCTATCTACCTATCGTGCAGCGACGACGGGAAACGCCATACGGTAGTTCACAACGCGAATTCCAACTCTATCGTCGTGGGCGCTATGTGGAATTCAATCTCGTCTGTGATCGGGGCACCCGTTTCGGATTACAAAGTGGCGGTCGTATCGAGTCAATCCTGATGTCACTGCCGCCGAAGGCCGCTTGGCATTACGATTGGAAACCTCACCCTGGCTCACCCGAAGAGGCGCTTCTTTTAACATTCCTAAAACCGCGGACGTGGATCAACCCTCCGTTGACGAAAACCCGGTAATACTGCTAACACAGCGGTGACCATGAATATCACGGATCCAACCTCTGCCATGAATGATTGCTAAATCCCTTTATGGCGCGCCTCCTCTACTCGTTACTGCTCACGCTGCTGCTTCCCTTGATACTGACGCGTCTTTTTATCAAGGGATCTAGCGATAATCGTTATCGGCGCAACATTGGCGATCGTCTCGGACAAATCACGCGCCCTCTTGGAACGATTGATGTGTGGATTCATGCGGTGTCAGTTGGAGAAGTCAATGCGGCCGTTCCATTAGTTACTGCATTTCGAAAAATACACTCACGCTGCCGGATCTTAATAACGACCACAACCCCTACTGGGTTAGACCAAGTCACTGCACATTTAGGTGACCGAGTTGTGCATTGTTATCTGCCTTTTGATCATCCTTTTTTCATTGCGCGTTTCCTACGCACTATATCGCCCCGACTGCTTATCATTATGGAGCGCGAACTCTGGCCCAACATTATTCATGGTTGTCATAAACGATCCATCCCCGTCGTCATCGCTAACGCACGATTATCCCAGCGCTCTTGTAATCGGTACGCTTACGTTTTGCCATTGATGCGTCCAGCGATGGCTATTGTTTCCGCTGTGGCCGCCCAAACTGAGGCAGATCGAAGTCGTTTGATGACGCTGGGCGCACACCCGGACCACATCCTGACCACAGGTAACATCAAATACGATGTCACCGTCTCAGCGAAAACGATGGACACCGCTCAATCTATGCGTCAAGACTGGGGCCGTCACCGCTTAATCATCGTCGCGGGAAGCACACATGAAGGCGAAGAAGCCGTGCTGCTAGATATTTTCGACCCATTGCGCGAACACTATCCGGGGTTATTACTCATTCTCGCGCCCCGTCACCCTGAACGTTTCGATGCGGTCTTTCAGCTAGTGAAAAATAGAGGATTCAACACGCATCGTCATGGCGATGGTTCCACTGTTGTTCCCCCGGCGGCAGAAGTTCATTTACGTGACACCATGGGTGAGTTGCCTTTGCTTTACGCTGCGGCCGATATCGCTATCGTCGGCGGCAGCCTGATCGAAATCAAGGGCATCGGTGGTCACAATTTACTTGAACCTTGTGCCGTTGCAACGCCGGTACTGTTCGGGCGATATATCTCTGATTTCTTAGAAATCAGTCATAACATCGTCGAACGAGCAGCGGGAATACAGGTTCACGATTCAAATGATCTCCGTGATACGTTGAAGAAACTCCTCAATGACGCTGCGCTTCGCAACCGAATGGGAGCGAATGGAATTCAAGTAATTAAAGAAAATCGGGGTGCAACACAACGCACGCTTGAACTGTGCATACCCCTGATTGAATCTGATGTGCTTGTCAGAGAACATTAAAGACGCATGATCATAACGATGAAACATGCTTATAACTCGATCATCGCGACTTATTGCCTAAGAATTTAATAACCATGATTGCTTGACTTTTCCCTATGCGTGCTTATAGTTCGCGCGTACGGGGCAACTAAAGCATGCTCCTAACTGATCAAGCCAACTTTCCGGCGACTTGAACTCCTTCACTTAATCACTCACACGTTCAAATCGATGAGATTGAATTATTGATCAAGTATCATACGTAGGTATCGATGCATTGTTACATTTAACAGTTCTTTCCCAACTCAACTTGAAATAGAGGAGGCCCTCATGGCTGCAAAGAAACGGGCAAGTAAGAAGACGGCTAAAAAGAAGGCGACGAAGAAGAAAGCTACCAGGAAAAAAGCGACGAAGAAGAAAGCTACCAAGAAAAAAGTAGCGAAGAAAGCAACGAAGAAGAAGGCTGCTAAGAAAAAGGCAACCAAGAAGAAGGCTGCCAAGAAGAAGGCAACCAAGAAGAAGGCTGCTAAGAAAAAGGCAACGAAGAAGAAGGCTACTAAGAAAAAGGCAACCAAGAAGAAGGCTGCCAAGAAGAAGGCAACGAAGAAGAAGGCTGCTAAGAAAAAGGCAACCAAAAAGAAAGCCACGAAGAAAAAAGCGGCTAAAAAGAAGGCCAGACGGCGCTAGCCACAGCGGTTGGGCTTAAAGCCCAGTTGTCTAAGAAAATTGGGGGTGGCAGTTAACTGCCACCCCCTTTTTTTATCGACTCTGCGCCCGACCTAGCAGACTCCCTGTGACACAATTGATTGAACAATCAGGCTAAAACTTAATGACAGCGTATCAGTTGGGCGTCGCGACCGATCAAGGTGATAAGACGGGCGTACTCCTGGTTAATCTAGGCACACCGAATCGGCCGGACGCAGGCGCGGTGCGATCCTTTCTCTCCGAATTTCTCCATGATCGTCGTGTGATCGAGTTATCTCGCTGGGTTTGGTGTCCAATTCTTCATGGCGTCATTCTGCGGCTCAGACCAAAACGTAGTGCAGCTGCTTACCAAACGATCTGGCAACCGGATGGCTCGCCGCTTGCTCTCATCACACATCAACAGGTAACAGCAGTCCAAAAACACATCCATCAATACTATAGCAACACTGTGTCAGTGCATCTTGGAATGCGTTATGGCCAACCTTCTTTGCAATCCGCAATGCGCAACATGGCGGCTTCCGGTATTAACCATCTTCTAGTCGTTCCGCTGTATCCTCAGTATTCCTCATCGACAACGGCCTCAGTTTTTGATGCTGTTGCAAAAGAATTAATGACCTGGCGCAATATTCCCGAACTGCGGTTAATACGCGACTACCACCTGAACAAAGGTTATCTGTCGGCGCTAACTGCATCGGTCGATTCACATTGGAAAATGCACGGACGCAATGAGTTAATCTTGTTTTCCTTCCACGGCACGCCACAACGCTACCACGAACAAGGAGACCCTTATTTCACACAGTGTCATAAAACCGCGTCAGCCCTGGCAAAGCAGCTGGGCCTTGAAAACAATGCATGGCGCCTGTGCTTTCAATCCCGCTTCGGCCGCACTCCCTGGTTGAAGCCATATACTGACCAGACCTTGAGAGCATTACCTGACCAAGGCGTATCCAGCGTTGACATCATCTGTCCTGGATTTGCCGCAGACTGCCTTGAAACACTAGAAGAAGTTAAAGAACAACTGCGCGACGTCTTCATTAACGCTGGTGGTCAGTCATTTCGGTATATTCCGTGCCTCAACGATAACCAAGACCACATACAGGCATTGTCTGACTTAGTGCAACACCACCTATCGGGTTGGCCGACAAAGGCGCATCAGTGAAATCGCGATTGACCACCCAAATCGGCCAGAATCCTTGCGGTGTCAGGTCGAATACCGTGCCAAATGGTAAAGGACTCCGCTGCCTGCTCTACGAGCATGCCCAAACCATCAGCAATACGATCCACCCCTGCACTTTTAGCTAAAGACAAGAACGGCGTTAGCTGATCTGCGTAAGCAAGGTCGTAAACGAGTGTCGTTTGGGCGAACACCGTGCTGGGAAGGGCCGGCAATTCTCCCTCTAAGCTTGCGGCCGTCCCATTAATGACGAGATCGAACGGGGCCTGGCCTACCTTTTCCAACACATGCGCCTCAACCAACCCGTGACTGGAAAATTCCTGTGCGAGACGTTCGGCCTTCTCATGTGTCCGGTTTACCAACGTTACACCAGCCACACCAGCGCTCAACAACGGCTCCAGAATCCCACGTACGGCGCCCCCAGCTCCGACAACAAGCAAACGGAGCCCAGCAAGAGAAATACCGATGTTCTGGACAAGATCAATAACCAGGCCCGCACCATCTGTGTTGTCACCCTCGATATCCCCATCATCGGAAAACTTCAATGTGTTGACGGCACCAGCAATCGTCGCGCGTGGTGAAAGTCGATCCGCGAGGCGTCTCGCCTGCTCCTTGAATGGCAGTGTGACGTTCGCACCGCCAAAGGCTGCCGCCTGCAAATTTCGAACACCCTGAGCGAACCCACCTAAATCGAGTTGGATAGCTTCGTACTCCATGGTCACAGTACACTGCTCCGCAAAAGCACGGTGGATGCTAGGCGACTTGCTGTGACTCACCGGATGGCCAACAAC
>Ga0114932_10004187_pt1 | contig 13675 bp, 8 predicted proteins | sample 2SBtaG_2_FD_87286 | JGI IMG/M metagenome (GOLD analysis project Ga0114932, IMG submission 87286) | Deep subsurface microbial communities from Kolumbo volcano to uncover new lineages of life (NeLLi) - 2SBTROV12_ACTIVE470 metaG | ecosystem: Environmental > Aquatic > Marine > Volcanic ...
CGGGTTTGTGATTCTATTTCCTGTGAGTTGGCTGGGGCCAAACCTATGATAGAAGCCCTGCAAAAAGGCTTGGGCAATGATGTGCGGGTGATGACAGTCCCTTGCGTGGGTAGGTGTGAACAGGCTCCCGTTGCTGTTGTTGGTCAAAACCCTATCGATCAAGCAACGACCGATCTAGTCAGCGAGGCGGTCCGAAGAAACGCTATCGAAGCATCGGTTCCACGTTATACAAAATATAAGGCGTATAAGGCGCAAGGTGGGTACAAACTACTGAATTCTTGTATGGTGGGTGATCGTGCCGTGGATGATGTGATCACCATTATGGAAAATTCCGGATTGCGGGGATTAGGTGGTGCTGGGTTTCCGGCTGGAACAAAATGGAAAATTGTGAAGGGTTATTCGGGACCACGGTTAATGGCAATTAATATCGATGAAGGTGAGCCAGGTACATTCAAAGATCGACATTATTTAGAAACCGATCCGCATCGTTTTTTGGAAGGTATGCTAATCGCTGCCTGGGCCGTCGGTATCACCGAGATTTATGTTTATTTGCGTGATGAATACGCTGCGTGTCGAAAAATCCTGATCGAAGAATTGGACACTTTGCAAGCCAATCCGCCCGTTGTTGGGTTACCCTTGATTCATTTGAGGCGAGGGGCTGGGGCTTACATTTGTGGTGAAGAATCTGCGATGATCGAATCCATCGAGGGCAAACGGGGTATGCCCAGGTTGCGTCCTCCTTATGTGGCGGAAGTGGGTTTGTTTGGACGCCCGACCCTAGAGCACAATATGGAAACCCTCTACTGGGTTCGTGAAATTGTTGAAAAAGGTGCTGACTGGTTTGCGTCTAAGGGACGCCATGATCGAAAAGGTCTGCGCTCTTTTTCGGTTAGCGGTCGTGTACAAAAACCCGGTGTCCATTTAGCGCCAGCAGGTATCACCATGAAGGAATTGATTGATGAATATTGTGGCGGAATGTTACCCGGACACGAATTTTACGGTTATTTTCCTGGCGGCGCTTCGGGAGGCATTCTGCCTGCATCAATGGGCGATATTCCACTAGATTTCGATACTTTAAACGAACATGGCTGTTTTATCGGTTCGGCGGCAATTATCGTGCTTTCTCATCAAGACAGTGCAAAAACCACAGCTTTGAATGCCATGCGATTCTTCGAGGATGAATCCTGTGGGCAGTGTACTCCATGCCGTGTAGGCACGACAAAAGCGGTGCATTTGATGAAGCGAGATAAGTGGGATGCTGACCTCCTGGAAGAGTTATCCACCGTGATGTGTGATGCCTCGATTTGTGGATTGGGGCAAGCAGCACCCAATCCGTTGCGGTGTGTTTTTAAGTATTTTCCGCAAGAACTAAAATAAATTTTGGCCTCACCGAAAGCAACGCGGCCCCAACGAGGAGCGAGTTAAATGGTAGCAAACCCTGATACGATCGAAACCCAAAAATCCATAACGTTTAATCTGGATGGGCAACAACTTTTGGCCTTTGAGGGAGAAACTATCCTACAGGCGGCCAAGCGTCATGGCAAAGAAATCCCTCATCTTTGTTATCAAGAGGGTCTTCGTCCGGATGGCAATTGTCGTGCCTGTATGGTTGAAATTGACGGTGAGCGGGTACTCGCGCCGTCCTGTTGTCGGAATGTTCAGGAAAATATGACCGTTAGTAGTACCAACGAAAGAGCACGAAAGTCTCAAAAATTGGTACTGGAAATGTTACTGTCGGATATGCCTGATCAAGGCATATCTCCTTATAAGTTGGATTCTGAATTGGATATATGGTGTAAGAAACTGGATATCGGCACGCCTAGATTCCCAGGACGACCCCAGCCCACCGCCGATATATCTCATCCTTCAATCGCCGTCAATTTGGATGCATGTATACAATGTACCCGTTGTGTCCGTGCTTGTCGCGAAGAACAGATGAACGATGTGATTGGATATGCTTTTCGGGGAGCGCATTCAGAGATCGTATTCGACCAGGGAGACCCCATGGGCCAAAGTACCTGCGTGGCCTGTGGTGAATGTGTACAAGCGTGTCCCACCGGGGCATTAATGCCATCTAAACAGGTTGGCTTGGTAGCGCCCGATAAGAAAGTTAATTCCACCTGTCCATATTGCGGGGTAGGGTGTTTAATTACTTATCACGCTAAGGATAATGAAATTCTCTATGTTGAAGGCCGCGATGGCCCAGCTAACCATGGTAGATTGTGCGTGAAAGGACGGTATGGATTTGACTATGTCAGTCATCGTCGGCGATTAACTAAGCCCCTTATCAGAAAGGACGGGGTTTCCAAATCAGTTGAACTTCTTGATCCCGCGGATCTGGATAAAGTGTTCCGCGAAGCAACCTGGGATGAAGCCTTGGATTTTGCCGCGGAGGGCTTAAATAAAATTCGTGATGACAAAGGAAAAAATGCGCTCGCGGGCTTGGGTTCTGCGAAAGGGAGCAATGAAGAGGCCTATCTGTTCCAAAAACTCGTTCGAACTGGTTTTGGCAGCAATAACGTTGACCATTGTACACGTCTGTGTCATGCCTCCTCCGTAGTTGCGTTATTGGAGTGTTTAGGTTCCGGGGCCGTGTCGAATCCAGTAGAAGATGTTGCATTAGCCGATGTCGTGGTGGTCATTGGTTCTAACCCTACGGTTAATCACCCAGTCGGCGCAACCTTCATCAAAAATGCGGTCAAAAATGGAACAAAGCTGATTGTAATGGACCCTCGACGTACTGAAATTGCGCGGCATGCTACCCATGTTTTGCAGTTTCGTCCAGATACTGACGTTGCTTTGCTCAATGGAATCATGCACACCATTTTGGAAGAAGACCTACAAAACGATAAATACATTGAGAGCTATACCGAAGGTTTTGACAAGATGCGCCGTCACCTGATCGACTATAGTCCTGAAAGAGTTGCGCCAATCTGTGGTATCGAAGCGGAAAAAATCAAAGAAGTTGCGCGCTTATACGCAAGCTCTAAGTGTTCAATGATTTTGTGGGGTATGGGGATATCCCAGCATATTCATGGAACCGATAATGCACGTTGTTTGATTTCCCTGGCTTTGATGACCGGACAGGTGGGGCGGCGTGGTACAGGATTACATCCCTTACGCGGGCAAAATAATGTGCAAGGTGCTTCCGACGTGGGTTTGATCCCTATGGTTTATCCCGACTATGTTCCAGTGAATGACCCGGTAGCTCAGGAAAAGTTTGAACAGTTATGGGGAACAGATTTAGATCCAAACCCTGGTTTAACCACAGTAGAGATGATTCATGCGGTTCATCGTGGTGACGTTTTCGGAATGTACATCGAAGGTGAAAATCCAGCCATGTCGGATCCTAATCAGAATCATGTGCGCGAAGCTTTTACCAAACTGGAGCATTTAGTAGTACAAGACATTTTTCTGACGGAAACGGCAGGTTTTGCCGATGTTATTCTGCCTTCTTCAGCGTTTTCGGAAAAAACCGGGACTTTTTCCAACACCGATAGACGAGTGCAGATGGGACGTCAAGTGATTGATCCACCTGGAGATGCGCGCCAGGATCTGTGGACCATTCAGGAAATTGCTAAGCGAATGGGCTTAAATTGGAACTATAGTGGACCCAATGATGTGTTCGAAGAAATGCGTCAAGCCATGCCGAGTATCGCTGGTATGACCTGGGAACGACTTGAGCGAGAGGATTCGCTGACGTACCCTCTGGAAAACGAAGGTGACCCAGGGGAACCCGTTATTTTTACTGAAGGTTTTCCAACTAGATCAGGAAAAGGCCTTTTTGTTCCTGCAGATTTTTCCAGGGCAGATGAATTGCCGGATGAGGAATATCCTCTTGTATTTGTGACAGGGCGCCAGTTGGAACACTGGCATACCGGAAGTATGACGCGTCACGCCACTATGCTTGACGCTATAGAGCCGGAGCCGACTATTGACATTAATCCAGAAGATCTTGAGTCCTTGGGTGGTCAACCCGGTGAGTTGATTACTGTCGAATCCAGACGAGGGAAAATTACAGCCTTCGCCCGGGTCGATGTCGGCGTTCCAGTGGGGTGTTTGAATATGGCATTCTGTTATAACGAAGCGTCTGCAAACCTGATAACCAATGAAGCCCTAGATCCCTACGGCAAAATCCCCGAATTTAAGTTTTGTGCCGTTCGTGCAACCTTGGGGGGAGAATTAGACAAGCGAATTAACTGAAGAATTTGGTAATTTGGGTGTATCTTCAAAAAAGACAGGACAAACCACAGCCGAGTTCTTTGAAAAATGGCGCGTCCCTATTGACATTTAGCGTGAAATCCTTCAATTTACGTGGTAGGAATTTTGTGCTGGGAATTGTTCAGGGAAGTACGCACTTATAATATTTCCCAACACCTGAATGCCGTCGTTCAGGTGGTTTTTAGAGAAACTGTTCTCTGTTTATTCATGATGGAATCTGAGGAGGAAGATATGAAGAAACCCGTGAAAAGTTGGCTAATGGCATCGGTATGTGCCTCAATTTTAGCCATCCCCGGGCTGTCCTATGCTAATGCCGAAGTAGAGAAACTTACCAAGAACCCTGCGAATTGGGCTACTTGGGGAGGGGATTACGCAGGTACTAGGTATAGTAAATTAAGCCAAATTAACAAAGATAACGTAAAAACTCTCCAACCGGTTTGGACTTTTTCTACCGGTATGCTTCGTGGTCACGAAGGGGGACCGCTCGTTGTCAACGATGTGATCTACATTCACTCGCCCTATCCCCATAAAGTATTCGCGCTGGATCAGGAAAAACAAGCGATTATTTGGGAATACAACTACTCTCCAGATGCTGGCACCGATGTGAGCCAGGTTATATCGGTGATGTGTTGTGATGTTGTCAATAGGGGCTTAGCTTACGGTGATGGTAAGATCCTATTGGCGCAGGGCGATGCTACTCTGGTGGCCTTGGATGCCAAAACCGGGAAAGTCGTTTGGAAAATCAAAAATGGCGATCCTAAATCGGGCATGACTAGTACAAATGCGCCATTGGTTGTGAAGGACAAAGTTATCACTGGTATCGCTGGGGGTGAATTTGGAGTTCGTGGATTCGTAGCAGCTTACAATCTTAAAGATGGTAGCCTTGCATGGAAGGGATATAGCATGGGACCCGACTCGGATATGTTGATCGACCCTAATAAAACTACGGCTCTTCTAAAACCAGTCGGTAAAAATTCAAGCTTGAAAACTTGGGTCGGTGATCAGTGGAAAATTGGCGGTGGTACAACATGGGGTTGGTATGCTTATGACCCGAAGTTGAACTTGATGTACTACGGGTCTGGTAATCCCAGCACGTGGAACCCGGTTCAACGGCCAGGTGACAACAAGTGGTCCATGACACTCTGGGCTCGTGATGTTGATACCGGAGCGGCTCGTTGGGTTTACCAAATGACTCCACACGATGAGTGGGATTATGACGGTATTAATGAAGTCGTTCTTGCTGATCAGATGGTCAAGGGCAAAATGCGTAAAACCATTGTTCATTTTGATCGCAATGGTTTCGGCTATACACTTGATCGAGTGACGGGTGAATTGCTGGTTGCCGAGAAATTCGATAAAGCTGTGAATTGGGCAACCCACGTCGATATGAAGACAGGGCGTCCCCAAGTTGTAGCAAAGTATAGTACCCATCAAAATGGTGAGGATGAAAACACCGAGGGTGTTTGTCCTGCTGCTCTAGGTAGTAAGGATCAACAACCTGTTGCTTATTCGCCCCAAACTAAGCTGTTTTATATTCCGGGTAACCATGTATGCATGAACTACGAGCCTTTTGAAGTCGAATATACTGCCGGCCAGCCGTATGTTGGTGCTACTCTAAGTATGTTTCCTGCCCATGTTGATGCTAAGACAGGCAAGCCTTACGCAAAATCTGACCCTAGATACGGTCATTTAGGCGCGTTTACAGCTTGGGATGCAACAACTGGCACGATCAAATGGTCGAACTCTGAACCATTCTCGGTATGGAGTGGTGCAGTGGCGACAGCTGGGGGCATCGTATTCTATGGAACTTTAGAAGGATACGTCAAAGCAGTTGATGCAGAGACAGGTAAAGAACTATACAAGTTTAAAACACCGTCCGGTATTATTGGAAATCTCAATACTTGGAGCTATAAGGGTAAACAGTACCTAGGTGTTTTGTCCGGACTTGGTGGTTGGGCAGGTATCGGAATGGCAGCTGGCTTGGAAGGCGATACAGAGGGATTAGGTGCTGTTGGTGCATATCGGGCACTGAGTTCCTATACTCAATTAGGCGGAGTGTTTACTGTTTTCGGGTTGCCGAATTAATAAATTCTACGTTTAACTTAGTAATATTGCGCCCTGGCTGTCGTACAGTCAGGGCGTTTTTTTTGAATGTAACTGCTTAAATTTGGATTTCATAGCTGTGTTGAAAGTGCTCATTTACATTCGTATACTTTGCCTTTTCACCTTGTTTTGAAGTTAATCCGTTTCAATTTGAACAGTTACATAGAGTATGCTGGGTAATTACTCTTTGATTGATATATTTTAAGGTGTAGTCGATGAGCTATTTCATTCGTGTGTTGGGTGTTCTAAGTCTAATGGTATTGTTTAATGCGATTGTTATCGCCGAGACCTCAGAGGACGAAAAATTTCGAGTTTGCGCAGATCCGAATAACCCACCCTATTCTAATAGAAAAGGTGGGGGATTTGAGAACAAAATTGCTAGTCTATTTGCGAAGAAACTGGGGAAAAGCATCGAATATACTTGGTTTCCACAAAGAATGGGTTTTATCCGAAATACCTTAAAGAAAAAGATTAGTGAGGAGGATCGGTTTAAGTGTGATTACGTGATGGGTGTCCCCATGGGGTACGAATTAACGCTTACCACTAAACCGTATTACCATTCAACTTACGCATTGGTTGTGGCAAAGCACCGTGGGTGGGATGATCTGAAAACACCCGAAGATTTAGCCAATTTGGCCCCAAAACGAAAACAAAATCTTCGTATTGCCATGTTTGATAAAGGACCTGGAACTGCTTGGTTGCACAACAATGGGTTCATTGAAAATGGTGTCCCTTATCAAACTATGACGGGTGATGCAACGATGAATGTAGCCCTTACAATAGAGAAGGAGTTGAAAAACCGAGTTGTCGATATGGCAATTTTGTGGGGACCTGTTGCGGGTTATCTGATCTCTAACAGCCCACGAGATTACTTTGCCTTAATACCGATGAAATCACAACCCGGTCTAAAATTTGATTTTCCTATTTCTATGGGTGTGCGATATGGGGAAAAGGCTCGAAAAGCGGAGTTGAATGGCTTAATAGAAAGCAATGCGCCACAAATAAAAGCCATCATGAAAAAATACAATGTACCGCTCGTTGAAAATTAGGTCCCAATTTGAATAGCCGGCTACATCGGAAACTAAAGCAGTATATTAAGCGGCGTTAGCAGAGTTCGTTATATTTATATAGGCGCAGACTTCGTTCCCGTTTCCGCGGTATTCGACTTTGGAAAAGCTTAGAGCTCCAGCAATCGCGATACCGCGTCCGTGGTTGTCCATAGCTCGCTCGGGTGTCATTTTCAAATATTGCCTCCAATCAAAACCATCGCCTTGATCCACGATGGTAATTTCGATGTTTTCCCCGTTGCGTTTAAATCCGATTTCCGCATATTTTCCCTTGTATTGATCCATTGCTAGGCGTCTATTAATTTCTTCTTCCCAATTACCCGTAGTATTTAATTGGGATTTTTCGTCATAGCTGATTCCTAAATTACCGTGTTCGATGGCATTGATCATTAGTTCTGTCAGACCTACGATAACCACTTCTGGCTTTGGGCATGCTTGAGCCAGGAACGTGGAAAGCGTGCGGGCCTCCATAATTCTACTAAAACGAAAACTGCCTCCACTCATGAGGGGTGGTAGTTTTTTACGTTCTTGGAGCTCCTGATACATTTGTTTGTACCCAGAGCGGTCCTTTACCGCCGTCCTTACGACAGAAAAAAGGAGATCTTTATCGAAGGGTTTGGTCAGATAATAATAGGCTCCTTCCTGCATCCCCTCCAAGATATCTTCCCGAGTAGTTCGCCCTGTTTGCATAATGACAGGGCAATGTCTAAGTACGGTATGGTTTTTAATCCATTTAAGTACTGTCAAACCATCCGTATTGGGCATCATGCGATCCAACAGGATAATATCAAAATTATCGGGTTGGTCTTCGAGCATCTGTAAGGCAATTTCACCATCCTCGGCGGTACTTAGCTCATAATCTGAATCTTTAAGGTAGTCGATGATGATTCCAATATTAATTGCATCGTCATCGACAATTAAGATATGGGGCTTGGGTGTATCCATGATTGTTAAAAAGTTAATTGACTATCTGTTGATGATAGTAAAATTTTAATTTTTGGAACCTGCCTTATACGCTAAACTTCGAGTATAGACTGACTGATATCACATCGATTTCTCCCCACACCCGAAATGACCATGGTACATAACTTTGATCAAATGAATATCCCTTTGGAAGCCTCCCGGGGACTACTTGAATTGAGATGTGCTGTTCAACATTACGAGTGGGGTGGATTTGAATATATCCAACATCTTATTCAATGTGAAGGCGACCAGAGGCCTTACGCTGAATTATGGATTGGCGCTCATCCTGATTTACCGTCTGATGCGGTGATAGGGTCCGAATTTGTTCCTTTGAATGTGTTGATCGAAAAGCTGCCTGTTTTTCTACTCGGTGGAGAAACTACGCGTCGCTTTAACGGCAGTCTCCCATTCCTTTTCAAGGTATTGTCGGCGCGATATCCATTATCGATTCAGTCTCACCCTAATGCGGAGCAGGCACACGATGGATTTTTGTTGGAAAACGCAGAAGGTATTGCACTTGATGCCCGAAATAGAAACTATAAAGACGATAGCCATAAGCCCGAATTGATATCCGCTCTTACTGACTTTTACGCGCTGTGTGGTTTTAAACCCTTAAATCAAATTGCTTCACTACTTCATTCAGTCCCCGAATTTGGCTCATTTGCCGTGAATTTTATGCCAACACGAAAATCGTTGGTCGCGTTATATACAAAATTTATGGAGTTGCCACAAACGGAAGTCGATCGATTTTTATCGCCATTTGTAGAGCGCCTGAAAAAACAACAATCCGAGCGTAATTTTGGGAAGGACTCGATGGAGTACTGGGTGCTCAAGGCTGACGATGTATTTTCCCTTGGATCGCATAAAGACCGAGGTCTTTTTTCGGTTTGCTTATTGAATCTTATACATTTACACCCGGGAGATGCACTGTACCTGCCAGCGGGTGAACTTCATGCCTATTTGGAGGGTAGTGGGATTGAAATAATGGCTAACTCCAATAACGTCTTGCGGGGTGGGCTTACCCAAAAGCATGTGGATGTTGGGGAGTTGCTAAAAGCCTTAACTTTTAATAGTGGTTACCCAGAGATACTCAAGCTAGAAACTGGCGATGGTAATTACTTTCAGCGGTACCAAACACCGGCAGAAGAGTTCGAATTGGGCAGGATACATCTCCAGAAGGATCAAAACCATATTTGTCATTTTGAGCATGGTGTACATATTATGATTGTGATCGAGGGGAGGGTTTCGGTTTTAATGGAAAAAGGCATTAATAATGAATTTAGTTCGGGACAAGTATTTCTTGTTCCAGCAAATTTCCATTATGAATTGGTTTCCAATACGGAAACGATTATCTATTTAGCACAAGTTCCCAATCATGAATGACTTGTAAATTACCTCTATTCTCACTCAATAACATTTTACAAAATTGCCTAAATAGATAGGCTAAAAATCTAAATTCTAAATTAATATATTGTACTTCTTATTGTAAGTACATTTATTTTAATCTAATTAAACTAGCCATCTCAAATGGCGAATAGGTATAAATATGAATGGTAGTCAGTATGCAACTGTAAATGTAGATTCTAAAACTTTGGGTGAAACGCTGTCTTACAAACCTATTGCTTCAAAATTTGGAACAAGTGGTGTACGTGGGTTGGTGGAAGATTTGACTGATCTTGAAGTCTACTGTTTAGCCCAAGGTGCACTAAATTACCTTGCGGCATCCGCTAAGGTATGCAAGCACGAAACTGACCCGTCCAATATCGTAATTCCTCTGGCTGGTGATCTCCGCCTTTCTACAGAACGTATGCTCAAAGCGGTTGCCCGAGGTATTTTGGATGCCGGTTATCAAGTTGATTATGTCGGACGCATTCCGACACCTGCACTAACCTACTACGCGCTCCAGCAGGGTGTCGCTAGTTTTATGGTCACAGGTAGTCATATTCCTGCTGATAGGAATGGCCTAAAAACCAATCGCTGTGACGGTGAAGTTATGAAATCTGATGAGCCCGGTATCATTGATGCCGTACAACAAGCCCGTCAACGTCAACTTGCCCAACCTGCGGAGGTTTCTCTATTTGAATCTAATGGAATGTTGAAGTCTCAATATTGCCCCTGTTTGCCTGATGTAAACCAACAAGCCGAGCACATGTTTATCGAACGTAATCGGGCTGTTGCTTCTCACAATACTTTGCGGGACCAACGCATTGTATTTTTTGAGTACAGTGCGGTTGGACGCGATTTATTACCGCAACTACTCCGAAATGTGGGCGCGGAGGTTATTCCAGCAGGGCGCAGCGATACCTTTGTACCCATCGATACCGAGGCAATTTCCGACGAACACTTAACGATGCTTCTGGAGCTCGTTCTGAAAGAAAGATCAAAACACGGTCGGATTGACGCTATTGTTTCGACCGATGGTGATAGTGATAGGCCGTTGTTGGTTGCCGTAAAGGAGAGAGATTTTTTGCAACGCATAGGGCGAGCAGTATTTGGGATAAGTCAAGCCATAAGCATCCTGTTGAGAGAACAATCGTGGAAATTTGCTAAACAAGCGGTCATAAAGAATATCGCTCCAGTTGAATTACAATTTATCCCAGGTGATCTTTTGGGGATTGTGGTTGCCGATTATTTGGGTGGGGATTCTGTATCGGTTCCCATCAGCACAAACCCAGCTGTCTATGAATTTTTCGCGGCAAAAGGGATTGAAACTGTGAAAACTCGAATTGGCTCACCTTATGTCATAGAAGCCATGCAAAAAGCACGCGACAAAGCGTACTCGAAAATTGTTGCTTGGGAAGCAAATGGAGGATTTCTGATGGGATCAAAAATCCAATTGAAAACGGGTGTACTTGATGCTCTACCTACCCGCGATGCAATTTTGCCAATTCTGTGCGCACTGTGTTCCGCTGTCGATAAAAAGCTTACGTTATCCGAGCTTTTTAATGGACTACCCAATTGGTGTGGAAAAGCAGATTTACTCGACAATTTTCCACAGGAGATTAGTCAGAAAATATTGGATTTTTTCAAATTACCCGATAAAAAATACCAAACATTGGAATTTCGCGAAAACAGCATTGTATTGAAGGATGTCAACGAACAGCAAATGGGTGAATGGGATATCGATGATTCGCTGGCCAAATCAGTGCTTCAAAAGAAATGGGCATTGGAACAGATTTTTTCAGAAGCTAAAGGATTTTCACCCATTGTTAAAGTTAATACCCAGGATGGATTACGTTGCTTTTTTGCCAACGATAATATTGCGCATATTCGTCCTTCAGGAAATGCACCACAACTTAGGATTTATGGTCAGGCTCGCAGCCGACAGCGTGCTAATGAGATCGTTAGAATGGGGGTCGCCGAACCGGATGGATTCCTTAGAAATTTACAGAAAATCGTTTAAGACGTAGGAGTTTTACATGGCAATTTTAAACGGAGTCAAACGGCAGCTTCGCTCTGTCATAGAATGGGGCAATCCGTCACCTGATTCACTGTTTTTTCAGTGGACGGATAATGGCGACGAAATTAAAAATGCATCGAAGTTGATTGTTGGCCCTGGCCAAGGTTGTATATTCGTCTATGAAGGACAGGTTCGAACGGTGCTTGATGAACAATGCTTAATCGAATTGCAGACCGCGAATATCCCCTTTTGGACGACAATCAAAAAATTTATGCAGTTTTTTGAAAGTGAACACAAGGTTGGCATCTATTTCTTCAAAACATCCAAAATCCTCAATCAAAAATGGGGGACGACTTCTACAATTAAGTATGAAGATCCTAAATACAAATTTCCTGTTGGCTTAAAAGCATATGGAAATTACAGCTATAGGATTATTGATCCCCGAGGTTTCTTTGTGAATGTAGTCGGTAGTCACCATGACTTCTCCATCGATACATTCCGAGGGGTGATGTCTAAACGTATTATTCATCCACTGAGTGACTTCCTCGCTGAAAGTCGATTTTCCTATACAGACATCGACGCCAATAGAGACGAAATCGCCCAGGGTATGGGCACCCGATTAACTGCAGATTTCAAGAAGCTTGGTTTTGAAATAACCGATTTTCGCATCGAAGGTACGCGTTTTGACGACAGTACTCTAAAACGTATTAATCGAATCGCTGATCTAACTGCTGAGGCAGAAGCTGCAAAAGCTGTCGGATTAGATTATGGAAAGCTGCAACAATACGAGGCCATGCGGGAAGCAGCCAGAAACGAGGGGGGAGGTGCCGGTATGGGTATGGGTTTGGGTGCGGGTATAGGTTTCGGACAATCCATCGCTGGACTACTGCACAATAGTACTTCAGCTCCATCGGGTACAGGACCCCAAACTCAACAAACTGATCCGATGGAAAAATTGGCTCGGTTAAAAAAAATGCATGGTGCGGAATTGATCACCGACCAAGAATACGCTGAGAAAAAGAAAGAAATCCTTAGTGAAATCTAGTTGTTCAGTATACCGTAGGTATTCGTTTAGATCGCTCCTGATTCGCTCCAGAATATGTTTTAAAAGCAAAGTTATGGAGCGGATAGGATTAATCTAAATAGTCGCAATAACATTTAACTCAGATATTCGATAATGGCTCGCTGTACCTTTTGCTCTGCCCCTCTTCCCGCAAATATCAATCGGTGTAGTTACTGCGAGATTCGCAATGATGTTGATTTGCACGGAAAGCACGAGTTTGTCATTGTCGACGACGAATCCAATCGGACTTGCCCCCATTGTGATGTGCGGTTGAAAACGATTCGACTGGATTCGACCGATGCTTTATCAATAGAACGTTGCGATGCCTGTTTCGGTTTATTTTTTGACCCAGGTGAGATAGAAACCCTGCTTGAAAATGCAGTCTCGGGCGTCTTCGAGATTAATCACAAACACATCGAAAATATTAACAAGGATCGGTATCAGAACCATAACCCTGTTAAATATATAAAATGCCCAGTCTGCCAGATCTTGATGAATCGTGTGAGTTTTGGTCACAAAAGTGGCGTTGTGGTAGACCGTTGTAAACGTCATGGCGTTTGGTTGGATAGCAGTGAAATCACTCATTTGATGGAATGGAAAAAGGCCGGTGGCCAATTGTTTCATGAAAAACAGGCCCGCCGTAGCAAGAAAGTTAAACCACAGCTCAATCTAAAAGGTTCGAATAGGTTTAATATAACTATGGGCACGCAGAGTCGTTTCGATAAATCCTACGATGATGATTTGTTTGAATCTATTTCGTCGGTTGTTTTTAAGCTGTTTCGTTGAAAAAAACACAAAAAAGGACAAATTTCTATTCTCCCTACTCTTCCTAGGGTTTCTCATACCCAAGACTAATAC
>Ga0114932_10004190_pt1 | contig 13670 bp, 12 predicted proteins | sample 2SBtaG_2_FD_87286 | JGI IMG/M metagenome (GOLD analysis project Ga0114932, IMG submission 87286) | Deep subsurface microbial communities from Kolumbo volcano to uncover new lineages of life (NeLLi) - 2SBTROV12_ACTIVE470 metaG | ecosystem: Environmental > Aquatic > Marine > Volcanic ...
ACAAGCCCTGGATTCTCTCGGGCGAACAGGCATTCAGTTACCGGGAGGTTGATAACCTCTCGGGCCGACTGGCTCAGGGACTCAGTCGTGTTGGTGTTGCTACCGGGGATACTGTGCTTTGCATGTCCCAAAACCGTGTCGAGCAAGTCTTTCTCTGGTGTGCATTGGCTAAATGCGGCGCTCTACTCGTCCCGGTTAATACGCACTACCGCGGTAATATCCTTTCGTACCTGATTAATGATTCCCTCGCGGAAACGATCGCGATTGAAGCGGAGTTTCTACAGCAACTCATCGATGTTTGGGATCAACTGCTTCACCTTAAGCGGGTGATCCTCATCGGCGGGAAGCGCGAGAGTCCGGGACCGGCTTGGGAAGAGATCGTCAGTCGCTATGAGACTCATCCATATTCCGACATTCTGGATGATGCGGTATTTGAGGGTGATACCCCTGGCTATCGCGACTTCATGGGCGTGTTTTACACCTCGGGCACGACAGGGCGTTCCAAAGGCGTCACGATGACGCACGCTCATGCTTTTGAGTATGCCCGCGGTGTGACGGAGATGCTCGATTTACGCGAAGACGATGTTTATTGCTCACCTCTGCCGCTCTTCCATATTGCAGGATTGCTGGCTACCGTTTATGCCGCCGGAATCGTTGGCGCATCAACGGCAATTGTTGGACCCTTCAGTGTTGAACGCTTCTGGCAAGATGCAAAAAAATATCGGGTGACCACCACGTTCCTATTGGGTGCGATGGCAAATTTCATCTACAAGCAGCCCACGACTCCGCATGATGCCGATAACTCTCTGGAACGGGTATTAATGGTGCCGCTGATACCTGAGGTGGAGACCTTCAAGGATCGTTTTGACTGTATGGTTTCAACCACTTGGGGCGGCACCGAGATGAACTGTCCGACGCGGTCGGGATTTGAATTGGCAGACAACAAAACCTGCGGCCGGGTTCTTGAGCATCGCTATGAAGTCAAAATCGTCGATGAATTTGACCATGAGGTGCCGAACGGAATTCCGGGCGAAGCGCTGGTGAGAACCAAAGTACCCTGGATTGCGACAAATGGCTATTGGCAGCACCCCGAGTGGACCGCAGCGTTGCTGAAAAATCAATGGATTCACACCGGCGATATGCTCTCCAAAGATGAAACAGGAAACCTGTACTTTGTCGACAGGACAAAAGATGCCATCCGACGTCGCGGTGAGAACATATCGTCGATGGAGGTTGAAAACGAAGTTAACGCTCACGACCAGGTAGTCGAGTGCGCGGTCGTCCCGGTCGCCTCAACCGATACCGAGCAGGAAGTGTTGGCGGTGGTCGTATCAAAACCTGAAGAACAAATAGACTCCGAGAGTCTGATTCGATTTCTGGAACCCCGTCTTCCGTATTTCATGATTCCGCGATATGTCCGTTTTGTCGACGCCCTGCCGAAAACGCCGACGGGAAAAATTCAGAAATACATGGTGCGCGAACTAGGTCTGACGGAAGGCACCTGGGACCGCGAAGCGGCCGGCGTGAAACTCAAACGGTAAGTGACGGGTACGGACGCTTTTTCAAAGAGTTACCCGATAACACGCTGAGGAAAAGAATCGATGTCTAGCCGCGAAAAAAGTATCAGGCGCGAATACTCGGCCGTGTATTCCCAGTTTGATTCGTCGCTTATTCAGAAAATTCGTTCTGAGGCTTTTGAGGAAGACATCGGTCAGCACTCGTGGATTATCGCGAAAGATTTGCGGGAGTATCTGGAATGGCTCGCCTTGTCTACAACAGATCAGATTCTGGATTTTGGTTGTGGGCCGGCCGGCCCGTTGACCTATGTGGTAAGTCAAACCGGCGTAAAGGCTATCGGTGTTGACATCAATGCCACCGCACTTGCGTCTGCGCAAAATCGGGTTTCGACGATGGGGTTAAGTGAGCGTATCGAACTCAAGAACGTGACCGAAGAAGTCACACCGCCTTTTAAGGATGATTGTTTTGATGCCGTGATCAGTATCGATGTGGTGATGCATCTTCCGGATCGGACACAAACCTTCTGTGAACTATGGCGGATGCTGGCTCCGGGTGGCCGCTTTCTTTTTACCGATGCCTGTATCGTCAACGGTGCTCTGTCGGACGAGGACATCCGGGTACGAAGTCATTACGGCATCAGTCACTTCGTCCCTCACGACTTTAATGAATCAGCGCTTGCCTCTGTCGGATTTACACTTGAGAAAAAAGAACAGCACAGTGATGGATTGATTGCCATCTGCAGCGGCCGTTGGCAGGCGAGAGAGAAATACAAGAAAGAACTGATAACCGAATTTGGTGAGACCACGTTTGAGCACGAGCAGGCTTATCTTAAGAAGCTCGTCGAACTCTATTCACAGAAGAAATTGCTGCGTTATGCCTACCTTGTAAAGAAACAGTGAGGTGAATCTATGAGACGTTCATGCGTAGTGATGAGTGATGCCCTGGGCCTATTTCTTCGGATCGGCAATGAGCGCCAGTCCATAGAGCATTACGGTTGCCGCGAGAAAAGCGGTCATTCCGCCGACATCATGAGGCGGGCTCACGGTGTTGACGTCCACAGCAACGATGTTGAGGCCGCGAAGGCCGCTGATTAAAGAAAGCCCTTCGCGGGCCGACGCGCCTCCGAAGGTGGGTGTGCAGACCCCAGGCGCACACGATGGATCAAAAAAATCCATGTCAAAACAAAGATAGACCGGTCTGCCTGCAAGCCGGTCATGAAGTTCTGCCAACACATCGGTAATTCCGCGCGAAGTAAGCGACTCTCCGTCTATCAGTTGGTACCCCTGTTTGCGTGTGTGATCAAAAACGCCAGGAACCATCACCGTGCCTCGGGCGCCAATATGAAAAGAGCTCCCGGTATCGATCAACCGCTCTTCGGCTGCCCGCGTAAAGGTGGTGGCGGTGTTGTAAAGGTCATTGGTTCGGGTTCCACTACTGGGATAAGTATCGGTGTGGGCATCTATATGAATCAGCGCAAGATCCGTATACACCTTGCTGAGGGCCCGCAACTGCGGCAGGCTGATCAGCCCGTCGCCTCCCATTGTCACGGGCACAGCACCCGCCTGACAGATCTCCGACACGGCGCTTTCAATTGTTGTCATAGCGCTTTCAACTTCACCCGCCACGCAAGCTACGTTTCCGCAGTCCACCAGGTTCAGTAGCTCCAGAGGATTGAAGTCAAAGTCCGGCGGATAATAGGGTCGCACGAGCGAAGACTGTGTGCGGATAGCATCGGGCCCCTGACGGGCTCCAATTCGGGTTGGGTGCGTACCGCAATCGAAAGGAATTCCCAGAATCGCAGCGCGACTACCTGTGGGATCTTGAGAGAAGGGGATCCCCATATAACTCATCGGGATAACCCGTGATGATGTTTCACTCATGATATGTATCTCTCTCGGTTGTGTTTCAGTTTTCTCAGACACGGTAGGTGAGTACGATTTTCATGGTCTACCGGAGTGCAGAGATACCTGCGTCACCTGATCCAGTACCCAGTTGGCCAGCGCATGGACAAGCGCTTCTTCTTTGGCAAAGCGTCCCTGCGCCAAAGGGGCAGTACGGCTGCCTGTTTGTTGTGCCTCACAGATGGCGTTGTCTTCGGGGGTTGCGGTATCCCATCTTTCAAAATAGGTCTGAACCTTTTCCTCAAAATCAGGCCTTGCAATGACATCGGCAGCAAAGCACGAACCCACCTCGAGGCGGGAGCGGTCGGCCGACTCCGGCCGGACGGCAAGCCACCACATGCTGTCTGGTGCGAAGACAAACTGGGTACAAGGATAGATGTTGGTAAAAAAGGTGCTGGTTGTCTGATCTGTGGAGATATGGGGATTACCCGGCAGAGCGCCATCATCTTCGTTGAGTACTGAGAGTGTCTGCTTGCCAGCGACAAAGACGCGCAAGCATGACCATTCACCTTCTGTGGCGGCGGGTTCGGACTGCTGGCGTCCCAGTGTTTCCCGGTGTACCGTTCCCGTGTGATAGGTCTCCAGCGCATTTTCCATCAGGAATTTCCAGTTAGCACGAACGTCAAACGAGATTCGTCTGACGCACCGCAGGTTGGCGGGTACATAGTCCTTAAAAAAATCAGGCATGTTGCCAAGCCATTCCATAAGGGTTGGGCCGCAGGTGCTGTATCGAATAAAGAGAAAGCCTGCCCACGCTGAAAGTGTGACCGATGTCAGGCCGTAATCCCCGGTATCGAAATCGAGCGTGCAGTCCATCCCGGGTGCCCGCAGCAGTTGCCCATCACAAGTGTAGACCCAACTGTGATACGGACAGACAATCTGTCGGGCTGACCCACTCCCGCGAAGCAGTTGCGTCCCTCGATGGCGACAGGCGTTGCGAAAGGCCTTGATTTCCCCCGTCTCAGATCGTGAAACGATTACTGAACCGGGAATACCATCGAAGGTGAGATAGTCACCGTGTTCCGGAATCTCGTCTTCGCGACCGACGAAATGCCAGCATTTATCGAAAATCGTTTCCACTTCGCGCCCATAAAAGGCGGGGTCCGAATAGCACCAGCCCGGAAGCGTGCTGGCCTCGGTCAATGGGCTTCGCACCTTCTGGTAAAGCTCAGGGTCAAAAAGATTGTCGGGGGTCATGAAGGAGTGTGTTGACCTGGTCCGTTAGCACACTTATTGAGTTTAAGTTGATAAAGTGAACAGTCTACAATTGACTCCCCCAGATGTGAATCGTATGAGGTAAACCGCTGTGATCACACCGTCAAGACGTCTTGATTTCACCGAGATACCGGTTCTGGATATCGGACCTTTGCTTACCGGAGAAAACGAGCAAGAGTGCATTGAGGCGTTGCGCGCGGCTTGCAGCGAAGTCGGTTTTTTTTATATCCAAAATCATCAGGTTTCGCCCTCGCTGATCAGTGACGTCAAATCTGCAGCGGATGAATTTTTCTGCGCACCGACTGATGAGAAGATGGCGCTTGCCATCAGTCCACAGATTCAGGGATATCTTCCGCTGGGTTATCGGAGTTATGAGGGTCAAAAAAGGGCGGGGACCAGCCACCAGGAGGGATTCTGGATTGGCCACGAGCGACCGACGTCGGCCGAGTATCCACTGGATGGGCCGAATCAATGGCCAGAGGGGTGTGCTTCGTTGAAGGGAGTGATGTTGCGTTACTTCGATGAGACGGAGCGCCTTGCGGTTGCACTGCTTCGTGGATTTTCCCTGGCACTCAGTCTTGAGGGCGAACATCTTCTGCAGTACTTCAAAAAACCGCTAAGCCGCCTCAAGGTCAATCACTATCCTCCGCAACGCAGCCCGGTCCGTGAGGATAATCTTGGCGTGGTGCCCCACACCGACTCAGGTGGTTTCACCATCCTGTGGCAGGACGAAATTGGGGGTCTTGAGGTTCAAAATAAGAACGGTGAGTGGGTGGGTGCTCCGCCGGTTGCAGATACCTTTGTCATCAATATCGGCAACATCATGGAAATCTGGAGCAATGGCTTCTTTTCTTCCACGCCACATCGTGTCATCAATTGCGGCAACCATGACCGTTATTCGATCCCGCTCTTCGTTAATCCCAGTGCGGATGTTTTCATTGCGCCGCTAGTGGGTGATGTCGATGCAGTTCAGCCGTTTCATTATGGAACATATCAGAGAGATCTTTGGCGTAATACCTTTCCTGTCGCCAATATTGCGTGATCTGGAATTGGGCCAGATAAACTGAGGTAGGACCTTGAGGGCAAACGTCATACATTCACTTAAGCCGGGGGAAGCGCTGGGCGTAATGGTTGCCCAAGGGACAAAAGTGCGTGTAGTAAATCCTCAAGGACATCAGGTAGTTGATCTATGGGCGTTCGTCGGATCAAGCAGTATCGAGTATCTGTCCATGGCACATAACCGTACCGCGCATTACACCACCCGATTTTGTGCAGGCGATGTACTGGTGAGTAATCGGTTTATGCCTTTGCTGCGCTTTGCGAAAGACACGACAGACGGCTTTCATGACTCCTTTCATGCGGCGTGTTCAGCGCAGAGCTACACATTTTTTGGCGACGAACAGCAATATCCGAACTGCGAAGACAATCTCCGACGCACGCTTGAAGATGCCGGTATCGATTTTCTGATTACGCCCTCTCCGTGGAACCTTTTCGAAAAGTCGTTCGTCAACGAGGATGGGTTATTGCGCGATGGAGTGACGAGTGCCAGAGCGGGCGATTTTGTGGAACTGATCGCTGAGTGTGAACTCTTCATGGTATTTTCTGCTTGCCGCTCGACCATTGGAGATATTCAAAATGGCAAGCCAGCTGGTGCAGAGATTTGGATAAAGCAGCAGGGAGCGACAGAAGACGATTCCTGACCTGGATAGAGAAGCAATGAGTAAACTTTATTTCCGTACTGCAACCCAACTCGTAAGGGAATACCGGCGGGGTGATTGTTCTCCGGTGGAAGTAATTAATGCCGTCCTGGCGCGGATTGATGATTGCGAAAGTCAACTCAATGCATGGCGACTGGTAGATGCCAGGCATGCCCGATCGCAGGCGCGCGCCTCAGAAAAGCGTTGGCGCAAGGCAGAGCCACGGGGTGCCCTTGATGGCGTGCCGGTAGCGATCAAAGATGTCACTGAGACAAAAATATGGCCAACCCGTAATGGATCCCTTGTTCCAGAGCGTCGTTCCCTGACCCGGGTCGATGCGATTGTGGTGGAGCGTCTCAAAAGAGAAGGCGCGATTCTGCTGGGAAAAACGCAAACGCCTGAGTTCGCCTGGCTTGGTGTTACCGAAAGTGAATTCCACGGTATCACCCGCAATCCCTGGAACACCGACTGGACCCCGGGGGGATCGAGCGGAGGATCGGGTGCTGCGGTCGCAGCCGGCATGACGGCGATCGCGACGGGTACTGACTCTGGAGGGTCGATCAGGGGGCCGGCGAGTTTTTGCGGTGTGGTCGGCTTCAAGCCGACCTTCGGTCGCGTACCGGTTTGGCCGGCAAGTCCAATGATGGGAATGGAGCACTGTGGCCCGGTTGCGCGCTGTGTTCGTGATGTTGCGTTGGCGTTTCAGGCGATGGCGGGCGGCGATAGCCGTGATGGCTCTGCGATACAGCAAGAAGCGCCGGCTGTAATGACGGGGCTTGAGCGAGGAGCGAAGGGTCTCAGGATAGGGTTCTCACCGGACCTTGGAGTCGCCCGGGTCGATGACGAAGTTCGGAAAACTGTCTCTGAGGCAAGGCGCGTATTCACCGGTCTGGGCGCGGTGGTCTCGCGCGCCAACCTCGATCTTGGCGACGCGAGAAAACTTTCCTATGCCATCTGTAATCCTATGGCGGCCCGTATTCGATCTCGTCTGGGCCAAAAGGCTGCACGCCTTAGCAATGAGGTATTTCTCTCCTGTGCCGATGATGGCGAGCAGATGAGTGCCCTTGAATATCTCGAGGCAGAAGCGAAACGTACGGAACTGCGCGGCAAGATGACAGCGTTTCATGAGAAGTATGACCTTCTCATCTGTCCGACGCTCGCATGCGCGCCGTTTCCTGTTGGTCATGCGCAGCCGCCACACTGGCGAAAGCGAGACGGTGAATTTATGGCAATGGCAACCCCGTTTGACCTCACCGGACAGCCTGCGATCTCGGTACCTTGCGGATTCAGCGCTCTCGGTGGGCCAATCGGGCTACAGATCGTGGGCGCTTGTGGTGAGGATGCCCTGGTGCTGAGAGCCGCCCGCGCCTTTGAAAAGGCGGTCCAGTTGGGAAAAGTGCACCCGCCGATTTGATCACAGATAATCTGATTCTCCATAACTGAAACGCACGCAAGATGGCAACGCTTTCAAGTCAGCAGGTCACTCAATTCGAGCAGGACGGCTACCTTTTTCTTGAAGGGGCGCTGACCGGTGAACAGCTTCGAGGTTTGCGGAAAGACTTCGAAAAATGGAAAGAAGAAAGCCGACACGAAAGCGCGCCTTATGGCATTACGTTCGATGGGCGGCCCCGCTTTGATATTGAACCGGGACACAATTTCGACGCGCCGGCTTTGAGACGGATCGCATCTCCCATTGAGATCTCAGACGTCTACCTGGAGGTCATGCGCAACAACCGGGCATTGGACGCTTTGGAGGACATCATAGGGCCCAATATCAAGTTTGAAAACGCCAAGATCAATTCCAAATTGCCGGGGGCCGCAACGGAAGTTAAATTTCATCAGGATTTTCTGTTCGAAGCGCATACCAACGATGACATGGTTACGGTACTGTTTTTTCTTGATGATGTTACCCAGGAAAACGGACCGTTGGAGGTGGTTCCCGGAACCCACCGGGGCCCGCTTTATGAACATTGGCACGATGGAGTCTTTACTGGCACAGTAAGCGAGGAGGTGGCTGCTGCAGTGAAGTCGCAGGCAATCGCCTGCTACGGTCCTGCAGGATCTGCCTGTCTGATGCATACACGGGTTCTGCATGGGTCAGGTCCAAATCTTTCGAGTGGGCCCCGAACGTTATTTATCTGTGAGTACCTCGCGGAAGACAGTTATCCCCTGCATGCCAACCATATCCCAAGTGAGTACATGTACGAGATTGTGCGTGGTGAATCGAGCGGTAGAGTGCGGTGCAGTCCCTACGAAATGGCGTTTCCTGAAATGCCGACGGGGGCTTCTTTTTTTGAGCAGCAGGCTAAGGTTTGAAAGACCTCATTGCCTCCGCAGATTGCAACGATGACGTGCGCGTGGATTTTTCTGCTTTGTGAGCGAGGTGTCAGGTGAGTAGGCATCATGCGGACGCCATGCCGCACGTTAATACGGATCGCTTGTGGCAGTGGCATATGCGCATGGCGCGTTTTGGAGTGACTGGACGGGGCGGAGTTAACCGACCTGCCTTGTCAACGGACGATATTGAGCTGCACAAGCAGATCGCGCTCTGGGCCCGCGAACGAAAGTTTGACGTTGAAATCGATGACTACGGCAATCAGTTTATGCGCAGACCAGGCACTGACGAAAACTGCAAGCCGTTGGTGAGCGGGTCCCACAGCGATTCCCAACCGACCGGGGGGCGATTTGACGGTATCTCCGGAGTGCTGGCGGCCCTGGAGGCGGTTGAGGTGATGGAGGAAGCGAAGATCAGGACCCGTCACCCACTGGAAATCGTCATATGGAACAACGAAGAGGGAGTGCGGTTCCGACCGACCCAGATGGGTTCAGCGGTATACGCAGGCCATGCTCGGCTGGGTCCACTGCAGGCTGCAGTTGATCCGCAGGGTGTATCCCTGGAGACCGAGGTAGGCCGTTTACGGCGAGCGGTCGATTTTGCAAGTGAACGCAGCCTTGGCAAACCCTTTGCCGGCTATCTTGAACTCCATATCGAACAGGGACCGATACTTGAGGAAGAACAGATAGATATCGGTATCGTGACTTCAATTCAGGGCACCAGAAAATTTGAAGTCCAGATTTTAGGAGAAGCGGCCCACGCAGGTACTACGCCATCACGAAATCGCCGAGACGCGTTGGTTGATGCAGTCAACGTGGTCAAAGCGCTGCAGATCTTGTTTTACGATCCTCTGGATCTTGTACGTTTCACCATAGGCCAGTTTGAAGTTAAGCCTGGGGCGCTGGCGGTGGTTCCGGACAATGTCTTCTTTACCATCGATTTTCGACATCACGAGGATGCGGTGTTGAAGTCTCTGGGTGATCAGGTCAAAGCGGTATGTGAGGATGCGGCAAAGCGGTGTAATGTCGGCGTGACAGAGACACGCAATGCCCATTCCGAAAACTTTCCGGAATCAGTTCAGAAGATTGTTGAAACGGCGTGTTCGGCACGAGGGTATACGTACCGATATCTGCCTTCTGGTGCTGGGCATGATGCCCGGTATCTGAATACATTCTGTCCTAGCGGGATGGTATTTATTCCCTGCCGTAACGGGATCAGCCATAATGAGGCGGAGTATGCGGATCCCGCCGCCCTCGCCAAGGGCGCCCAAATTGTGGCCGACACGCTTCTGATGCTTGATGAGCAACTGGCATCGTGAGTGGGGAGCAAAGATAGATAGATGAAAGTCTCTTTTGAATGCGTTGATGGGCATACCGCAGGCATGCCTGTGCGCATGGTTGTTAGTGGCGCACCGGACCTTCAAGGAGCCGACCAGAGCGAGCGCCGCCAGCACTTTATCCATGAATTCGACTGGATTCGCCGTGCACTGATGTTTGAGCCCCGCGGTCATTCCGCCATGTCCGGAAGCATCATCTACCCGCCCTCCAGTGATGATTTCGATATGGGCGTGATCTATATCGAGACCACCGGCAGTTTGCCGATGTGTGGGCACGGAACCATAGGGACAGCGACCTTTGCGCTTGAGCGCGGGCTGGTGACGCCCAAGGTGGAGGGCCTGCTGCGGCTGGAAACACCTGCCGGGCGTGTTGACGTCCAGTATGTCCGGGATGGCGACAAGGTCACAACCGCCAAGTTGATCAACGTGCCTTCATTTCTGATGTATCAGGATGTTCAGATTGAATCATCCGATCTCGGATTGTTGAAAGTGGATATCGCCTATGGTGGAAACTTTTACCCGATCATCGAGCGCCAAGAACACTTCAACGACATCAATGACTTTGATGCGTCGTCATTGATTCAGATGGGCATCCGTTTGCGAGAGACGATTGAGGATACCTGCGACATTACTCATCCGCTCGACGCCAGTATCTCAGGCTTGCGACACTGTATGTGGACCGGTGAGCCGATGGATATGAGCAGTGATGCCCGCGGTTGTGTCATCGCCGGTGAGATGATCGACCGCTCGCCATGCGGAACCGGAACCTCGGCACGTCTTGCACAGCGGGTGGCCAAGGGGCTCCTGGATATCGGTGCACCGTTTGTACATGAAAGTTATATCGGCAGCGTATTTACGGGTACCGCAGAAGAAAAAACAGCGGTGGGCGAATATGACGCCATTATTCCAGGAATCTCAGGTTCGGCTCACATCACCGGGCTCAACACCATCTATGTCGATTCCAGTGACCCGTTTCCGGAAGGCTTTGTGATTTAACTATCTGGCTCTCGTTTCCCGAAGTATGGAAAACCATTGCAAAAGGCGATTGCCTTCGGTCGGCGCTCACATCCGCTTCGGTATGTATTTTGAGGTAACAGCGGCCGCCATCATCCAGGCAGCGCCACCCGCAAAGACCACCGGCAGGGAAGAGAATTTAAGCAGCACTGCAAATATCCCGGGGACAGCCAGGTTGGCGGCATCACGATAAGTCTGGTAAACCCCGGCCATCTCGGTTCGTTCACTTGACCGCACGGCACGCAAAAACAACACGTGGCCTGAGCCATCCAGCATCGTTGCGCCAAGAGCTGCCAGGATCAACAGGGCGACCGCAATTGTTGGGGAACCTGCGAAGATAAAAACAGCAGTCGTCACAAGGCTCGTCATCAGGAATCCTGTGCGCATCAGAAACCTCAGGGAGTATCGTCGTGCAACCCAGCCCCAGAACGGCACCGTCAGTGTCCAAGCAGAGCCAATAGAGACAATTGCGGAGCCCCATAGTTCGCCCAACCCTGAGTGAACGGCATAGATCGGTGTATAAATGATAAAGAGTTGCCACCAGCCTGATCTCGCTAGCGTCAGAATCCAGGCGAGTCGTAGTCGGGGTTGATCCAGAAACCGTTTGATGTTTCGAATCAGATTAGAAGCGGTCCTTGTCCTACGTATTTCCAGTCGATGCAGACCAAGGCCACGGAAATAAATCAGAGTCAGGATGACACCCGCGATGGCAACGGTATAGGGCAACCAATCGGCGTAAGTCGATTGCAGATAGACTCCCAGCCAGGGACCAATGGACAGAGCAACGACCGCCGCGACCATCCGCCAGGGTTCAAACTTGGATAATTGGTTCCTTGGAATTCGCTGCATCACATAGAGATTCAGAATGACCTCCATGGAAGTGATTCCGAATATGTGAAGTACCATTCCAGCAGAGAAAGCCCACAGGTCATTGCTGAAAAGCAGCAGGATAGAGGCTGTCATCATCAAAAGGCAGACCAGAAACCCGACATGCAGGCTAATGCGGCGAAGTGCCGAATAAACACCCAGACTGACACCGATGCCACAGATGCTGACGATGAAAAACAGTACGCTCACATGTTGCGCACTGCCTAGAAGGGAAAGCGCTTTAAGGGGGAGTATCGATAACAGCACCGCCCGGGCGGCCGTCGCCACGAAAAAGAAGCCCGCAAAGGGAAGATACCGGAGGGAGGCGTCTTGGGTCACGGGCATTCGATACCCCAGCGCGGACGTTGTCCGATCAGCTTACAGGTCGTCAGAAAAGGTCCGGCCCATTTCATAAGCTTCTTTGATCATCTGGGCAGGGCGTTCTCCGCCGTCCGTGGAGTGATGTAGGTAGGCAAAACGTCCATCTGCGATCCCACAATAATTGAAAATGCCGGTTACGATCTGAGTTTCAATTGCGGTATCGTACCCGCGCTTGGCATAAGTCGGTCCATCGGAGGCGGAAAGCCCGATAGCAAGGGCGCGTTTGTGTTTCAGGAATTTCGAGCCGTAGGCGACGTCCTTGTTCCAGACCCGGTCAATCCATCCTTTGAGGATTGCCGGGAACGACCACCACCAGATGGGGAAGACGAGAATAATGCCCTCATTGCGCTCAAGCCGTGCGATCTCTAACTGAACCTCGGGGGAGTAGGCTTTGTCGCTGCGTCCCGAGTCGGGTTCATCCGGGGGCATGATCAGTGGGTCAAAGCCTTCACTGTAGAGATCTGCCAGTTCCGCTTTGTGACCTGCTGACTCAAGGCCGCTGATTACCGCGTCCGCGATCTGACCGGTGAGTGAATCCCGCCTCGGATGGGCCATAACGACAAGGATCGTCATTGTGTTGCTCTTGGTCTTTAAGTCGTGTCTCAATATAAAGGTCGGGTTTAGACTTTTCCAGTTATCATTCTTCAGACCAGAAAATAACGTGGCGCTCTGCGCTTCATTTGATTGCAAGGCCGAGTCGTCATGAAAACCCCAACCGTTATCCTCCACACCGATAACCCGGACGCATCAAGAGAAGTGCTTGAGAAAAAGCATCCGGATCTTCCAATCCGGACCTGCAGCACTTACGAGGGTCTTGCAGGATTAATCAGTGAGACTGGCGCAGAAGTAGTGTATTCAGTGCGTTTTCAAGGTACCTTGGGGTTTCCACGGGAGGCGCTGGTGAACTCTGAAAGTGTGCGCTGGATATCGATAGCAGGGTCCGGCACGGATCATCTGGCACCTTGGGACGGAAGTCACGTCATGGTGACCAATGCCGCCGGTGTTGCGGCAGAGATGATGTCGCAGTATGTCCTTGGAGTAATGCTGCATTTCTCTTTGGGATTTCCAACATATCGCGCTGCCCAGGCCCGCCAGGAGTGGTTGATGGGAGAAGTCGAACCCATCGACGGGAAGACGGTACTGATCCTGGGCTTGGGGAACACTGGTCGGGCCGTTGCCGCACGTTCAAAGCTAATGGGTCTCGAAACACTCGGGGTCAGGGCTAACCCGAAAGACACGCCACACGTCGATGAAGTGCACGGACTCGACGCCTTGGACGGACTGTGGGAACGCGCGGATTTTCTCGTGGTCTGCGTACCGCTGCTTGAAAGCACGCGGAACCTAGTAAGCAAAACAGCCTTCGATCGCCTGAAGCCATCCACTGTGGTTATAGATGTTTCCCGGGG
>Ga0114932_10004191_pt1 | contig 13668 bp, 8 predicted proteins | sample 2SBtaG_2_FD_87286 | JGI IMG/M metagenome (GOLD analysis project Ga0114932, IMG submission 87286) | Deep subsurface microbial communities from Kolumbo volcano to uncover new lineages of life (NeLLi) - 2SBTROV12_ACTIVE470 metaG | ecosystem: Environmental > Aquatic > Marine > Volcanic ...
AAATAACCAAAAAACAACAAGATTAACTCCCAAATTGTAGAATATTGTCGCGAACGCAACTGAAACAACGATAGAAATCAGAATTGTAACCAGTTCAACATTATCGCGCTGTATCGACAAATACGAAAGTATTGCGATTGTAGAAATCGCAAGATGAACCTCTGCAAATCTAAGAGTATTTATCGGGTTTCTATTTGAAAGATAGGCAAGAATTGTTGCATCGCCAGCAAGGATGGGGAAAAACATAGTGCCTAGCAGTGAGCACAATAATTAGTGCGAAAAAAAGCCAACGCGCGGTACTTTCTGTCATCTATGGCCTGTTGACATTCAGTAACCTCAGCGCAGCGTCTTGCAGCATCGGAACCCGAGGTGATAATTCTCGTGGCTGCCCGGGCTCTTGACCCGCGCGCCGTGCCAGAACGGCGCGCGCCAGCGGCACCAGTCGGGATGCGCCTGATAGCTGTCCCAGATGAACCAGCTACCCTTCATCTCGGTCACGCCCAGCTTTTTGCTGCCCCGGCTCGACATCTGATCCGGTGCCAATGGCAGGTTCATGTGCTCCGCCGCGTTGCCGTTCAGATCGTAGACACCCAAGGGGCTGACGCAGTTTTTGAACGCGCCGACCGGATAGGTGTTGGAGCCGCAGTTCCGAAATCCGCCACCGGGGCAGGACGCGCTTTTGCTGCTGGCCTGCGCACAGACGCCGCGCCGAAAACCGGCACCATAGCTCCAGCGTTTCGTGCCGGCATAGGTGGCGTTATGGGCGGCCCGCATGCGGGCGACCGCGCCCGAGCCACCGCCGCCGGCCAGATCAAATCGGTAATCGGCGGGCCCCAATGCCCCCTGACACGCGCCCTCCCATTCGTGGGCGTCGCACAAACGTTTGCCAACCGCTTCGCACAACGAGGCCGCCTCGGTCGCCTTCACCCAAACCACGGGATATTTGCACGGAATGTTCGGAAATTCGAGCTGGTCGATGCAGGCCCTGGCATCCTCGGGCCGTTGCGTGGCGGGGTCGTAAAGCGGTGCCATGTACCGATCACCGCAAATCCGCGCGAACTTGCTGCTGCCCAGCGGCCCGCCGCCCTGACGCGCGCGGCATTGCGATTCGGTCATCGGGTGGCGCGTGATCGCGGGGTTGCCCTGACCCATCACGCTGGACCGCGCAAAAATCTGCCGGACTTTCGCCATCTGCCCTTCGCTCAGGCGATGGACCGTTTTCAGTTCACGAAACAGGGTATCGTTCAGATCCTTCAGGCTTTGTGCGGAAACCGGGGTCGTGCCGAGCCCCACAAAAAGCGCGATGACGGTTACCAGTCGCAAGATCAATTTTCGACCTCCTTGCGGGTCAGATAAAAGAAATCCCGATTGTCCGGCGATCCGATGAACCGCGGTATTCTGGACCCGTCGCGCTGTTTCCGGTCGATATACGCCATGCCCGGCAACAGATGCTGGGTCTGCAACGCACCGTTTCTGCGCACGTAGACCGCCGAATAGGTATGCTCCAGCGCGTTCATGTCCAACAGCATCGCGTAATCACAGCTAAGCGCCTGAAACGATCGGGCCATCGCCGAAGGTGTCGCCGTCGAGAAATAGCCGTAGATCAGGAATTGCTTGCCTTCAGCCTCGCGCAGACAGGCCCCGGCGCGCAGGGTGCGCAGCTCGGCCTTGGCGGAACCGGACCAGTTGCCGGCGCCCCAATGCGGCACCAACGGGCCCGGCGCGCTTTGATGGCTTTCGGGGTCCCGCTCCACAAGCGCCACTCCGTTTTGCCGGGCAAAGCGGATATGCGGCAACAATGCATCGTCTTCGCGGGTCCAGGTCTTCATGGTGACGGTGCCATCATCCATGATGATCAGCGTTGCCAGATTGGGCTGCAGTTTGCTCATCACCACGCCATGCACGATGAATCCGTAATGCGTGCCGTTGTTTTCCGTGGCGTAGGGCCCATAGCGGAACGCACCGTGATCGCGCTTGAACCCCCCGGTGAATGTCGCGACCACGCGGGCGGCCTTGCCCGGGCTGACCATGCCAAGATTGATCAGGGGCGCCGGGGATTTCACACCGTCGGGTCCGGGAATGTTGTAATTCCGTCCCGCCCCCGAGGGTCGCGGCGACCAGTCAAGCCGGGGGTGCGTGGTGCCCATTTCATATCCCAGATCGAATTGCGAAAGATCATAGGCAACCAGATAGGTTTGCGCACGACCTTCGATTTGATCCAGCCGGTTCGCCGATGATTTCTGCGCCAGAATGCGACGGCTGATCGCTTTGGGCTGCATGGTTGTCGCAAAAACACCCGGCAGATCGGTCACCGGATACCACGCGCCCATGGTCATGCGCCCGCTCTGCGTACCGTCCAGCGTCAGCCCCATCCGCGTGGCGACCACGGGTGCGGTTTCCAGATCGGCCTTGACCAAACCCACGGGTTCGATCCCAGTGGGCTCGGCGTCGATTTCCTCGGCGGTCTCCAGATACTCGTCCTTGAAGAATGTGTCCTTGACGAACCCCACCAGATTTTCGCCAAGCCAGACATTATCCCGCAGGAACTGGCTGGTGGCTTCGAGATTTGTCCGGGATCCGCGCACCCGGTTGCGCAGATAAAGACGCCCGCCGCACAGCGGTGAAAACGGCAGGCCCGCCTCTTGCGCCCGGTCCAGCGGAGATTTGCCCCGCTTCCACGGCACACAGCGATACGTGCTGACGCCACCCTCGATCACCAGATGCACTGCCGGTTCCATCGCCAGCCGAAGCGTCAGTTTTTCGGGGTCGGTATTCTCGATGTGATAGAATTTGGACCTGCCGCCGTTCTTTGGTGCGATTTCCAACAGCCACCACGCATTGATCGCGGGATTGAGGTCGGTCAGGGTCACCTGATCGCCCGACTTCAGCGTGGCAGATTGCGACTGGCGGAATTGCTGAAGTTCGGTGATGGTCTTTGTCGCGACCGCCTCGTATTGCTGTTTCTGCAATTCCAGGCGCAATTCTGCGGCCTGATCGGTTTCGGCGGCGGCCGGTCCGGACACGAGTTCCGCCAACGGCAACAGCGCGAGGAAAATCAGGGATCGAAATGAAAATCGGGGTCCGATGGCAACTCGGGCCGTCGTGGTCAAAAATGAATCCGGCGCTCCACGACCCTGTGGAAAAATACGCATGAAAGCCTCCAGCTACTCATACAAAGGTAAAACAAAATTGGTGTTTCATTAATAACCGTTAATGGCATCAACTCAAAGAATCTTTGTTCAAATGGTTCACGTTTTGGTTTTTTGCCTGCCGATGGGCCGGTATTTCACCACAAAACCAGGGATTTCGGCGGATAGTGCGCCAATTGGCCAACAAAGCCGCCCTTTTTGGCAACGCCGAGTCGCCGGAAACGATTTTCGGCGTCAGCCAAACCGCACGCGATGCCGCCCCTTGGCCGCCGCCTGTGGATCATCGGCCCACAGTTGCTGTGGAAAACGGATCCGGTCGCGAGGTTCTGCCGACGACCCGGAGCGGCGCAGATATCCCGGCAAGCGCCCAGAGAAGACGCCGAATCCGCCCAGACGATCGCCTCAGCCCCGGCAGACGAGGTTTGCAAACGTTCCGGAATGCGCCCTGCAAACTGCCCGCATTTCGGTGAAATCACCGGGTTTAACGTTTGATAATAACGAATTACGACGATATCCGCTCGTCTAGCCGGCTAGACGAGCGGTCCTGCCCATCACGCCTGTCGCGCGGTGCCCAACGTGGGTTCCGCGCTGGAAATTGGTTTTCGCGTGGCCCCAACGCCGCCTTGCGCCGCTTGCCGTCAGCGGTCAAATATGGGCGCCATGACGGTTTCACCAAATGCATCGTTTCGCGCAGAATTCGCGTTGCCACATGTCGCGAAAACCGAGGCGCTGGCCCGCGCGACAAGCCTGCACCTGACCGCGGGCGACACGGTGCTGTTATCCGGGCCGGTCGGCGCCGGCAAAAGCCTGTTCGCCCGAACGATCATTCAAAGCCTGCAATCGGTCCATGGCCCGGTCGAGGACGTGCCCTCGCCGACCTTCACCCTGGTTCAGACCTATCATGCCGGTCCGCTGGAAATCTGGCACGTCGACCTTTACCGCCTGTCAGACGCAAACGAAGTTCTGGAACTGGGTCTGACGGACGCCTTTGCCACCGCGCTGTGTCTGATCGAATGGCCGGACCGGTTGGCGCACCATACGCCGCAAGGCGCGTTGTCGGTTGCATTCTCGTTGTCCGCACAGCCCGGATTTCGTAAGGTGATCCTGTCCGCGAGCGATCCCAAATGGCAGAAACTTGCCGCGATTGCACCGCATTCCTCCGCCCAGCCTGTTGCCCGCGATGCCTGATCGTTCCGAAATCATCCGCACGTTCCTGCGCACAGCGGGCTGGCAGAACGCAAGCAGGACCGCGCTGGCAGGCGACGCCTCGCCCCGGCGCTATGACCGATTGTGGCGCGCGCAAAGCCGTAGAAGCGCGGTCTTGATGGATGCCCCGCCCGAGCTTGGCAACGAAATCGAACCGTTTCTGCGCGTCGCCGCCAGCCTTGGCGAACGGGGTCTCGGCGCGCCGGAAATTCTTGCCTCTGACAACCGCGCCGGTCTGATCCTGCTCGAAGATCTGGGAGATGATCTGTTCGCGCCAGTCTGCGCCGCCGCACCTGAATCCGAGCATCTGTTGTATGATACCGCCGTTGACGTGCTGTTGGAATTGCAAACCGCGCCGTGCCCGTCCCACCTTGCGCCTTATTCAACCGAAATTCTGGTGCGGGAATCCGGGTTGCTGACGCAATGGTACCTGCCGACCGCCGCGGGGCAAGCGACCCCGGATCCCATCCGGGACGAACTGGCCACGCTGGTCGGTGCGGCCTGCGGCGCGCTGCACGGCTTCCGGCGTGCCATGGTTCTGCGGGATTTCCATGCCGAAAACCTGATCTGGCTGCCGGATCGCGACGGTGTCCGCCGGGTGGGGTTGCTGGATTTCCAGGACGCGCTATGCGGCCATCCGGCCTATGATCTGGTATCGCTGCTGGAAGACGCCCGCCGCGATACCAGTGCTGCATTGCGCACGGCGATGACCCGGCGTTTTCTGGCCGCATATCCGGGGGAGCCGGGCGAATTCCGGCAGGCGATGGCCGTGCTGGGCGCCCAGCGAAACCTGAAAATCATCGGCATCTTTGCCCGTCTTTGCCTGCGCGACGCCAAGCCGAAATACGTCGCGATGATCCCGCGGGTCTGGGCGCATCTGGAAAACGATCTGCGCCACCCGGCGCTGGCCGACCTGAAGACATTCATTCACGCGCATGTGCCGCCGCCCGCGCAGCACGTGTTGCGAAAGTTTGCAGAGCCGGTCGCATGAAGCCGCGGTCGATCATGATATTCGCCGCGGGGCACGGCACGCGCATGGGGGAACTCACGCGGTTCCGCCCGAAACCCATGATCGAGGTTGGCAATATTGCCCTGATCGACCGCGCGCTGGCGCTGGCGGATGCGGCGGGCATCTCGCATCAGGTGGTCAATACCCACTATCTTGGCCAACAGATCGCGGCGCATCTGCGGTCGCGGCCCTCGGTCGTGATCTCGCACGAGGGTGCGCGTGCACTGGAAACCGGCGGCGGCCTGAAAAACGCCCTGCCACTAATCAAGGGTGAAACCGCCTTCACGCTCAATCCCGATGCGGTCTGGACCGGGCAGAACCCGCTGACGGCACTCATGCACGGCTGGAACAACGCAGAGATGGACGCGCTCCTGATGCTGGTGCCGCTCACATCGGCCACCGGCCACAAGGGGCGCGGTGACTTTTCGCTCGGTCCCGATGGTCGGCTGTCGCGGTTCCGACCCGGCGATCCGGCGCCGCTGGTCAACACCGGGGCGCAGATCATCCGAACCGCGCCCGTCGCCACGTTTGACGAAACATGCTTTTCGCTGAACGTCGTCTGGGACCGCCTGATCGAAACCCGCCGGTTGTTCGGCATGGTTCATCCCGGCGGCTGGGCCGATGTCGGCACACCCGCGGGCATCGCGGCGGCCGAAACCCTGATCCGAGGCACCGGCGATGTTTGAGCCAACCGACACCCCGCGCTGTTTCGCGCTTGCGCCGGGATGCGACTTTTCGGTTGCGTTTCTGGCCGGGCTGCGGGCGCGGCTGGCCGGAAAACCACCCGAGGCGATGGCCCGTGTCGAAATATTCGTCAACACCCGCAGAACCGAACGGCACCTGACCGGTCTGTTTCAGGCCGGCCCGCCAACGCTGATGCCCCGCATTCATCTGGTCACCGAACTGGCCGATATTCCCGAATACGCGCCACGAATTCCAGACGCGATGTCACCGTTGCAAAGCCGGTTGCAGCTTGGGCGCGCGGTCTCGCTGTTGCTGCAAAACGCGCCCGAGCTTGCACCGCGCGCCGCCGCTTTCGATCTGGCGGATTCGCTGGCGGCCCTGATGGAGGAAATGCATTACGAGGGCGTCGACCCGGCCAGACTGGCGGAGCTCGATGTTTCCGTCCATGCAAGGCACTGGAACCACAGCCTGACATTCCTCGATCTCCTGAAGGACTATTTTGCCGATACCGCCACCCCCGACGCCGAGGCCCGGCTTCGCATGGCGGTGGAAGGTCTGGCCGTCGAATGGACGGCGCGACCACCAGAGCATCCGGTGATCGTTGCCGGTTCCACCGGTTCGCGCGGCACCACGGCGATGTTCATGAAAATCGTATCGGCCCTGCCGCAGGGCGCGGTCATCCTGCCGGGGTTTGACCGGAACCTGCCGGCAGGCGTGGCCGGGACCCTTGGCGCGACGGCGGCCTCGGACCATCCGCAGGCCGGGCTGGCGCGTTTTGTACGCGCGCTGAACCGGGCATTCGCCGATGTGCCCGACTGGCACGAGGCCCCGGCACCGGACCCCGCGCGCAACCGTCTGGTATCACTTGCCCTGCGCCCGGCCCCGGTGACCGATCAGTGGCTGACCGAGGGCCCGGCGCTGGGCGATCCGGGCGACGCCATGCGCAATGTCTCGCTGCTGGTCGCCCCGAACCAGCGGCGCGAGGCGGTGGCCATCGCGCTGAGGTTGCGCAAGGCCGCCGAGGACGGCATCCGCGCGGCGCTGGTCTCTCCGGATCGGCAACTGGCCCGGCAGGTCACGGCGGCATTGCAGCGCTGGAATATCCTGCCCGACGACAGCGCCGGGCAGCCACTGGCGCTGTCGCCGCCGGGGATTTTTCTTCGAATGCTTGCCGATCTGCAAACCGCGCCCCTGACCAATGATGTTTTTCTGGCCGTGCTGAAACACCCCCTGACTCACGCTTCGGGGCCGGACCGGAACACCCACCTTCTGCGCAGCCGCGCGCTGGAGCTTCAGGTCCTGCGCGGCGGCCCGCCGCACCCCGATTTCGATCAGATCGCCGCCTGGGCGCAAGCACGGCAAAACGACAAGGGCGCGCCGGAATGGGTCGCGTGGCTTGCGAAATGCTTTGCGGCCCCGGAAACGGGAACCGAACCTGGGCTTGAACAACTGGTGCAAGACCATCGGCGCCGCGCCGAAATGCTGGCCAACGGTCCGGGCCTTGCGGGGGATATGTCCGCGCTCTGGCAAAAACCGGCCGGGGCCGAGGCCGCGCGGGCATTCGCCGATCTGGAGTCGGACGCCAATGTCGGCGGCGCGATGTCACAAATCGAATATGCCCGCCTGTTCCGCATGGTTCTTGGCCGCTACGAGGTTCGCGAACCCTTTGCCGGACACCCGAACATCGCGATATGGGGCACGCTCGAAGCCCGGGTTCAGGCGGCCGATCTGGTGATCCTTGGCGGGCTGAACGATGGCGTCTGGCCAGCCCTGCCCGAGCCCGAACCATGGTTGAACCGGTCGATGCGCGCCGAGGCGGGGTTGTTGCTGCCCGAGCGCAAGATCGGCCTGTCCGCACATGATTTCCAACAGGCGATTGCCGCGCGCGAGGTCCTGCTGACCCGCGCCGCCCGCGATGCCGACGCGCCGACCGTTGCTTCGCGGTGGCTCATTCGCCTGACCAACCTGCTGTCGGGTCTGGGCAATGACGGCGCGCTTGCCCTGTCGGCCATGCATGCGCGGGGTCAGACATGGCTGGACATGGCGGCCTTGATCGAGATGCCCGCCGCCACACTCGCCCGCGCGCCGCGCCCGTCGCCAAGCCCGCCGATCCACGCCAGACCCGACCGGTTGTCGGTCACCCAGATCAAGACCCTGATCCGCGATCCCTATGCGATCTATGCAAAAAAAGTCCTGCGTCTGGCCAGGCTCGACCCGATCCGGCGGCCGCCCGATGCGCTGGTGCGCGGCCAGTTGATCCATTCGGTGTTCGAAGCGTTCTCGCGCAAATTCCCCGACCGCCTGCCGGGTGACGCCGCCAATTCCCTGATCGAACTGGCGCGGGAAATTCTGACGGAATTTGCGCCCTGGCCTGCGGCGCGACGTCTGTGGATCGCTCGCGTGCAGCGGATTGCCGCCGGTTTTGTTGCCGCCGAACGCGCAAGGCGGCAGTCAGGGCAACCCGTCGCACTGGAATCCAAGGGGCGGCTGCACCTGCAAGACCCGCAATTCACGCTGACCGCCAAGGCCGACCGCATCGATCGCGCGCCCGATGGCAGCCTGATCATACTGGACTACAAGACCGGCGCGGTTCCGGTGGCCGCCGACATTGCGAGTTTCGACAAACAGTTGCTGCTCGAAGCGCTGATCGCCGAGGCGGGCGGTTTCGAGGGGCTGGCACCGGCCCCGGTCTCGGGTCTGGTATATGTCGGCCTTGGCAACGATCTGAAAGCCGCAGTCGTGGATTGTTCCGCCGACGAATTCGCCGCGACGCGGACGGGGTTGGCCGCCCTCTTGCGTGAATATCAAAGCAACGCCACCGGTTACGCCGCCCGCGCCCGTCTTGGAATATCGCGGTTTGGGTCGGATTACGATCACCTCTCGCGTTTCGGCGAATGGAGCCTTGGGGACAGCGCCGTATTGCAGGAGGTGTCATGAACAAGGTCCACGATGCCACGCGGGCACAAATTCAGGCCGCAAATCCCGAAATGTCGACCTGGGTCACCGCCAATGCCGGTTCGGGCAAGACCCGGGTGCTGACCGACCGCGTGGCGCGGTTGTTGCTGACGGGGGTGCCGCCCGAACGAATATTGTGCCTGACCTACACCAAGGCCGCGGCCTCGCACATGCAGAACCAACTTTTCACCCGGCTGGGCGGCTGGGCGATGCTCAAGGATACCGGGTTGCAGGCGCAACTTTCGCTGCTGGGCGTGGCACCGGCGGATTTCACGCCGGATTATCTGCGCAATGCCCGCACGCTGTTCGCCCGCGCGCTGGAAACCCCCGGCGGGCTGAAAATCCAGACGATCCATTCGTTCTGCGCGTCGCTCTTGCGGCGGTTTCCGCTCGAAGCTGGGGTGTCGCCGAATTTTCAGGAACTGGACGAACGCAGCATCCGGTTGCTGCACGAGGATATTCTGGAGCGTATCGCCGACGGGCCGGAACAGGCGGCATTCGACGGCCTTGCCGCGCATGTTTCCGGCGACGATCTTGGCGGTATTTGCATGGAGGTTGCGAAGAACCGCGAGCATTTCGCCCGGAATTTCGATCAGGCCGGGATTTGGGCGTCGTTCGGTCTGCCACCGCACTATCGCGAGGCGGACTATCTGGCCACCGTCTTTCCCGATTGGATCGCCGATGTTCTGCCCGATCTGGCAACCGCGCTGCTGACCGGATCGACAAATGATAAAAAAGGCGCCCGAAAACTGGCCAAAATCCCATGGCATGACCCGGACGTCCGCGCGGCAGCCGCGCTGGAGTCGCTGTTTGTCTTTGACCACACCACAAAAATACAACCGAACGAGGCCAAGATACCCGGGTTTCCAACCAAATCCGTGCGCGAGTCCCACCCGGACCTGATCGAGGCTCTCGACGCTCTGATGCGTCTCTTCGCGCAGCAGAAACCCAACCGCCAGGCCCTTGTCGCCGCGCAGAAAACGCTGGCGATACACCGGTTCGCCCACACCTTTCTGGCGGAATACGACGAGACGAAGCAGCAGCATGGCTGGCTCGATTTCGACGATCTGATCGCGGCGGCAAGGGCCCTGCTGACCGAGCGGTCCATGGCCCAGTGGGTGCTGTTCAAGCTGGATGGCGGCATCGATCACATTCTGGTGGACGAGGCGCAGGATACCAGCCCCGGCCAATGGGACATCATCGCCAGACTTGCCGACGAATTTTTCGTCGGCGCAGGGGCACGGGATGTCGCCCGGACGGTATTCGTCGTGGGTGACGAAAAGCAGTCGATCTATTCGTTTCAGGGGGCCGATCCGGCGGCCTTTGACCGGATGCGCGGGCACTTTCAACAGCGGTTGCACGACAGCGCCGACCATCTGAACCAACGGTCGCTGCGCTATTCCTTTCGCTCGTCCCCTGCCATTCTGCGGTATGTCGATGCGGTGGTGAAATCGACCGGTGATCCCCGACTGGCCGATAGTCTGCACCACAGCTATCAGCCCGAATTGCCGGGCCGTGTCGATCTCTGGCCGTTTCTGGAAAAACCCGGTGCGCCCGAGAATCCTCCGTGGCACCAGACCGGTTTCCCCGACCAGCCGGACGACCCCAACCGGGAACTGGCAAACCGGATCGCCCACACGATCGCGGGCATGATCCGCGCAAAATCCATCATTCCCACCAAGGACGGCCCGCGCGTGGTGCGGGCTGGTGATTTTCTGATTCTCGTGCGAAGCCGCTCGGACCTCTTTTTCAAGATCATCGGTTCGCTGAAGGCACAGGACCTTGCGGTCGCGGGGGCCGACCGGTTGAAAGTCGCGGCGGAACTGGCGGTGATGGACCTGACGGCGTTGCTTGGCTTCATGGCCACGCCCGAAGACGATCTTTCGCTTGCGGCGGTCCTGCGCTCGCCGATCTTCGGGTTGACCGAACAGGATATCTTTGCGCTTGCCCATGATCGCAAAGGCCATTTGTGGCCATCCCTGCGCGAACGTCAGGCGGAATATCCGCAGGTGGTCGAAATCCTGCTGGATCTGCTGCGGGTGACGGATTTTCTGCGCCCCTACGAATTGCTGGAACGGATTCTGACCCGGCACCATGGCCGCACGAACCTGATCGCGCGGCTTGGATACGAAGCCGAAGACGGCATCAACGCCTTCCTGCATCAGGCCCTGCAATACGAGCAGGTCGAAGCCCCCGGCCTGACCGGATTTCTGAGCTGGATCGCGGCGGATGAAAGCGAGGTCAAACGCGAGATGGATACCGAGGCGACGGAAATCCGCGTCATGACCATTCACGGGGCCAAGGGTCTTGAATCGCCGATCGTCATCCTGCCACAGACCGGCAGTGGAAACACGCCGACGGAATCCGGGATCTTGCCGCTTGAAAACGGTATCACCGCCTGGACCCCAAAGAGCAATGACTGCCCGGCAATATTGCGCCAGGCGCTGGAACGTCGCCGCGCCTTGTTGGACGCCGAACGGTTGCGGCTGCTTTACGTCGCGATGAGCCGGACCGAAACATGGCTGATCATCTGCGGCGCGGGCAAAAAGGCCAAAGACGGCCGGACCTGGTACCAATATTGCGAGGCCGGGCTGGAAATTACCGGCAGCGATGCGATCCGGTTTCACGATCAGGAAATCCGGCGGTTCCAGCCGCTGACCTGGCCGGACATCCCGGTTGACGCCAGCGCGTCAATGCCGAAATCTCAGGCCGATTTGCCGGATTGGGCAACGCGCCCCGCGCCCACCGCCCATGTACCGCCAGCGCCGATCTCGCCGTCTGACCTTGGCGAAGGGATCGAAAATGCCGGACCGGGTGACACGGGCGATCCGGGGGCCGCGAAATTGTGGGGGCAGCGCGTTCATGTGTTGCTGGAGCACCTGCCGGCCATTCCGCCCGAACGGTGGCAAGACGCCGCTGCGCAAATCCTGTCCCGGCGCGGTGAGCCGGTCACGCGCGTTGAAATCGACGCCCTGCTTCTGGAAATCACCCCGATCCTGCAAGATCCCGACCTTGCCTTTCTGTTCGCACCTCGAACGCTGGCCGAAATTGCCGTCACCGCCAACATCGGCCACCGACCCCTCGTCGGGCGCATCGATCGTCTGGTGGTGGATGACCACCGGGTTCTGGTCGTTGATTTCAAGTCGGGTTCCGTTGTTCCCGCATCCGCCGGGCAAACGCCCGAACCGGTGCTTCGCCAGATGGGTGCCTATCGTGCGGCGCTGGAACAGATTTATCCGCACCACACGATCGAGACCGCGATTCTGTGGACCAAAACCGGTGAATTGGTCCGGTTGCCGCACGAGATCGTGACTGCGGCTCTGAACCGCGCGTCCACGTCTTGACGCTGTTTCCGGGCGTACCTAGGTTGGCCTCCAGTGAAATGACATCCGGTCAGGAGGCCGCAAAATGGCAACAGTAAAAGTCACCGACGATACGTTTGAACAAGAGGTGAAGAACTCGGATATCCCGGTCGTGGTCGATTTCTGGGCCGAATGGTGCGGCCCGTGCAAGATGATCGGCCCGGCGCTGGAGGAGCTTTCCGCAGAATACGAAGGGCGCATCAAGATCGCCAAGGTCAACGTGGACGAAAACCCGTCATCGCCGATGAGCCTGGGCGTGCGGGGCATTCCGGCGCTTTTCATGTTCAAGGATGGCGCGGTCGTATCCAACAAGACCGGTGCCGCCCCGAAATCGGTTTTGCAGGAATGGATTGACGGCGTGGTCTGAACGACGCCGAATAAGGTCATCTGGGGGCACGCGTCGGGCGTGCCCCTTTTTCGTTCATTGCCCGAAAAAGGTGATATTTTATCACAATTTCGCCCTTTTGTTCCGCCAACAAACGGATTGGCGCAACGAAAGAAACAATAAACGGCAAAAAGGGCGGAACCTTTGGCTTATAACATCGCAGATGTCGGCGGCGGCTCCGTAGGCGCAACCGCAGGATACGACGACTGGACGTTCGACGTCGATCTTTCCTCGCCCGGTGTCACGATCATCACCGGCGATTTCGACGTCGTTGATTTTTCCGGCAACAATCTGGGCGAGGCCGCCGACGGCTACGACTTTTCCGCGCTTTCCAATTCCGGTTTCGGCACGCTGACCAGCAATTCGACCGACGGCACCTTTACCTTTACCATCGATCGGGGCGCGGTGCTGGCTTCGGGGGCCGACCAGACGGTCACGTTCACCGTCACCGGCTCGGATTTCGCCGATTCCGACGAAGATACGGTCATCATCAACCTGCTGATCTGCGTTGCGCGCGGCACCAACATTCTGACCCGCAACGGCGAGATCAAGGTCGAAGAGATCGGGACCGGTGAAAACGTCTGGACGCGCGATCACGGCTACCAGCCCGTGCGCTGGGTGGGTTCGCGGCCGGTATCGCAGGGCGAAATGCAGCGCGACCCTTCGTTGCGCCCGATCCGGGTGCGGGCACATGCCCTTGGCCGGGGCTTGCCAGAGACCGACCTGATCGTTTCGCCCCAGCACCGTATTCTGCTGACCGACTGGCGCGCCCAATTGCTGTTCGGACAAGACGAAATTCTGGCACCGGCCAAGGGGTTGGTGAACGATACGACCATTCTGACCGATCACGACAACGATGGCGTCGAATACTTTCACCTGCTGTTTGACGCACACGAAATCATCCTGACCAACGGCACG
>Ga0114932_10004193_pt1 | contig 13668 bp, 11 predicted proteins | sample 2SBtaG_2_FD_87286 | JGI IMG/M metagenome (GOLD analysis project Ga0114932, IMG submission 87286) | Deep subsurface microbial communities from Kolumbo volcano to uncover new lineages of life (NeLLi) - 2SBTROV12_ACTIVE470 metaG | ecosystem: Environmental > Aquatic > Marine > Volcanic ...
AAGAAGTTTGTGAGGACTGGAGTTGGAAAACCGCACTCTCAGACCCCACCCCGCCCCACCACCAACTCCTTCATTAATTTAGACGCCCCAGTGGTAATAATCAACCAGGGGGGGCGGAGCAGTAGGTCTAAGAGCAGGAAGAAGGAGGAACTGTTGCCAGATAGGAGGAATAGCAGGAGGAATCCAGAGTCACAGATCATGGAGGAGGAGGCAGCCCCCTGGACCACATCCTCCTCCAAGCTCAAGAACAAAGGCACCACTAAGAGGCAAAGGAAGAAGAAGAGGTCTAGGAGGAGTAGTTTCGAGGATAAGAGGGATGCTGCCAATGTGTTGATGCATCTGAGATCATCTCCCATCCCCACCTCCAACTCTTCCCCCTCTTCCTTCAGCAGCTCTGATCCCTTCAAACACAGCCCCTCCCCCTCCTCCTCCTCCATGGAAGACTTTGACCTGCTTTCCCCCTCCCTGAAGAGACAGAGGAGTGGGAGTGGAGTGGCGGTGTTCCTGGATGGAGTGGCGAGGGAGGTGTCCACCTTCATTGGTCCTTATCCAGTTGAAGGAGACATGATCAGACACAAGATCAGAGAACTCCACACTCACCTTCAATCCCTGGAAGACAGACTCCTCCCTCCCAATTATGAAGAAGCTATGGGAATAGACTCTTGAAGAATCAAGATGGTATCTTGATATTTATTTATTGAATAAATCATAAAATCAACCTTGAAAAAATGATAGAATTCTTTAAAACTGTTTTAATTCTTCTTCTTCTTCAATCATTGTCATTCCCCAACAAACTAGCATCCAAATCTGAATGGTGCCCTAACAAAATCTGATCTTCTGATATTGCAGCCTCTCTCTTTCTCTTTCTGTAACAGTAGTCTCCGCCAACACAGAGCAGACCAATGCCAACCCCTGATGAGATGAAAAATAAACTAATGATGACCAAATAATTTATAATAGGGACCTAAAGACACATATCCGATGATTTCTATGGTTGACAAAGAGTCGTCGTCATCGTCACAGGAGTCCTTCCCTGTGTAGAGGGAGCTTGCTATAAGTGCTTCTCCCCCCTCAGCTTGGTAAGGGCTGGCTAAAATATCACACAAGCCACAATCCAAAGTGGCAGATGACCTTTCAATCAACATGTACCCCTACATTATAACCCCAAATCACACCCAAATAATCCAAACCTTCTCCCCCCAGCTCTTCCCCCACTGGTTCTTCATGATCCAGTAGTCTGTGCCATCTGAGGAGCCGTATCCGACCAGCACCACGGCATGGTTCATCTCATCCCCACAATCTACCAACAACTCAAATCAACATCAAATCAAATAAAATGAAATGACCTGAGGTGAAGATCCCCCCAGAGTACTTTTGAAAATGGTTACAGGAGGCGTCCAGCCTACTCATGGATCATCTTGGATCATATTTCATTATTAATTCTTCTATTTTACCCGATTGCGACAGGAGAGATCTGGAGAGCTGAGATCATGGAAGAAGGGGAGCAGGAGGTGGGTGTGGAGAAGGAGGAGATGGAGGCGGCTGTGGGATAGTCTGAGCTCTAATAAATAAACTACTTTAGGCCATAATGGAGTGGTCACCTTGCATGAGCCTTGTTTGTCTTTGTATGGGTAGTCATTGTAGGAGTCAAGGCCAAATAGATTCACATAAGAGAAAGAGGCGGTCAAACTCCCCCCATCACACCCGTCCTGGTTACCACCTGTGTTGCAGTCCACCAACTGCTGGGCTGACAAATCGATCAGAACTCCACCACTATCTACTCCCACTATCCCCTCCACAGCCGCTGCCGTAGCAAAGGACCAGCAGGAACTACAATCAAATATGACAAAAAAACACAATCAAAATCCAATAAAAAAACCCGCAGTTACACTGGTTCTTTATCGAGGTAACAGCTGACACATTGGCAGGATTGGTATCATCGTATCTCCAATCCAATGAATCTTCGGAGGAGATGTGGATGTCACTTGATGGGGGGATAGAGGATTTTGTTGGAGGTTGTTTGACTTGAGATGAAGGAGAGACTAACTTTGAAGTTTCATGATCATGCCAATCTGAGAATTGATTTAATCCAACAGAATATTTTATATTTGGATCTGATTCCTTCTTCTTGTTAAAGCTTTCTATATACTCCAAACTAGCTTTAAAATTAGCCAAACGCTTGCCGAATTCATCACCGTGATAATTTTTTCCAAATTTTTTACAATAAGTCCGAAATTGAAGGACTAAATCTTCATCATTTAGGATATCCTCATTGGTAGATATTATTTTGAGAATTATACAGATTATTATAAAGAAAACAATAAAAATTCGTTTCATTTTAATGTTCAAAATTTCAGTCAAAGTTTCTAAAAATTTTAAAACGTTTAGAAAACAATTTTTTCTTTTCTTTATAATAATGAGCAACACTTGGTCATACTACCAATTCTTCGAAAGGGAAATTGTATCTCATGATGTGGTTGAAACTCTGGTTTTTATATGATAATTTTGCGTAATTTTGCATTTTTCATTTCGGCCTTTTGAGAATGCTAAGTTTTTACGATTTTTCAATAGAAAGCAGAGCCGACCTGTTCAATTGCTTGTCATCATTCATTAGTTATAGGAGACGCAAATGGATATATAACATTATTATCATATGAATTTATCCCAGAGAAGACGAATGTGCAGTTATTTGAGAATGAGGTCCTTGGTGTGGCAATTGCCTTGGATCAAGATCATAGGAATAAATTTGTGTTCTCTCTTGGATACACAATGCAGGAGGGAACATCTTCCACCAATTTCACAAAGCAATATCTTATTAAAATCTCGTCCTGGCGGGACTTGGGATCTCCAATCAAGACGATTCCAATCCATCAATTTTGTAGTGAGGAGGTGACATGTTTCGCCGTCTCTGAGCTAGGCAACCACCTTTCCATCGGATTCTCCTCAGGGACCATCCTCCTCTTCTCTCAAGACTTTTTGGGGAACAAGAACATAAACAGAGGTCTTTCCCGTCCCCAATTCCTAGTTGCAAACCACAGCTGTCCTGTTTCCTCCCTCTCCTTCTCCCTCGATCCCAATCCCCACATTTTCGCCTGCTACCATGATTCAGATGGGGGTGAAGAGGAGAAGAAGGAAGGGGATTCTAGCAATAGTACCCTCCCCTTCTCAGGTGGCATCGCCTCCTTCCCGATCCACTCCCCATCCTCTCCCCTGATCGTACTGGAGGAGAAAGGAGTTGGTCCAAACCTCTGCTCCTACTCCTCCTTCCTCAACGAACTTGTGGTGGGTAGGGGGGAGGGGGTCTTCTTTTATGGCCCTGAGGAGAGAGGAGGGACATCTGTGTTGGAGGGGGAGAAGAGTTTCCTCTCAACAATCAAGAAGTTTGTTTTGTTGGCTGGGGTGGATGAGAGGACAGGAAGGACTTCCATCACACTTTACGACTTGAGGAAGAAGTTCCTCTCCCTCCAACATGTCCTGTCCCAGGCTGTCACCATCACTTCTATTTCTAAGTTCAATTCTGATGGGGTTTCCTTCCTGTTCACGTCCTCCAACCAGGTGATCCGGTTGAGGGAGAAGAGCTTGGATGATAAGTTGGAGGTGTTTAAGAAGAAGGGGTTGTACCCTGAAGCCATCTCTTTAGCAGCGGAGGAGAAGAGCGATGTCCCTACCCTCATGGGACTATACAGGGAGTATGGGGATTGTTTGTTCAAGAAAGGGCAGTTTCGGGAGTCTGTAGACCAGTACTCCCACACCATCGGGTACCTCCAGCCTTCCTACGTGATTTACCGTTTCATCGACTCCCAAGCTCCAGAATGCCTCATCCTCTACCTAGAAAGACTCCACTCCCAGAAGAAGGCTTCTCCTGAACATACAACCCTCCTCTTGTCCTGCTATGCTAGAGAGAGGATGGAAGGGGCTCTGTGTGAGTTTTTGGGGATCGATTTTGAGGAGATGGAGGAGGAGGAGGAGGAGAAGGAGAAGGAAGAATCAAAAATAGCTCTGAAAGTAAAGAGGTTATCCAGCTCCCCTCCTGTAGTGCTGAGGGATTTGGAAGTCGGCCAAAAGATTTTATGGGATGTGAAGAGCGCTATTTCCACCTTATTTGATGGGGGGTATAAGCAGTATGCTCTGGCTATAGCGGAGAGGCACGAGAAGCATGATTGGTACTTAAGAATCAGAACTTCTGACATCAGAGGTTGTGGTGAAAACATAGATGAACAGAGAATGCTCGCTGCTGATGCTTTGGGCTACTTGAACCATATCTACCATACCACAGAGAATATTTCAATAGTAGAGCCATTGCTGCTGTCCTATGGGGAGGATATCTTGCAAGCTATCCCCAAAGAGTTCACTTCTTTTGTGATTCTAGTTTGCACAGGATTGGACTTGACCCCACACCTCAACGAGGAAATGAGTGAGATCATGTCCAAGATCCTCTCAGATCCACCCACAATCACCAGCAGGGTTGCCTCTATGAATGAAAAGATGCAACTCCCCTCCCCAGAGATCTTCTTTACCATGTTTGTGGACCATCCAAGAGAGCTGAGGCTGGTGTTGGAGGTGGTTATGAAGGTGGAGGGGCATCTGAAGTCGATCCCACTCTGCCACTCCCTAATTGACCTCACTCTTCTAGAATGGAGGGATATGAAGGAGAAGGAGGGGATAGTCAGGAAGATCCTCCAAAGAAAAGGGACGATGTCATCCAATAAAGGGTTGAGGGTGGAAGGGGTGGATTTGAAAGAATATTACGAAAATTTGCCTGAATCAGATTTGAGAAATGAGGAGAACTATCTCAGGGGGGAGATGAACAACCTAAGAAGGAGGGTGTACTCTTTATTGGATACCCCAAGTGTTACATACGATCCCTCTCATGTCTTAGTTCTTCTGAAGACCTATAATTTTGAGGACGATGCTTCCTTGAAGCTGATTGACCAGCAGAAGGATCCAGAACTTCTCATGGACAGGCACATCGCCCTCAAGAACTTCCCAGAGATCCTCACTCTCTTGCACGCCTATGGCCCCTCCAACTCCCATTTATACGTGAAAGCCATCATGCACCTTGTGAACGAGGCCACTCTTAAGAAGTCGGTAGTCAGCAACCAGACCAGGAAATCGATGGAGAAGGAGGAAGAAAATGAGGATGAGGAGGGTGGGAAGGAGGGAGACGAGGAGAGCATGGGGGAGGATGAGAGTGAAGAAGAATCATCCGATGATGAGGATGAGGAGGAGTTGTGGGATAATTTGTCAGAGGTGTTAAAGTTAGTAGAGAGAGAGTCATCCCTCCCCTACCTCCATGTCCTGTCCCTCCTCATGTCATCCCCCCATATCCCCTTATCTGTGGCCAAGCCTTTCTTGAAGAAGGAGTTCAGAAGCAACCACGAGAAGGCGGTGGATCTAGAGAGAGATATTAGGGGATTGAATATGAGTAATGATAATCTTTCAAGAGGGTTGGTGACCATTCATACCACCCCAAGAACCCTTCAGCAGACAGATATGGGAACAGGGGGGAGCTCAAGAAGGCCTTTCGATTCTCCATTCATTTACTTCAGATGTGGCCATTCCATGCCTTCGGTTTCATTTGTTGATCCTTTGATTCTTTGATATGATGGTCCTTTGATTCTTTGATATGATGGTCCTTTTTCTTCTCTTTTTTTGATAGCAAACTGTGAGTGATAACGACCCTGAATGTACCATCTGTGTGGGGGAGGTGAACAAGTGGGGGAACATCAAGAAGAGCCAGAGGGAACAGATCGACAATCATGAAGCTTTCTTCAAGGATCTCGAACACACCAAAGACGGGTTTTCAGTAATTGCTAACGCATTTGGAAGACCTCTTACATAAAATAAACTAAGAACAAATTCTGATATCAACAACTGGGATTATTTGACAACTGATTTTTTCGTTTTTCTACCATTGATATTTTTTATGATTTTATTCTCTGATAATTCTAAAGTCTTTCTTTCAAAGTCAAAAAACTATTCTTTGATGATTATTTTGTAAAAACATTTGGGAGTTTCCCAGATTCCACAAACCTACTTCCAATCCCATCTCTCCTTCTCGCACCATCATCAATCATCTCTATCACCTCGTCAGATGGGATTGGAACTGGCATCTTGAACCCTCCTCTCATAACGAATGACCCCTCCTTCCCCTTATTCCTCTTCACTGGTTGGATGAGGGAGGCTGACCTGGAACCAACCATCCCTCCCAACTCACCACCCTGATCGAGGGAGGAGAGGGATTGGGAGAAGTTGGGATTTTCTAGCATCGGACCACAGTTGACTGAAGGGAGGCGGACTGAGGGTGAAACTGTAGATGTGAGCTGAGGAACCCCAACCCCCTCATCCACATCCCCACCATGCATGAAATAAGACTTGTTCACAATCTCAGCCATCTCCTCGTATTGATCAGCGAGCTGGGAGGAGGGTCTACCTGACTTCCCCCTTATAGTGGAGTTTGTCCCAGACTTCCTCATTTTCTCCATCAAAGGACGATCACAGGCCACACAAGTTGGGATACTCACCTTCCCCATCCTAGTGTGCCCCATCACGAGCACTTGCTCGAATTGTGTGAGAGCCACCTCCATTGCCTGATCCAACACATTCAAGAACTTCTCTCTGGCATCCCTCTTGAACTGACTTGGATCTGGGGTTGTCTCCTCCGCTTTCCTCAACACCATCCTCTCAAACTGGGCTATTTGATCATGTCTGAACTCAGCAACCTCATCTTCGGAGTACACTATATCGTCCAAGGTGGATCGAATGGTTCGCTTGATGGCATCATAATTGGTGGTGTCTGAAATCGCTCTTGCCATATCCTGGGCAGCTTTCACAATGTTCTCAAGGAGGGTGGAGGGCATCTCGGGCACCTTCCTTTGCTTATCAGCGATATTCTCAAAGGTTGCACAAACTTCAGCCAAAACATCAACCAAATCTTTCTGAAGGGATTCTCTTTGATCGTCTGTCACATTAAATCCAATGTTCAGGGCATTCTTGGCAGCCTCCTCCATCTGGAAAATGATCTGCTGAATCCCCTCCTCACTTTGAGTTCTCACATCATCAATAGAAGCCTCAGTCTTCCCCTGAAGATGTTCAACTCTCCCCAATAGATACCCCCTTGCCTCCTCTAGACTAGATTTGGAGGTGGTGGTAAGTTGATTGAGGTTGGTGTTGAGATGTTCAAGAATCTCCTCATGCTCGTTCACCATCCCCTCCATCTTCATCACATTCTGAGTGACTGTCTCCACCCTATCCGCAAACAACTCATGTTGCTCCACAATCCCCCCCATCTTCTTCCCCATATCCTCCAATCTCGTCACTTGCTTGAGGGCTATGCCCATATCCTCTCTCAAGGTGCCCATGAGATGTTTATGCTCCAATGACTGGTCTATACCCTCTCTAATCTGCATCAACACATCCTCCCCAACCCCAGCCTCCTTCACCTCTTCCCTAGCCAGTTCAACATCCATCACTATCTTCTTTATTGACTCATGAATTTCTTGAATCGCATCGAAGTTGGTCCCAATGTTGTCATTCGAAGATTCAATCTCGATCTCAAGCTTGCCCACCCTCTCGAACACATCCGTCCCCTCTACAAACTTCCTAAACTCCTCCACCCCCTCGATCCTCTTCTCATCCCCTCCCACCCTCTCATCCATAACTCCAAGAGACCCCTGTAAATCCATAATCTTTTCCTCCAGCCCATCGCACCTCATGTTCAAGTCGTCCTTCAGATCCTCCACAATCTGATCGACTCTCTTGGCTTCCTCCTCCACAGCCTCGTTGCAAGCCTCGATCTCCACATTCACCTGGGTGAACTTCACCTCTGTCTCCCCCCTATCGTTCTCAATTTGCGTATCTAGGTCCTCTAGTTTGTCACCATGCTCCTTGCTGCCCTCCTCCAGACTTTCTATTCTTTGCAAGAGGCCGTCTTGGAAAGTCTTGATCTCCTCAATTGATTCCCCAAGTTGCCCTAAAGTTCGCCCGAAAGAAGTTCTCATATCCCCCAATTCCGTCTTGAGAGAAATTACATTCTTCTCTGTAAACCCTCTTGTATCCCTCACCTCTTTCTTGAGCTCATCCACCCCCTCGTTGAGGGTGGAGAGTCTGGTGTTGACAAGCTTATCTTGCTTGCTCCTCCAAGATGAAAGGGTGCCAAGCTCGTTGGCAATCTGGGAGGAGAACTGTCTATCAGATTGCTGGTGACTCTCCATCAGATTCCTCTTCACCCTCCCCAAGTCCCCAAACACACTTTCCTTCAGTTGGGAAAGCTCAGCCACAGTGGGTCTGGAGGAGATGAGTTTCTGGAGTCTGTCTACTTCAAGATTGATGGTTGAAAGCTTGGCCTCCACCTCTGTTCTGATAGAGCTCGATCTAGCCTCGATATCCTCGTGGACCCTCCCGAAGGCGCTAGATGGGAGGAGGCCTAGGGTTGGAGCCCCTCCCTTTCCTTCGTCGTCATCTCTGTCTGAGGCCATTTGCATTTCCAAAGTTTTGAGCAGGTTTCCCATCATCCTCACCTCACTTTGAGTAGAGTCCAGCTCCTTCATCTTCAGAAGAACTGTTCGGGCCCAGTCAGGGGTCTCCTCTGGCTTCGCCATCAACCCCTCCAGCTTCCTCTCAAACTCTGTGATTATACCATAGATGTTAGAGGTGTCAAAAGCCCTGATCTCCTCCCCTTCCCCTTCCTCTTTCTCATCTTCCCCATTCTCATCAGAAAATAATGTAGAATCATTGATATTTGAACCCCCCTCAAAACTACCTCTACCTTCACTATTCATTCTCCTCTCGAATTTAACAAGTTATATCCTAGAAAATATTGAAATAATTACGATTAGTGAACTTTAAGAATTTGCGATTGTAAAAAAATGAAAACTGAAGCAGAAATGTTGAGAAAAAATATTAAAATAAGGGAGATTAAACTGTTTTGACAATATTATTAACTTATCATATCATTACTCATGTATTAAAACTATTATCAAAATAAAAAAGAAAGCTATTGACCAGATATGACCAAAAACAAAAAAGCGAAATTTTCATTTTACGAATCCGCCTACTTCCCCTTTTGATTTCTTTCATTTACAAGCTTTATTCAATAAACCAGGGGGATAGTATCAAATTTAATTCTCTCTTACTGTGTATATATACAAGTATCTAAGCGTTTTTTAAGTTTTTGATTTCGCCAAATTTTTGATACATGTACATTTAGAAAACGTATTTCTTGTTTCATTCGTTCAATATTACTATCATGATCAGGTAATACATTTATTTTTCATTGTGAATTGATAATTTTACTTTTCTAGAACCCTTATTTTGATGAGTACAAGTGGATTAGTTCTCTTCCACAAAGAGTTTGTTGATTCCATCGAGCAAGTTGAGTTTATTCTAATCAAATTAATGAATTCACTGTGGTTTTGATAGCCCCGTCTAATCGGTTCCCTGTTAGTGGCGATGTTGGAATTTGCATCAGTGACCACTGGTAGTCCCGTTTCGTACATTGAGCTGACAAATAGTGAGATTTTAAGTTTTGGTGTGAATTGTGTTATTTTATTAGTATCGGTCTCTATTGTGTTGAACGAGGTGGCGAATGTATTTTGTGCCCTCTTCCATGACAGGTTGGTTATCTTAGAGATCATTAATTGGTTCTTGTAGATCTGATGGTCCTTCTTTCGGCCGATTGCTCTGCTCCGAAGTTTGATGTTGTTTTTATTTTTTCTTATTTTCTTTCTCCTAGGTGCTCTCCTGCTTTGTGGAGGAGTACCAGGAGGACATGGGGGCTTTGGTGGGTCGTAACTTGAAGGATTTCCAGGGTTTCCACCACAGGATAGCGGATGTCATTCAGAATTCGATTAAACCAGTGTTGGTTGGAGGTGAGAGATCTTTTCAAGAAATAATGAAGTCAACCAACCATTCACATATTCTCTTAGTTCAAGCACAGAGAGGGGTGCAGAAGGCGCTGTTGGTGACAGAAGACACAATAGTGAGTCCCTCCTCAGATGTGGATCAGTTGGGGATTCTGGCCAACCTCCAGGCCTTCCTTGGTTTTTCCACAGACATAATGGGGTTTGTGGAGGAGGAAGGTAGCTCTGTGGTTCTGGATGGACCTGCCTCTCGCATCCTCCTCTACAGAATCCAGACATCAAGTTTGAATACCCTCATACCTTCATCCTCTTTTATTCTCATCTTGATTAGTTTTGATTGTGGTGCTATCTACCAATGTAGAGGCTTCCAAGTACCAGTCTGTGTTGGAGGAATCTGTCCATACTCTCACTCAAGTGTGTCACCTCAACTCTAACCTCCACCTCGTCTCCAGATAACCACAGCACCGCAAAACACACCACAAAATATTTAAAACTAGTTAAACAAGTGATTGTAAGAAGTGTCAAAAAGATAGGTTGTTTAGTTTTCTTTCTCTCTCTCATCCAAAGCATTCTCTCTTTCTCCCTCTTATCCTCGCCGCCTCCAATCTTCCCATCACCTCTCCCCCCCACTCTCCCCCCACACTCAAATACCCCTCCCACACCTTAGGGAGGAGGATGGAGTCCAGGGTGGGGTGGGATGATTGCACTGTTCTTTCCAGCACCAAAAGATCAACAGCTCTGTCTTCAACCCCTCCACTCACACTCCCCAAACCAAAATCAATCAACACAATCTCCCCTCCCTCCCCTAACATCATATTAGATGTCGTTAAATCCCCATGAATCAATTCACCCTCATGAAGCCTTCCTATTGTTTCCCCAACCATAAATCCAATCTCTTGAATTCTCCCATCATCCCCTTCTGATTCTCTCAAAATCTTCTTCAAAGTCTCCCCTCTCACTTCTTCCATGTAAATCGTACTCTCTTCCATATGTACAAAGTATACCTATGTAATAATAAGCTGATATAAATCATATATTTCTATTTTTATTCACCAATGGGACGGATAACCCAAGTTTTCTGCATCTAATGAGAGATCTTACCTCCTGACAACAAAATGAAAATTTATAAAATCGCTTAAAATGATAATACATGAAGAGTCCTTGATTTCCTAACTTCATCATCCAATTCTTTTAATCTATTATAACAAAACTACAGTACAAATCTAATCATAATCGGCCAATAAACCTGTATCGTTTCGGTATTCTATTTTTAGCAATTGCATTTTTCCCAAAATAAGTGGTTCTACTTAATATCTACGAAATTAATAAGTGATGAAGAGTGCTTATTAAACAATTATATACCGCTTCAGCCCCCTGAGAAATTATTTCCATAAGGTAAATTCTTAGATAATTATAATTTAATTTTTTGAATTTTCAAGTTTTTAATTATTCTTTGGATTTCATCTTGAATATTACAAAAAACTTGAATATAAACATGAAAATATTATAACTCAAGATTCTGTACATAACATCTATAAATTACTTTTTATTTAATATCGAATTACAAGCATTTTCTGTGAGGACTAAAATCGGTGTTTCTCCTTCTTTCCCTACTTCCTCCCAAAGCACCCCTCCGGTCCCCCTTGCCTTCTCAGCAAATCCATCTCTCGCATCCTGGGGGAGATTGCTTGGAAGTTCAAGGAGTCGTGCTTTGGTGGCCGAGAATCGGTTTAGTTCCATCTCCCAGAGGACGAGTTGATCGGCAATCGATTGAGGAATGAGCTGTTCTTCTTCTTCCCCCACCATCCCCCCTCCTCCTCCCCCCTTCTCCTCCCTCTCATCTCTCCTCTTGGTCTTTACAACTGTATGGGATGAAGATTGGAGGAAGGAGATGATCTGGTCAGCAGAAATTCCGTATCTGAAGAGCTCCTGCACCTTATTTCTGCTCAGCCTCCCCACCACCATGGAAGGGAGGGACAGGTGCACGTCCAAGAAGATCTCAACCAGCTTCTGCTGCACTTGGGAGGAGGAAGAGGCAACCACTTGGCCATTGGTCTCTACTATGATTTGGATGTCCCCTAGGGCGGAAAAGGAGGAGGAGATGGTGTTGGCGGGGACGTAGGAGGAGAGGAACAAATTTGACAAGATTGGGGTTGGAAAGAATACCATCTCCTCCTCCTCTATATCTGTAATCAAAAGTCCAAGTTCCTCAAAGGCTTCAATAGCCTCAAGTTGGATGGAAGAGAGGGAGGAGGAGGAACAGGGTTGGGAAGGGAGGCAGAATTGGAGACAGAGCACGAGAGATATGAGCTGAAGGAGAGACTCCTCATCCTCCCCCTTCTTCCCCACTACATACCTCATGAACCCCCTCACTTGGGAGGGGATATCTTGAAGGATGTACCCATAGCCCATGTGGGAGGTAGATCCATTTTTGACCAACTTGGAGTCCTTAATGAAGGTTGGGAGGAGAGAAGATGAAGAAGAAGAGGAAGAAGAGTTGGATCGAGTAGATCTATTAGACCCCCCCTCCAAACACAATATTGTCCTCAGTAATATCTCCCACCTGTCCTTCATGTGTCTTTCTACCTGGTATAAGGTCGGAATATGGAGGGATGTGGAAGTGATGGAAAAGGGAAGAGTTGGGATTGAAATCGATTCCTAAAAACGAGAAAAATCATATTTCATAAGGTAAATAGGATTTTTATCAATTCTACCTGTAACCCCCTTTTGAAAGAAGGTGATAATTGTTTCCTCCCATCATCCATCTCCTCTATCATTCCATAATCTGAGAGCTCTCGAATGCAAGAGAGAATGAATGTTTGATCTTCAAAAATTAACCACTCTCCCATAAGATTAATTGAGACTGGTTCGTCATACAATAGGAGTCTAGACACGATACTATACATAAAGTTCATGATGAAGATACGGTGATAGCTCATTGAAGACATTTAGCCATTTAAATTTTCGATTCTTACATTTTGGAAAGTGATGAAAGCAAAGAGAAAATCGATTTACACACCCAAGGAGACATATTTCCCAAATTATGCTCATCATGATATAAACCTTCATATAGGTTCCTTTCTTTAATGATATCAAATAAAGAATTATTAATCATTAAAACATATAAAAATCAATAAAATTGAAAAATTGCTTGTTTTCAGCTCCTATCTCTCTGAAACTGGGTTTCATTTTTATTCTTATAATATAAATTGAAGCGAAATTAGTATTAAAGTTAGAACGAAGGATAATAATCTCTGATGGATTTGTTAAAGTCAATAATTGCTCAAAAGAAAGAAGAGAATGATGGCATTAAACAGAGGCTAAATTTGGATGGAAGTAAGCGTTATATTAAACAATCAGACTTACAAGCCTTAAAAAGAAGGGATATGGAACGTGATGATGAGAATATCAAAGCCTTAAAGAGGTCGAGAAGAGAAGAAAACGAAGGTCAAAAGTTGGAGCCAAAGATGGAAAGTGCAAAAAAGGAGGAGGAAGTGGAAGAATTACAATTAACGCCCTTGGAGGTGAAGGTGAAACTTAGGGAGTTTGGACAGCCTATAACTTACTTTGGTGAAGGTGAGGAGGAGAGGTTGACTCGGTTGAGGCGGGTGGTGCTGGAGGACGAGGGGGAGGATGATTTCGGTCTCAAGAGTGGATTTGCCATCAGGAATCGGATGTTGGATGGAGGGGAGGAGGAGGACGACGAGGAGGACGAGGAGGACGGCAGGCCAGGAGTGGATGGAGGAGTAGGGAAGAAGAGGGAGATGGTGGAACCGGATATTCGCAGCGACTTTTCGTCCAGAGAGGG
>Ga0114932_10004195_pt1:0-7500 | contig 13665 bp, 12 predicted proteins | sample 2SBtaG_2_FD_87286 | JGI IMG/M metagenome (GOLD analysis project Ga0114932, IMG submission 87286) | Deep subsurface microbial communities from Kolumbo volcano to uncover new lineages of life (NeLLi) - 2SBTROV12_ACTIVE470 metaG | ecosystem: Environmental > Aquatic > Marine > Volcanic ...
AAAATATTAAAGTCTATGTTCCCATAAAAGACGCCAAATATCTTGATGGGTTAAAGATTGATTTTGAAGAACAAGATGAGGGCCAATCAGGCCTGGAATTCATAAACCCTAACCCACGATGGTTTGATGATCGTGAAGAAGCAATTCAACAATTATTTGATGATCAAATAAATCCTGCGATTGCTGGACATGGTGGAATGGTCAATCTTTTGGGTGTAGATGGTGAAGATGCATATGTAGAATTTTCTGGTGGTTGCCAAGGGTGTGGTCAAGCTAATGTAACTCTTGGTCAAGGTATCGAAACTGCAGTGAAAAGGTTTGTGCCAGGTATCGATCGTATGGTTGATGTAACAAACCATGCCGAAGGAACACATCCTTACTTTAAACCTTCGCAAGCGTCTCATGCACATGCCGGTGGATCTTGTGGTTGTAGTCCGGATGCTGGTTGTGGATGTGGTGCCCAACACTAATTTTGCTTAGATTTATTAAACAAAAAAACCACAGTTTAAAACTGTGGTTTTTTGTTGTTTGATAAATCTATCTATTATCCACAACCACAAGATCCACCGCCACCTAAGATTTCAGCAGCTTTTGGTGCTTCAATGGAAAATCCTTGTTGCATAACATCATCAATATAGTCTATCGATGCATCCTCAAGTGCCTCTGCAGTAGCTGTGTCAGCAATAAATTTGAGAGAACCAAATTCTACTATAGAATCTGTTTCTTGTGGATTGTCTAATCCCATACCAAATTGTGGTCCACTGCATCCGCAACCACCACTTTGTGCAAAAACACGAATTGCTTGGTCGCTTGCGTCGTGGTCATTAATTAAATCTGACAATTTAGCTTGAGCTAATTCCGTAACTGTTAAGTTCATTAGTGCCCTCAATTCCAATGTTTATGTGTAAACTACTATACATGCTAACAGTATTATGAAAATACTGCTTGATAATGTTAATCAAAATAAATTAGTGAAATTTATGTCTCAACTAAATAGTATTTCAACCAGATTGCGAATGTATTTCTCGCATGTATTTTTTTTACTCATGATGGTGATATTCACACTAAGCTGTTCTGAAGAAATTGACAATGCAGAAAAAACTGAGGAAAAAATAACAGCTGAAATTTCTATTGCTACGAATCATGAATCTATACGTTCTGTGGAATTTTCTGATCCAAAACTAATTGGTCCTTTGATAGATTTAGCAGGTGGTGGTGAAGTTAATTTTGATCGGATTCATTTCGCCGATCTCATCGAACAGAATAAAGGTGATGAAGCTTTTATTGTTATTGAATCAGGTGGAACCTTAGGGGATCTTGGGATTGGTATCTTTCAATTGCGTGATGAATATATTGAATTAGTTCAATTTATTCCTGCAGTTGGCAAGATCGAATTCCGAATGGATTTGATAGTTCTAATTGAAGGTGTATGGGCAAAAAATGATGCCTTATGCTGCCCATCACAATTACTGGAACGTTCATACCAATGGAATGACGAGTCATTTATTTTAATTACAGAACAGACTGTCACAAACGATATTGATACAAAAGGTAACAGATGAGTACTGGAGAACTTCTAAAAAATATTGCTTCGTTAGTAGCGCTTATTATAATTCTTTGGATAGGTGGTAATTTCTCTGAAGAATTTATAGGTAGTATTTGGCGAGCTGTTTTTGAATTTTTACTTATATTAATGTATGCAATAATTGTTTTAAAATTTCGAATACCTATTCCTTTTTTGAGTAAAAAAAAGAAAGATAAAGATATTGATCAGTAGAATCTATTGACCTTGATATTGTTCACTGACTAGTATCACTTTCCGGAAAGAGACATGCGGGCGATTAGCTCAGTTGGCTAGAGCATCCGGTTTACACCCGGAAGGTCAGTGGTTCGAGTCCACTATCGCCCACCATAAAAACTCTTTTGGATTGGAAATGGTGTGACAAGTAAAAGTAAATCTAATTGGGAAGATACCACTTATTCTTCTGCAACAAATCGTTTTGCCGAACGGCAAGAACACTTCAAATCTTCATCTGGAAATGAATTAGATGCTCTTTACGCACCTGAAGATCTTAGTGAATGGAACTATTACAACAAGTTAGGGTATCCCGGTGAATTTCCCTTTACCCGCGGTGTGCAACCCACTATGTACAGAGGACGTTTGTGGACCATGCGGCAATATGCAGGGTTCGCTGATGCTGCTGAATCAAATCGTCGCTATAAATTTCTTTTGGACCAGGGGCAAACAGGATTATCTGTCGCATTTGATTTGCCAACTCAGATCGGTTTTGATTCCGATGATGATGAGGCAATAGGTGAAGTTGGAAAAGTTGGAGTTGCGATTTCTTCACTGGCCGATATGGAAACTCTGACGGATGGTATTCCACTTGAAAAAATTACCACATCAATGACAATCAATGCCACCGCACCAATATTACTTGCTTTTTACGTTGCTGCTGCTAAAAAACAATCTGCTGATTTAAGCAAGATTGGTGGAACTATTCAAAATGATATTCTTAAGGAATACATTGCTCGTGGTACATATATTTTTCCTCCAAGACCTTCGCTGCGACTGATTACTGATACTTTTTCTTGGTGTAAAGATAATCTTCCAAATTGGAATACTATTTCAATTTCTGGATATCACATGCGTGAAGCAGGGTGTACAGCTGCACAAGAATTATCTTTTACTTTTGCGAATGCAATTGAATATGTTGACGCTGCCATAGAAATTGGTCTGAAATTTGATGAATTTGCACCTCGGTTAGCATTTTTCTGGGCTTGCCATTCTAACTTCTTAGAAGAAGTGGCAAAGTTTCGAGCAAGTCGAAGGGTATGGGCGCGAATTGCTACTGAGAGATATAAATCTACGAATCCTCGATCTCAAATGTTACGTTTTCATACTCAAACTGGTGGAGCAACATTGACGGCTCAACAGCCATTGAATAATTTGATTCGCACTGCATTACAGGCAATGTCTGCTGTACTTGGAGGTACTCAATCGTTGCACACAAATTCGTATGATGAAGCATTAGCTCTTCCAACTGAAGAATCTGTTGAATTAGCTCTAAGAACTCAACAATTAATTGGATATGAATCAGGGGTGGCAGATGTAATCGATCCTCTCGCAGGATCTTATTACATCGAAAGACTTACCGATCAAATCGAAGCTGAAACAATGGACTATATAGATCGCATTGAAACATTTGGTGGTGCTCTCTCAGGAATTGAACAGGGTTTTCAACAAAGAGAAATACAGGAAAGTGCTTATCAACTACAGAGCCAAGCTGAATCAAAAGAACGAATTGTTGTCGGTGTCAACGAATTTATTACGGAAGACATTGAGACACCTCCAATTTTGAAAGTGGATCCTGCTGTTGAAAAATCTCGTGCAGAACAGCTTAAAAAATTGCGATCAAGTAGAGACTCAAAGGCTACAGAAGACATATTGAAACGGATTCGAAGCGCAGCTAATTCAAATGAAAACATGATGCCGTTACTGATTGAAGCAGCTGAGCACTATGTCACCGTAGGAGAAATTTGCAGAATATTGCGAGATGAGTGGGGTGAATACCGCGAGGTAATGACACTGTAAGATAATACAGATAGGGAATAGCATGATTGAAAAAATTCATCATATTGGTGTTGTGGTCAAAGATGCAGATGAAGCCTTAGGTTTTTTCAGGGATGCAATGGGTTTAGAAGTTACTGCAGATAAAACTATAGACGAACAAGGCGTAAGAGGTGTATTGCTAGCAGTCGGTGAAAATGAAATTGAATTATTACAACCAACTCAGCCTGACACTGGTGTTTCTCGTTATTTAGAATCAAAAGGCCAAACTATACATCACATTTGTTTTCAAACTGATAATATTGTGAATGAACTTGCCCGTTTAGAATCAATTAATATCGAACTTATTGACAAAAATCCTCGTGAAGGTTTGGCTGGTCAAATTGCATTTGTTCACCCTAATTCTGCAAATGGTGTATTAGTAGAACTTGCCCAGGTTGCAACTGACACGCATAGTTCGCATGAAAAAGGATTTGATCATTTAGCACTGACTTCTGTAGATGTAGAACAAGCTAAAGTAACCTGGAATAAAATCACCTCTCAAGATGCCGTCAATACGATTTCTGTTGAAAGCAGAGATATGTTGATCACACAAATTCCTGTTAGTCAATGTGTTTTGGAAATTTTGTCACCACTAAATTCATCAGGTGCATTTTCCCAAAGATTAGACACTGAAGGAGAAGGTCTAATATCGATGGTAGCGATTGAAGTCGTAGATATTGGAACTGAAATTGAACGTTTTCGTAAATTGGGATATCAGTTACCAGATGCTACTATGGGTCCATTGCCAGATAGTGTCGTTACAACAATTTCTGCCGAACAATGCTATGGTTTAGCTATCCAGTTAATTGAATTTTCTCATTAGATTTAATTCTTAATTAGGGGGACATATGACTTCTGAAAAACGGTCAACTAGTGATGCTCCTGCAAAAATGAAGCCTATTCGAGTATTAATTGCTAAGCCAGGATTAGATGGTCATGATCGTGGTGCGAAAGTAGTTGCTAGAGCATTGCGTGATTCAGGAATGGAAGTTGTCTATACAGGCATTCGGCAAACTCCACAAATGATCGCCGAAGCAGCATTACAAGAAGATGTACAAGTTATTGGAGTTTCTATTCTTTCCGGTGCACATTTAGGTTTATTCCCTCGAATTGTGGATGAGCTTAATTTGCGAAATATTGATGATATTTTGTTGTTTGCAGGTGGTATTATTCCTGACGAAGATATTCCAGCAGTGAAAGATATAGGATTTTTAGGAGTATTTGGACCAGGAACTGACACAAGAGATATCATAGAATTTGTTCGTAACAACGCTCCCAGTAGAGATTAATATTTTGGAATTAGAAGCAATAATTAAGGGCTTACACAATGGTGATAGACGTTCATTGGCGCGTGCTATTACTAAAGTGGAATCTGATTCTGCCGACGGTCGTGAGATATTGCGACAAATTTATCCGTATACTGGTCGAGCACACACTATAGGTGTAACAGGTTCAGCTGGCGCAGGAAAATCAACACTTGTTGGTGCGTTAGCACGTGAACAACGTAAACGAGGTAAAACTGTTGGCATTGTTGCAGTAGATCCTTCATCTCCCTTTTCGCATGGTGCGATTTTGGGTGACAGAATACGTATGCAAGATCTAACTAGTGATGATGGTGTGTTCCTGAGATCTATGGCATCTCGAGGTAATTTAGGTGGTTTATCTGAAATGGCTACCGGTGCAGCAGATCTGATGGATGCTGCAGGATTAGATATAGTCCTTATTGAGACTGTTGGGGCAGGTCAAGATGAAGTTGAAGTAGCTACTGCTGCACAAACAACAGTTTTGGTTGCTAATCCTGGTGCTGGTGACGAAGTGCAGTCGATGAAGGCTGGTTTGATGGAGATCGCCCAAATTATGGTAGTTAATAAAGCTGATCTTGCTGGTGCTGATACTGCAGTTGCACAATTGAAAACACTATTAGCGATTGCCGATCATGGAAGTTGGATTCCTCCGATATTGAAAACAATTGCAAAAGCAGATGAAGGCATCGATACACTTGCTGATGAAATCCATAAACATTTTGATCACGTCAGAAGCGCAGATCATTTTGAAGTTGAACGACGTAATCATGTGAGAGGGCAAATTGTAGATTTAACTCGTGCTATTTTACAAAGAAGGTTGATAGCTCTTACCGCAAATGATAGTACTTTAGAAAACTTGATTAACCAAGTTGCAGAACGCCAGAGAGATCCTCGTTCTGCTGCCCTTGAACTTGCTGATGTTATCTCTCAGCAATGGTCTGAATATTAAAAATATGCAAGTTGATACGTTGAATAGGTTACGTTTAACTTTTAATGCTAACGGTCCTTTAAGATGGATCGGACATCTTGATCTTGTCCGAACATGGGAGAGAGCAATTCGACGTTCAGGGTTACGGTTAGCTTATTCTAAAGGTTACACTCCTCACCCACGCATTGCACTTGCAGCTCCATTGGCTGTTGGTATTTCAGGGCAAAATGAGCTTATGGATATTTGGCTTGAAAATGACATTTTACCATTACAAGCACAAAAGGAATTGAGTGCTGTTTTATCACCTGGCTTAAGTATTCAATCAACAAAATTGGTGGCACTGGATTTGCCACCAATGCAGTCACTCTTAAAATCTGCGATATATGAAGTATCCTTCAATTTGAATGATTTAGATAAACAACAAACAACAGAATCTATTGATGAACTGCTTGGAAAAGATACTCTAAATTGGGAAGAGGTACGTGGCAAAAAAAAACGTATGTATGATCTTCGTGCGACAATTATTGATTTGCAATTAATATCAAAAAAGAACACAGATTTACTTATGATTATGAATCTTTCTATGGAAGAAAAACGTACGGGACGCCCGAATCAAATTCTAAAAGCACTCAACATAGATGTAGATCCACGTAATATGATTAGAACGCAAATTGAAATGTTTTCAGAGAAAGTAAACTAATGGTTGCCACGATTTTTCTGATACGCCATTGTGAAACTGATTCTAATGTTTCTCAGGTTCCTCAAGGAGTTCGCGATGTACCCTTAAATGAAAGGGGCATTAAACAATCTGAGCAACTTGCATCATGGGCAGAAGGACAAAACTTTGATCGATTATTAAGTAGTACTTCTTCGCGGGCATATGATGTGGCTCAAAAGATTAGCAAGAAAATTGGAATCGATGTAGAAACTGATGTGCGCTTATGTGAGTTCGATCAAGGGGTGTTTGATGGGATGCCTTTGGAGAGAATAAGAAAAGAATATCCAGAATTTATTCAGAGTTGGCGAAATGATGATCCGAGTAATTTACGGATGCCTCAAGGTGAAACTTTTCTTGAAGTTCAGCAGCGAATGATTCAAGTTTGTGAAGAAGTTGCTTTGCAAAATAAAGACGCAAAAATTGCAGTGGTATCACACAATCTTGCCATTAAATCTGCGTTGTGCTTTGGGATAGATGTATCATTGATAAAGTTTCGTAATATTACCGTTGATCTTGCAAGTTATTCAATGATTTCAGTAGAACCGAACCAATGGTGGCGAGTTGAAAAAATGAATGTTTGTGTCACTTAAATCAATGATTCTCACTGTGTTTTTAGACTGTTTATGTTATAATTATTGTGGCGGGTGAAAGGGTGAATGAGTCTGCACGGTCTCCCCAAACCGCGCCGCTGCTTGCTTATATTCGGTCCATCTCAGATGGTTCTCGCCGTTGTTTTTGTACTGCTCGTTTTTTTTATTTTTTCTACTATCCAAACTGCTGCTCAATCATACGAACTTAGACAACAGCACAGTGAACTTTCATATGATATTAATCGACTGCAGGCGAAAAAAACTATTCTACAGGGTTTAGATAACTACCTTATGACAGATGAATACATTGAAGCATTCGCTCGAGAATATTATGGCCTTACGTACCC
>Ga0114932_10004195_pt1:12500-13665 | contig 13665 bp, 12 predicted proteins | sample 2SBtaG_2_FD_87286 | JGI IMG/M metagenome (GOLD analysis project Ga0114932, IMG submission 87286) | Deep subsurface microbial communities from Kolumbo volcano to uncover new lineages of life (NeLLi) - 2SBTROV12_ACTIVE470 metaG | ecosystem: Environmental > Aquatic > Marine > Volcanic ...
GGGAGGATAGATTAGGCGGGCCTATTGGACATGGTCCGTTCCTTCACCGTAGGCGACTGATGGTAGGAAAATCCGCCGTCAGGTTAAGCAGAGGGTGCGGGAGAAGTGGAGACGTCAGTCAAAGTGACCTAGTTGAGTCCATGCCGGCAAGAAAAGCGTCGTCATTGAATACTTACTGTGACCGTACCGAAAACCGACACTGGTGGGCGACGGTAAGTACCGTAAGGCGTTCGAGAGAATCTTCGTTAAGGAACTCTGCAATCTAGCTCCGTAACTTCGGGAGAAGGAGCGCCCTTGAGGGTGAAGGACTTTACGTCCGGAGCACTTCGAGGGCCGCAGTGAGCGGGCCCAGGCGACTGTTTAACAAAAACACAGGTCTCTGCTAACCCGTAAGGGGATGTATAGGGGCTGACGCCTGCCCAGTGCCGGAAGGTTAAGGGGCGAGCTGAGAGGCTCAAACTGAAGCCCCGGTGAACGGCGGCCGTAACTATAACGGTCCTAAGGTAGCGAAATTCCTTGTCGGGTAAGTTCCGACCCGCACGAATGGCGTAACGATCTGGGCGCTGTCTCAACGAAGAACTCGGCGAAATTGAATTGGCCGTGAAGATGCGGCCTACCCGCAGCAGGACAAAAAGACCCCGTGGAGCTTTACTGCAGCTTGGCGCTGGAGGCTAGGCATAAATGCGTAGGATAGGTGGGAGGCTTTGAACCGTTGCTTTCGGGCAGCGGGGAGCCAATGGTGAAATACCACTCTTCTATGTTTGTCCTCCTAACCTGTGAGCAAGCATGGGAACAGCGTCTGGTGGGCAGTTTGACTGGGGCGGTCGCCTCCTAAAATGTAACGGAGGCGCGCAATGGTCCCCTCAGGGTGGATGGTAATCACCCATTGAGTGCATTGGCATAAGGGGGCTTGACTGCGAGACAGACACGTCGAGCAGGGACGAAAGTCGGCCAAAGTGATCCTATGGTACCGAGTGGAAGGGCCATGGCTTAACGGATAAAAGCTACCCCGGGGATAACAGGCTGATCCTGCCCAAGAGTTCACATCGACGGCAGGGTTTGGCACCTCGATGTCGGCTCGTCGCATCCTGGGGCTGAATCAGGTCCCAAGGGTTGGGCTGTTCGCCCATTAAAGCGGTACGCGAGCTGGGTTCAGAACGTCGTG
>Ga0114932_10004197_pt1 | contig 13662 bp, 10 predicted proteins | sample 2SBtaG_2_FD_87286 | JGI IMG/M metagenome (GOLD analysis project Ga0114932, IMG submission 87286) | Deep subsurface microbial communities from Kolumbo volcano to uncover new lineages of life (NeLLi) - 2SBTROV12_ACTIVE470 metaG | ecosystem: Environmental > Aquatic > Marine > Volcanic ...
AAATGGCGATTGTCATGTTTATCGCTGAGTTCGCCTTCGCAGCGCTCGGAGCTATTGTGCTCGCAATAGTAGCGATGCCTGTATTCATGTTATACATCGTATCTGGAATCACAGGCGCATCAGCATTCTTCATATTCGGACTCGTCATTATGTTGCTCGTAATGGCAGCGCTCGCATTTCTCCTGCCCGCATGGTCGATCATGTTTTCAATTAGTTCGTGGTCGTACTTGTATGCAAAAGTACGAAAGGGTAAGGTAAAATCTCGATTCTTACACTTCTTTGGACACTAATCTCTACAACATATGGCGGATAACGACGATCTACAGTCATCTCTCTCAGACATCAGAAAAAATCAAGCTGAAGAAAAAGCTAAAAAACAAGCGGCACAATTAGGTGTGCCGTATATTTCTTTAAAAGAGTTTCCAGTCGCTCAAGAAGCTATTGCTTTAATTCCATTGGAAACCGCAACGGAGAAAAAAATTATTTCTTTTTACTATGATGGCGGAGAGTTGCACGTAGCTTCCTCGCAACCGGATAATGCAGACACAAAAGCATTTGCTGAAGAGATGGCGAAAAAGAAAAACGCGAAATTGACTATTTATATGGTATCAGATCAGGGTTTTGATGAGGGTATTCAAATTTATGAACGGCTGCCAAAAACGCGTGTCATTGAGACTGGTGTGAGTATTTCTCCAGAGGATTTAAAACAGTTTGAAGGAATCTTAACTTCATTTGAAGCACTACAAGCAAAAGTTCCAGATCTTAATATGACGGATTTGGTTGTAATGGTTGTTGCAGCAGGATTAGAGAGTGGTGCATCCGATATTCATGTTGAAGCGGGGGAGAAAGGTGGTGTGGTTCGATTCAGAATGGATGGAGTGCTGCATGAAGCGCTCCAGATCCCGAAAGAGATCATGCCAAAATTAGCTGGCCGGTTTAAACTCGTTTCGAAACTCAAAATCAACATCAAAGATAAACCACAAGACGGACGTTTCACGATTAATTTGGAGGATGGAAAAACGGAGATGCGTGTGTCAGTTCTACCGACTGCATTTGGAGAAAGTATCGTAATGCGTATCTTGCGTCCTGGTTCGATCTCGTTGCAATTCGAAGATCTCGGTTTGATGGGAAAATCATACGATCGTCTCAAAGAACAAATCTCTCGTCCAAACGGCATGATTATCACAACAGGGCCAACTGGTTCTGGAAAAACAACAACACTGTATGCGATTCTCTCACATTTAAATAATGAGGAAACAAAAATCATCACGCTTGAAAATCCGATCGAATATAAGCTGGCTGGTATCGCGCAATCCGGAGTAGACGCAGAAAAAGGTTATTCGTTTCAACAAGGACTTCGGTCAATTTTGAGACAGGATCCGGACATTGTCATGGTTGGGGAAATCCGAGATTTAGAAACAGCTGATGTTGCTATTCAGGCTGCACTTACTGGTCACTTAATGATTTCAACTATTCATACAAACTCTGCTGCTGGCGCCATCCCTCGATTCCTATCCATGGGGGTGAAGCCATTTTTGCTACCGCCGTCACTGAATGCAATCATTGGGCAGCGACTTCTGCGACGTTTGTGTACTGAATGTAAACAAGAAATCCAGCTCGAGCCAAAGGTAAAAGAAAAGGTAGACGCAATTCTTGCGAAACTTCCAGAGGATGCTGGCTACGACATTGATTTGGCTACTGCAAAATATTACGGACCAGGGGAAAAGAAAGAGTGCACAAAGTGCATGGGTATGGGATTCAAGGGGCGTGTTGGAATATACGAAGTATTTTTAATGAATAAAGAGCTCGCTAAGGAGGTTGAAGCATCGACGGTGTCAGAATACAAAATGCAAGAGCTGGCTGAAAAATTCGGTATGGTTACGATGGCGCAGGATGGACTTGTTAAGGCAGCGATGGGTCTTACTAGTGTTGATGAGGTATTTTCCGTAGCTGAACAAAAGAATGTATCAGAGGCGACTGACACACCAGAAGAACAGCCGTCAGTATCTCCCGATCAAACAGAAAAACCAGCGGAAGCGGCACCAAAAAAGCCGGTCGCACCAACAGAAGAATAAATGTGGTATACTTATTGCAAAGAGAGTGAGTGGTTGTGTCTGTGCTATACCCTACACCCTCAACCCTACACCCTCATTATATGGCTCCAAAAAAACAAACAAAAAAAGCTCCCAAAAAGGCTCCAAAAAAACCGGTTAAGAAATCGGTAAAGAAAGCACCCGCAAAGAAGGTTGTAAAAAAAGCTCCTAAGAAAAAAGTTGAGGAAGTGGAAGAACTAGACGAGATGGAGGAAGAATTGGATGTGGATGCTGAACTCGAAGGTGAAGACTTGGAGGATTTTGAGATTGAGGACATGAGTGATGAGGATGAAGGGTTAGATGATGATGAGGAAGACGACTCTGATGAAAAGATTGATGCCGATCTTGATGACCTTAATGATGATGACGAGGATATTGAGGAAGCGGACGATGATCTTGATTTGGATGTAGAAGAAAGCGATGATGAAGAAGAAGGTGAGGAATTAGATGAGGATGAAGAAGAGGGGTTGGATGATAAACCGGAAGAAGAAATCAAGCCAAAAAAGAAAGTAAAAAAAGTTTCAAGCGAGGACAAGCTAGAATCGTTTGATGATTTCATGAAGGACGATGAAGATGAAGAGGAACAACAACAACTTTTTGACGACGATATGCTAGATGAGAACCCACGAAAAAAGAAGAAGCGATCAGGACACGATATTCCACTTAAACTATATCGCCGCATCGCACTCGGATTTATCGTCATAACTGGCGCACTCTTATTGTTCATGTTGGTCTTCTCTGCTACAAGCGCAACCATCAACATTACGCCTGAAAAAGAACAGATTTCAGTTTCACTTTTGCGAACGGTTGCAGGCACAACAGACCGAATTGAGGGTGTGGTCTTTGTTGAAGAAATTACATATTCAGAATCATTCTCTGTTGAGGAAGGGAAAGAGGTTGAGGGGAATGCGAGTGGGCAGATGCGAATTATTAACAATTCGAGCGAAACAGTAAGTTTGATTCCGCGAACACGCTTCCAGAGTGCTGATGGTGTTATCTTCAGAATTGCTGAGCGAGTGATCGTAAACGCGGGCAAAGAAGCTACGGCAAAAGTTACTGCTGATGTTGTCGGAACGGCGGGGGATGTTGCGCAGGGCAAGTTCACAATTCCAGGTTTGCCAACAGCTCAGCAGGCGGAAATATTTGGAGAGAGCGTTTCGGATATGAGCGGAGGGGTACGAATCGCAGGAGTGCTGGCTGAATCTGATATTGAAAGAGCTCGAAGTGGTATTGCGGCATCGTTGAAGCAATCAAAACTCGATCAGTACAGAGACAATGATGGGGCGCAGTCATATCCAGACAACATCGCATCGGTTGAAGTACTCAGTGAGACAATCAACGGTGAAATCGGATCAGAGGTAGATCAATTCTCAATCGATGTGCGTGCGAACGTAACGGCTGTATTCTTTGATGGATCAGCACTCGATACACTCACGCGTCAGGCTGTATTCGCAAAAGTTCCATCAGATAAACGACTGCATAAAGTTGGAGATCCTCGGTACGAAGTAGAGAAGGTGGATGCCGAAGCAAAAACAGCAACACTGAAGCTAACACGTGAAGGAACAGTAATAGTCGATCCAGGGTCTGATATTGTCGCACCATCAAAATTCACAAATCTTGATGAAAGCGCTATCGAAACATATATGGACGCAACAGGATTGATCGACAATTGGGATGTACAGATTCGACCACGCTGGAGAAATAAGACACCAGGAACAGCAGAGCGAATTAAGGTAAAGGTGAATGTCGAATAGAAGATTATAAAGTATGATACGTAAAAACGGCTTCGGCCGTTTTTTGGTATAAAAAAATCCCGACACGTATGTCGGGGGTATATGCTACTGCGTAAGTTGTGCTGCAGCAGTTTCAAGGTCGTCGGGCTTCAGGTTCATCTTTGCGGCGCACACGAGCGAAAGTTGGCAGGCTGCGGACATACGGTGTCGCCCTAGGACCTTGAGAACACCTTCGGCGCAAAAGTCAGAAACAATCACATTCGTGTGTTCCCATGTCTCCTTTGCATAGCCAGCCATGTTGCTGAGGATGGTGTCGCTGGTCATGTTCGTGCGAATTGCTCCAGCAATGATCGGTTGGGCAAAGCGAGTGGTATCTCCGCCAAACATGATGCTAAATCGCGTGTGCTCTCGAAGGTTAATACCGAGTTCTTCCTCGGCAGTGCGGAGGAAAGCCTTTAAGACGATATTCGGACCACGATCAAAGCAGTCGCCGCGATCAGGTCGGATCGCTCCGACAATAGCACTCTGAAACTGCGCTGCTTGAGTTGCATGTTCTTCGCTGCGTCGCATGATGATAAATTTATTATCACCAGTGATGAGACTGCAGGCAAGTAGAGGTCGTCGAGAAAACGGACACGAGATTTCGCGTTTCCGCCAACGACGGAATTCTCTCTCCACTGCAGCTGCGACGTCCTGTAGTTCAGGGTCTGTGAGGAATTCAGCTGCACCGTGTCCACCGAACATGCTTAGATAATCAGCGCTACGAAACCACAACATGAGTTGTCCGGAGTCATCTTGATGCCATAGCTGCAACCCAACTCCCTGACCATCAAACACGCGCTTATTACGTTGGTTTAATGTGCCAAAGATGGTTTCAGCTGCTGCGTTGAGCTTCGGCGACAACAGAAATGGTTTCTCGTTGAAGGCAGGTGTAATGATATGCTCGCTATACACCGGTTCATCGGTCGTCACAACCGCATTAATCTTCACACCATGGAAATCGTAACTCATGACAAACTCTCCTTATGTCGGGTAATCTCGGGAACTAGGTCAGTAACTGTGTCGACCACGAGAATGTCATCTGACAATTGTCCGGGGGTGTCACGCAGTGAAGCCGTGGCAGCAGAAGATGTGTAAATCCGTCCACGCGCAATACCAGCTGCGGGAGCAATATCTTCGTTGAATGTATTTCCGATCATGATGAACGGTTGGTCGGGTGAAATGCGAGCGACATGCCCTTGAAGCGTCGCGACGTCTTTCGACTGCACAACACACACTTCAGAAAAAACTCTTCGCAATCCAGTCACGAGAATTTTCCCCATCTGCCACTCCTGATTTCCTCGCGTGTAGCAGATCAAACGCTTGTTGCACGCAAGCAAGCCTTCGACGCACGGAAATGCACCAGTAATGACACTCGGTGTTTTGTTATCAGCAGAGTATTTCTGGTAGATGCGGTCGATCTGGTCACGTGTGCCGCCGTTATCTGCCATTGTGAGATGGCGGGCATGCGCTGTCGGAACATCCACCCAGCTGTTTCTGTAGTGGTAGAGCTCATTGGTGTACGGAATATTCAAAAGTTTTGCAACTCGTTGAAGCAATGTCCGATACGGCATGCTCTGCACAAGCGTCCCATCTAAATCAAACCACCAATCATCAACTTCGCGAAGCCATGTACTCAAGCGATGCATAAAACCTCCGATCAGTTATAAAATGAACCGAGTACATGATAGTACAAAGTGACCCACATGTCAATGGGAAAGCTGTAAAATAGAGCGCATAAATGTTAAGATGCATAACTATGCGTGAGATACCTTCTGTAGAGAAATCGGACGGATCGTTCTCAGAACGAAATGTTCATGAAGCAATACAGGGTTCAGTTTCTATGGTGGATCGACTGATCGACAGCGATGTTTCATTTCCTCAAAAAGAACGAGCGAAACAACTTGAAAAACTCATGATGAGAGGGGAGATTAGTGAGCCAGATGCAATTCTCGCGGTGATCCCTCTCGATGAAAAAGCAAAGGCAGAGGTCGGTATGTTCATCATGAAGACGCTCGAGCCTGGTCTGTACTGGGATGCGTTTAATGAGTGTTTGCCAGACATGCCACAGGAGTACGCGCATGAGGCAGCAGAATTTTTTTTCACCAACAGCGATCCGACACAGTATCAGATTTCACATTTTTATCGACATACATACGGATGGCTATCAGATACGCAGAGGGCGGCACTTTTTGAGGGTGCGATTATGTTGAAGGACACAAAGAAGAAAGAAGTTGATGAGATACAGGAGGAATCAAAAAAACAAGAGCGAGATTACAGGGCGAATAGAAAAACACGAGGGCAGCGAGCAGGGAAAGAAGAAATGACGGGGTCGAAGAAAAACCAAGAGGAGGATAAAAAAAATAGGAGAGAGAAGAAAGCCCAAGAACGAAGGGAGCGAATAGAGTCATACAGGAGAGACAAGCACTCTACATCTTCGGGGTCTGAGAAAAAGTGGCATGTGGATGCAGAAGTAACATCAACGCCTGAGCGAGCAGCATTTCTAGCGCCCTTCGCATATCCGCTGATTAGTCTGCCGGACAAGCCTGAAATTTTGAATTCCCCTGAGCCATTTTACAGCCATCATGATGGAAACAGTGTGACGGCTTTTAAGGACTATCGTGAACAAAGGCGATTATACGATGAAGCTCGTCGGAAGTGGGACCGTGATAAACATCGGCATGAACAGGAAAAGCGTAAGAAAGCCTTGCGGATCAGAACGCGTGTCTCTTCGGCAGTAACTCAGAACCCTGAGTATGTAACGTATGTTCTTCAGTCTGCGGTGGAATATTATCGGCAACTCTTGGACGATGATGGACTTCGGGATTCTCAAGGACGTCAAGATGATACAGATCAGAGAATTAAACTGACGAATACAGTAAAAGGGTTTTTAGAATCTCGCGAATCAACAAGTGCTGTCATGATCCAGTATATTCCTCAGCTTGTTGAGGTTGGATTGGTGAACTCTGAACAGGCTACGCAATTCTTCTCGAGTGTTTCAGATAGTTATTTCTCTACCAATCCATTTCAGACAGGTGATATTTCAGAGCAGATCGAGAATCAGTACGAAATATATGCAGCAAAGGTGGGGAAGAAGTTATCTGATGCGCGTACTGACTGGCCAGATGAGATTAGACCAAAGCGAGTACGAAGAGAAATCTATAGACTGGATGATGAGTTGTCCAGACGTGCTGCGCACGCAACCTTTGGCAAATTTCAATCATACAAACAACACCTAGAAAAACCGGTTGAGTTTTGGTCCACCAAAAATAGATTGTCTTACGCGCTACTTGAGATAGAAGCTATTGTGCCAACACTGTTGGAATTAAAAACCGTTATGGCTAAGGCTCGTGAGGTGGGTGAGGAGGTTATGAATACGCATGATTTATCAGAGATTCGTGCATTATTGGCATATCGACCAGAAGATAGCACAGATCCAAAACGAGATATGGAGAAGATGGTGGTCCAAATTCTGAGGCAGCCCATTCTCGATTACGGAGCTGATTCTATAACGAGTAAAGACATTGTGAGAAATATTGAAATGCTGGAATCAGAGCTTTCGCCAAAAGCATTTTTAAAGATTACTGATACTATCAATAAAAAAGATCCTTCAATTTGGCTTGAGAATATGGACTATACCCTCAAAGCAGAGCCTGTAAAGATGGACGCGATACTTGAATTCGCCGTACAGCGTTCACCACAGGCTGTTATTAATGAATATCAGAATCTCATATGGCAGTCTGTACACAGTAGGCATGACAATATGCTCTCGACTGAACAGGTGAGAGCATACGCGCGTGCTGCTCTCGAGAAAAACCCGGAATCTGCGGTGTGGGATCTGAAAATCTTTCAGGAGCTGTACACCGCTGAAGAACAGCATGAATTTATCGAGCATCATCTTGCTCAGGGGGAAGGAGAATACTTCCTCTATCAATTGTTGAATTCAGATCTGTCTGAGCTATATTCTGCTCAAATTCGCGAAACGATTATTAACAATCCATGGCAACTTAAGAAAATTACAGACTATATAGGGATGGAAAGATGGAAAAAAATTCGAGATATACTTGGTGTTGAGGTGTTTGTGGGTTTAATTGAGCAACATCCACATTATGTCCACATAGAGCAACTCTTGGACGATAAAGATGTACTTTTAGACATAAGTCGCAGGAGTCCTCGGGGATGGCAGCGAATATTGGCTGCGCTTACGCGCACTGGTTTTTCTGCGGGTGTTGCGACGATCCTTCGTCACACGGGAAAAATTATTGAGGATGATCGAGCTGCTCGAGAAAAACAAAAGAAGGGAAAGGAATTGGGTTACGATAAAGTTTATCTTCTCAAGCATGCAGAAAAACAGCCGATACAGAGGTTGGCTGAAGCCTCAATGCAGCAACTTGTGATGGTCTGTCAGGAGAAGCCTGTGCGCGTGTTTGAAAAAGATGTTCTGAGTGCAATTAAAAGGGCAGGGGGGTATACACTGAATCGTCTTCAGCAAGCTCATCTAGACGAGTTACAGAGTATTATTGAGGTGAATGTCGAGGCACAGGTGGATCGTGATCCTCATCTTATCTATGAGTTGTCTGGTGTGGTAAATGCAAAAACATACAAAAAACTTCTTGAACGACATGCACGGGTCGTTGCATTTACGGAAGGACGATATGGAAGATCTTTTGCGAATGACATTGAGACATCGGACGATCTTCGTGAGCGCATATTCGATATGAGTCCTGTGTTAAAAGTTCGCGATAATGACAATGAGTTGAAGCAAGATGTCTACCTCGAGATTATTGAACACGGCGCCGGACAAGCGTTCCACCCTCTCTTTGAAGCTCGTCTCAAAAAACTGGCAGGGAGGGAAATAAAACGGAATGGACCTCGGACAGATGAGATTGATAACATGACACTCCAGAAGGAATTCGCGAGTTTGGTAAAAAGGTGTTCGCTGTTATCAGCTTCAGAATATGCATCAGACAATGCGGCGTTTATTATGGATATCGAGAATACTGAGGAGCAAAAACGGGTCATGGATGCACTTGAGTATCTTTCGTATTTTAATCTTGATGATATTGAAACACCATTGGATGAGACAACATACGAAGATGTAATGCGCGAAATGGAATCGCGAATAGCCGCACATGCAAAGGAGTTGTTTGAGTTGGATGATGATATCAGCATTTCTTTTGATCACATAACCATACGAACGGTAATGGCGATGGCTGTATACTATCGAAATGATGCAAAGACAGATATTGAACTAAAACAGACATTTCACGATATGGTAAAGCAGGTTTCAGATCCAAATTTTGTATCGTGGCGTGCATGGGGCTCAGATACGGAACCTACAGCAGAAGAAAAACCGGGACTACTGAGAGAAATCAAACATGATAATTTAGTTCCGTATCATATGACGGTCGAGCAATATGAACAGTGGGTTGCAGATGTTCATGTGGATGTGGAGGAGATGCTGGGTACAAATATTAAAGATATTCATGTGGGTATAAAGCGTATTGTCGCTGATGCGGTCGCGGACGGACACATTGAGGGTGATGTGATTGACTTTGATGGTGAGATGCATGCATTGCGTCTACAAACGTTGATGGAGCCGATTTCTGTGTGGGGACGCGAAATGAGAGATATACGAAAAGAAGCAGGAAGAAAGATGACGCCTGAACAATACCGGCGCTTCACTGAAACAAAAGAAAAACTACAAGTGTATAGGGAGTCTAATGCTGATGAGATTATGGAAGCGCAAGCTCATGTGTACACGGCCAAGCTCGCACATATCAGCTCTCAGGAATTGGAGACGCAGTCGCTCGATGTGAAATCAAAAAATATTCCACTCAAGAAAGCATTTGAAGTGATCAGTGAAGTATTCGGAAAAGATGCATTCGTGCATGATGTTGAGCGTATTAAAAATACTGTCTACAACGCACGAGAATCGATGTTTGGTGGGGAGCGACTTTCAAAGTCGCAACTTACGATGACTGATAAAGTGGATGCAGATATATACTTCAGAATCGGAGAAGAGCCTGTTGAGTCGTGTCAGCATTTTGATGGTGGTTCGTACAATGTTGGTATTATGTCGTATGCGATCGACCCGGCTGTGAAAGTCATTCAAATTTACGATGAACAAGACACACTCATTACGAGAAGTATCATGAGGCTTCTTAATGATGAGAATGGGAACCCTGCTATTTTCCTCGAGCGTGTATACTCTACAAATCTTCATGAAAAGATCGATAAGGCAGTGGTAAATCTCGCAACGGACAAAGCTCGTGCTATGGGGGTTGGGTTATATTCGAGGGAAGTCGCGGTGGTTTCAGAAGAAGATTTCGGTGAAGAAGGGTATGCAAATTTAAAAAGTAATGGATCGCGTACACCATGGATTTATACTGATGCTGCTGGTGGATCTGCGCGTGATGGACAGTTCGAGGTAACGAGTGCAAGGAGGATTGGGTGATAAGGTGGTGGGTTGACAGAACAGCTGACAGAGGCTAGTCTGTGCTACAATTCATTGAGTCACTAACTAAGAGGTATTATGAAACTACAAAACACTCCAGACGCCATTTGGGACAAAATTGTAAACGGCGTCTTCATCATCGCTGAGGCTGGCAAAAACTTTATGCACACAGAGGAAGGCCGTCCTGTTGCCGAGTATTTGGTAAATGCAAAACAGCTCGTGGATGAGGCTGTTGCTGGTGGTGCTCATGCAATCAAATTCCAAACGCATGTTGTTGAAGACGAACAGCTTGATATGGATGTGACGTCTCCGCACTTCAAGGGATCAGATCGATATGCATGGGTCACGCGCAACACTGAAGCGACACCCCTCGAAGCATTCTGGAAACCGCTCAAAGCATACTGTGACGAGAAGGGAATCATTTTCATGTCTACACCTATGTCTCGCAAAGCGGCTGAGCTGCTCACCGAGGTTGGGGTGAATGTGTGGAAAGTTGGTTCTGGTGACATTCTCGATTTAGTCACTTTGGATTACCTTCGGAATTCCGGAAAGCCAATCATTTTTTCAACGGGAATGAGTACGCTTGAGGAAGCAGACGAAGCACTTGCATTCATTCAGGAAAAGAATGATCGCGTGTGTATTCTGCACTGTGTTTCAAAATATCCGTGTCCTCCAGAGGAATTGCGATTGGGAACAATCCAATTCTACAAGGAACACTTCAAAGTGCCGATCGGTTTCTCAGACCATTCAATTGGCTTGGAGCCCGACATGGTTGCAGTTGCTGTTGGGGCGACAGTCGTAGAAAAACATTTCTCCATGTCGCGGGACTTGTGGGGTGCAGATCATAAAGTATCCATGACGCCACAAGAATTGAAAGATTTGGTGGCAGGGATTGATGAAGTTCTTGGCAGCGAAGAAAAACGCGCTGAGATTCTTGCAACTGACTACGCCCGGGCTGCGCTTTCTCAATCCGAGAAGACATTGCAAGAAGGCGAAGCAGTCTTCCGACCGCTCTTCCGAAAGTCTCTGATGGCTGGTGCAGATATTCCAGCGGGAACAGTTGTTACAAAGGACATGCTCTATGCGATGCGACCACAAGGATTCGCCGGCGGACTTCCATCGGAGCGATATGAAAGCGTGATCGGCAAAACACTGAAAACCGATCTGAAGAAATTCGATCCCATCACAGATGAAGCACTCGAAGCTGTGAGCTAGAAAAATACGCAACACATAAACAGATCTCGGTTCCGGCCAAGATTTTTTGATATAAAAAACCTCCCACAAAGGGAGGGTTCGATTAGTTCGAGAATGTATCCATGAGTTGTGTGCCTAGATCGGTCAGATAGATGGTACCAGTCTTAGGGCTTCCTCCTTCGAGTGCATACTCGAGGAAATCAGGAAGTACTTCATCCTGCATCCGACACGAGGCGATACCCCACGCGATTGCTGCGACGGAATCTGTGTCACCACCGTCCTGAATAATCTGCATCATGATGCCGCGGAGCGAATCGAATCGCTTCAGATGCGAGCACACAGCATGGGTCGTCGCGATGGCAACAGACACATTATTGTAGCTACGAACGGCTTTACCATCAGGCCACAACCGATCGAACACATAAAACCATCGCTCGTCTTCGGGTGGTAAATTATCCTTACAGTACAACGGAAGATTCCGAAGTGGTTCATCTTGATACAGCGCAAAGTGTGCCATTGCAGTTACGGCTCGAGCAGAGAACAATCCTTCGGGAGTGTTGTGCGTAATCGCAGCTTGCATCGTCGAAATACGAAGTGCTTCTTGAATATCAGAAATCACTCCAAGCGGCACGGCACGCATGCACGCACCATTCTTTCGCGAGTCAGGACGAATTCGGTCGAGGAATGTAACAACATGGCGATGGATAACATCTTCGGGGACGTGACAGTCCGCTACAATTTCTTCGAGGAATGCTTGAAAGCCGCGCGCGTAACCTTTGCGGTTTCCACCACGGACAAACTCTCGGAGCCAGAAGAAAACAAATTCATCTGGATTGAGTTGGTCGAGTGGAACAAAGGAAATCGCGCTTGCGCACCCGACACTCATTTCCGCATCATCGGTATAAAAACCGGCAGGATGCCCATGTGTAGGATGCTCGAGATATCGATGAAAACTCATCGCTTCTGCGTAAAACCGCTCTCGCGCTTGCGAGTTCTTCTTCAAGTACTCCACTGCAGCTGCATATGCATCACCCATGGCAATGTAGAGCAACATCATATCATTTCTGAATTTCATTTTTTCTCCTTGTGTATGAAATGAACAGCGTGGAAATATAGCACGAAGAGCTATATATGTCAATGCGGTAAATAAAAACCCCCGCAATCGGGGGGGTGCAACATTCAGCAAATAGCTGGGAATCCATGTCCATGATTCGACCAGTTATATTCAAGTTCGTTAGCCAGCAGGATGACCTCGCTCGGCACAAATTGGACGATAAAAATTGGTGTGTATGGAGCAGCTGGCGTTTTCTGTGTCTGATTGGGATGTGTCGTGATCTGAAATTCTCCACTCACGAGCAGAGGGACAGACTGTGTTTCCAGGGGTGCTGGATCGATGACACGTGAGAGTTCACGAATAAACGCAGAGGACTGTAGTGGTTCATACGAGGCTACTGCTGCGCCATTGCATTCGGGGCATATTTTCTGCACTCGTAGTTTGCCATGCGTATGCGTATTTTTGCCAGTCGACTCCATGTCGAATGTTCCATGAATCTCACAACCTTGGAACACATTTCCCAAGCGGTATGTGAATGTGTGTGTTGTGTGGTCAAACGTACCGTGAATTCGTAACTGTGAAACTTTCATGATGTCTCCATGAGTAATGATCTGACTGAAGCCTAGCATGGAACTGTCTATATGTCAATATAAAAAAGCCTCCCGTAGGAGGTCAGTATCAGATTTTTTCGAACATTGCGGCGAATACACCGCGCTGTTCAAGCATCCAGTAGATACCGTACGAAGCAACAGCACACGGGATGAATGCGAATGGAGAAAGAACAAAAGATCCGATAAGGAATCCAAGTGTGATGAGAAATAGTCCTGTGAAAATGCCACCAAACTGTAGATCAGGAATGGTGTATCGAACCACGAAACACCCGAGAACAAACAGAATAACTGCGGGAATCAGAAGTAGAAGCATGAATCCTCCTTAAATGCCTCAAAATGAACAGGTCAAGAGCATATCGCGATATGCGGATTACGTCAATACTGAATAAAAAAACCTCCCGCTGAGGGAGGTGCGATAGAAGACAGCGCACAAAACTACATAGCGCTAGTCTTTGAGTAAAATAACTCTGCGATGATCATC
>Ga0114932_10004198_pt1 | contig 13659 bp, 17 predicted proteins | sample 2SBtaG_2_FD_87286 | JGI IMG/M metagenome (GOLD analysis project Ga0114932, IMG submission 87286) | Deep subsurface microbial communities from Kolumbo volcano to uncover new lineages of life (NeLLi) - 2SBTROV12_ACTIVE470 metaG | ecosystem: Environmental > Aquatic > Marine > Volcanic ...
ACGCGGGCCGGTTGTCGCTGTTGCAGGCCGCGCGACTGGCCGCGATTCTGCCCAGCCCAAAGACCCGTTCGGCGGTCAATCCCAGCGCCAGAACCCGCAAGCGCACGGCCTCGATTGTTCAGGGCGCCCGCACGATCGAGGCGGATGGCCGCGACAAGTGTTTCATATCACCGGACCCAAAAAACTGACCATTCTCCATTGAACGGTTCAGGCTTGCCGGCGGGCTTGCGCCCTTGGTTCCGCGCAATCGGCAGGTCTTGAGCGCCGGAGACAAGGCCAATGCCCGCCATGTCATGTGGTGCGATTATTCGGTCCTTTGGTTTCAGCGGTTGAAAATACCGTGGTGGACGGGCAAACAATGGCGGGTCGCCGTCTGATGAATTGTCCTGATATGCACCGACTGTACCATGCCCCGCTTTCTCCGTTTTGCCGCAAGGTGCGGCTGGTTCTGGCGGAAAAGAAGATCGAAGTCGAACTGATCGAGGAACGGTACTGGGAAAGGCGCAAGGACTTCATGGTGATGTCACCCGGTGGCATGGTGCCGGTGCTGAAAGCCGACGGTCTGGTCCTGTCGGAAAGCACGGCGATTTGCGAATATCTGGACGAAAAACACCCGACGCCGCGATTGATGCCGCAGGAACCCGGCGAACGGGCGGAGGTCCGGCGGCTGAATTCGTGGTTTGACGACAAGTTTCACCACGAGGTTTCCGCCAATCTGCTGAACGAGCGGGTCACCAAGAAAATCACCCAATCCGGTTATCCGAACAGCGCCAACGTCAAGGCGGGTTCGCGGAATATCAAGTTCCACATTGATTACATGGGGTCGCTGCTGGATCACCGAAGGTGGCTGGCCGGGGATCAGATGACGCTGGCCGATTTCTCGGCGGCGGCGCATTTCTCGTGTCTTGACTATATTCGCGATGTCGACTGGGACCGGAACGCGATGGTCAAGAACTGGTACGCCACCATCAAGTCGCGCCCGGCTTTCCGGTCGTTGCTGGCGGACAATGTTTCCGGCTTTCCCCAACCGCCGCATTATGCGGACCTGGATTTTTGATCGCGCTCAAGGATGCGTTGCGCGAACAGGCGCGGATCGAGGGGTTTGATCTGATGCGGGTATGTGCGCCCGACGCGATTCCGCAGGCGGCTGGGCGGCTGGACGAATTCGTTCGGCTTGGGCGGCACGGCACCATGCGCTGGATGGCCGAGCGCATGGGGTGGCGCGGCGATCCGCAGGCGCTGTGGCCCGAGGCGAGGTCGGTCATCATGCTGGCCGAGAGTTACACGCCACGGGGCGACCCGCTGGCGATTCTTGCGCGCCGGGACCGTGGTGCGGTTTCGGTATATGCGCAAAACCGAGATTACCACGAACTGGTCAAGAAACGCCTGAAACGGTTGGGGCGCTGGTTGATCGGGGCGGCGAAAGGGACGGAAATCAAGGTCTTCGTCGATACGGCGCCGGTGATGGAGAAACCGCTTGCGGCGGCGGCGGGGCTGGGCTGGCAGGGCAAGCATACCAATCTGGTCGGCCGCGAGCTTGGGTCCTGGTTCTTTCTGGGCGCGATCTTTACGACCTGTGCGCTGGAACCCGATTCGCCAGAGGACGATCACTGCGGGTCGTGTCGCCGGTGCCTCGACATTTGCCCGACGGGGGCGTTTCCGCGGGCCTATCAGCTCGACGCCCGGCGGTGCATTTCGTATCTGACGATCGAGCATGATGGCCCGGTGGCAGAGGATCTGCGCCCGTTGCTGGGCAACCGCATTTTCGGGTGCGACGATTGTCTGGCCGTGTGTCCCTGGAACAAGTACGCGAGAGCGGCACGGGAAACGGGGTACCATGCGCGGGCGGAACTGGCGGCGCCCAGACTGGAGGATCTGTCGCGTCTGGATGACGCCGGGTTTCGGCGGATGTTCTCGAAATCGCCGGTCAAGCGGATTGGCCGCAACCGGTTCGTGCGCAATGTCGTTTATGCCATCGGCAATTCCGGCGATCCGGGGCTTGCCGGGGCGGCGGCGGATAATCTGGCGGATGCCGATGCGACGATCCGGGACGCTGCGCGCTGGGCGCTGGGCCGGCTGAAACGGGAACCTCGGGGGTGAACGCGCGATGACCGGGACGCTTTTGGTTTTTGGCCACGGATATACCGCGACCGCCCTGTCGCGAAGACTGGTGCCTTTGGGCTGGCGCGTTGTCGGCACGGTGCGGAACCCCGAACATATGCGGCAATTGACCGAAATTGGCGTCGAGGCGCGGTTGTGGCCCGGCGACGATCTTGGGGACATTCCGGAGCAGGCCAGCCATATCCTGATGTCGATTGCGCCCGACGCTGGCGGGGATCCGGTGTTGAACGGGCTGGGCGGGCGGATGGCCCGCGCCGGGCAGCGTGCGTGGATCGGGTATCTGTCGACCACGGGCGTTTACGGCGATCGCGGCGGTGGTTGGGTGGACGAGGGTTCGGCGTTGGCCCCGGTGACCCGACGCGGCGCTTGGCGGGTCAACGCCGAGGCCGCGTGGCACGAGAGGATCGAGCGCACCCATATTTTCCGGCTGGCCGGGATTTACGGCCCCGGTCGTGGCCCGTTTGAAAAGGTGCGCGCCGGAACCGCCCGGCGCATCATCCGGCCGGGGCAGGTGTTCAGTCGCATTCATGTGGACGATCTGGTTTCGGTCCTGATCGCGTCGATGCAGCGGCCCGATCCGGGCACCATATACAATGTGTGCGACGATCTGGCCGCGCCGCCCGAGGATGTCATCGAATACGCCGCGCGGCTGTTGGGGATGGATGTTCCGGTTGCGGTGCCGTTTGCGTCTGCCGAAATGTCACCGATGGCGCGCAGTTTCTACAGCGAATCCAAACGGGTCCGAAACGACCGGATCAAGGCGGAATTGTCGGTTGCGCTGCAATACCCGACCTATCGGCAGGGATTGCGTGCAATCGTGGATCGGGAAATCGCCGGACCCTGAAAATGCGAAAGGCAGCGGAGCCCGCTGCCTTTCACGAAAACTGACTGCGATGGCAGATCAGGCGTTGATTGCTGCCCAAACGATCAGCAGGATCAGCAGCGGCACAAGAACGCCACCCGAAGAAGACGAATCTTCAACGATTACTTCTGGTTCCATAACCGGCTCGGTCATGGCGCCTGCGAATGCCGATGTGGCTGCGATCGAAAGAGCGGCTGCAAGAGCGATTGATTTCATTGTATCCTCCAAATATTTGCCGACCGCTTTATGGGCAAAGGTAGTAACCCAGCAGCAGGCACCCAAGACTGTACCTCGTCATTATTTTTAACCCGCAACATTTTGCAATTGCAATGGTTGTCGCCGCAGGCAGGGCACAGGTTTCGCAAGATGTCGCTAAATTAGCAACACCTGTGTGCCCACACGCGCATATTGGTACAAATCCGCGATGTGCCGGTTGTACAGGCCGATGCAGCCATTGGACGACTGCCGGCCGATTTTTCGCGTGTCGTTGGTGCCGTGGATGCGGTAATATTTCCAGGATAGATACAATGCGTGCGTTCCGAGCGGATTGTCCTCGCCCGGGCCGATATAATCCGGCCATTCGGGATTTCTCTTTTTCATGTTCGGCGTCGGTCGCCATTCCGGACCGACGACTTTGCGAACGATCTGGGTGCGCCCCAGGCGGGTCAGCTCTTTGGTGATTGGCACGCTGGTCGGATACAATTTGTACGTTTCACCGTCTTCTGACCAGAAATGCAGCGCTTTAGAGGTCGTATCCACCAGAATCGCGCCCTTTCGGCGATTCGCAAAGTAGGGCCGCCAGTCGAGCGCGGCAAAACTGGATATATTGTGGCGAACCGGCGCGCGGGGCGTGTCGTGTTCCGCCAATGCCGCGAATGGCACGCCCGCAAGCGCCGTTCCGACGCCCGCCGTCAGCCCGGACGTAAAGGCCCGGCGTGTCAGCCCGGTGATGTTTCGTTTTGTCATTGACACAACTCCTTTTGAAACCGCCGTCAATTTATTGCCCGAAAGCCGCAGTTACAATTCAATCTGTTGTTATCGGATGCATTTGCGCCTGCAAGTGTTTGAACGGCGACACAGAACGCGCTAGGAGGACATCGAAGATATCCACAGATGGTATGACATAAATGACACGCCTATTCGCGACACTTGCGACTGCCTTGCTGATACTGAGCGCCTGCGGCCACGAAGAACAGGTTGCCCTGTTGCAAGACGGCAAGCCGCCACCCACGATCTGGCACATCGGTCCGACCGAGCAGGGCAAGATTCCGTTCCGGGTCCTGGATTCGGTCAATGCGCTGCGATCGGCGAAAGGGTTGCAGAAGGTTGAACTTTCCGGTGCGCTCAATTCCGCGGCGGCGACGCATTCCAAGGATATGTCGGTGCAGAACCGGCCCTGGCATTTCGGTTCGGACGGCTCGTCGCCCATCGAGCGGGTGCAGCGAACCGGATTTACCGGCCGGATGACCGGGGAAAACATCTCGGAAAGCTACGAGGGTGACGTCGAGACCGTGGCCGCCTGGATGGACGCGCCCGATACCCGTGCCATCATTCTTGACCCCACTGCCCGTTTCATGGGCATCGCGTGGTTTCAGGAGGTCAACGGGAAAATCTGGTGGACGCAGGTTTTCGGCGGCTGAGCCGGCCCGATTGAGTAAAAAACGGTTGTAGATCAGACGCTTGCGGCTGGTCAGGGATGGATATCAATCTGCGTGCCGTCCTTGACCATCGCATAGATCTGCTCCATTTCGCGGTTCGACACCGCGATACATCCCCAGGTCCAGTCGGCGCGGTTTCGATCCCGAAAAAGCGTTGGCCCGCCGTGGATGAAAATGTCGCCACCCGGATTGACCCCCAGACGCTGCGCCTCGGCCCGGTCCTGCGCGTCTGGATACGAGATTCCGATGCTGAGGTGATAGGCGCTGTCGGGATTGCGGCGATTGATGAAATAACTGCCTTCGGGCGTTTTCCCGTCGCGTTGCTGTTTCTTGTCGCCGACCGGCGCGAAACCAAGGTCGATATCATAGGATTTCAGCGCCTTTTTGCCGTGCAGCAGATAGAGCTTGCGCTCGGATTTCAGGATGACCAGCCGCGTGACCTCGGGCCCGTTGTAGGTACGGAACTTGTTGCTGCAACCGGACACGGCGACCAGCAAGGCGATCAGGATGAATGATTTTGTCAGCAAACGCATTTGTTTCCGGACGTTTTGAGGTTTCGCAATGCTTTGTTGCACGGATCGCGTGATTTTCAAACGGGGTCCGGGCCGGTTGGGGACAATTTTTTGAATTGTGAACTTCGCGCGGCGATATTGACGGAACAATGACGCAGAAGCCGCCGCGATTGTTCACACAATTCTGACGGTTGCCAGACCATCGGCGTCGGTGGCCGAGCAACAGATGCTTTTCAGGGTACGTGGTTCGGCATAGGGCCAGGGGCGGCCGCGGTGCAGGATCGCACGCTCGTCCCAGATCAGAACATCGCCGGGGCGCCAGGTGTGCGAATAGACGTTTTCAGGCCGGGTGCAGAATTCGATTGCCGAGTCGATCAGTGATTGGCCGCGACGAAGGCCCATCCCCTCGACCGCGAAGGCGTGCGAGGCGATGTATAATGCCGGCTCGCCCGTTACCGGATTGGGCCAGATCGCGCGCCAGGGCCTGTCGGGCCAGCGGGTCATGCGCGGTAGCGCCGCCAGTTCCGGCGAAATCCGGGCGCGGGAATGGGACAGGCGGTGCCACAGGACCGCATGATTGAAATCACGTTGCATCGCGGGTGGCATTTCGGCCCAGCCCGCGCGGGTCGAGGCAAGTTCGGTCTGGCCGCCCCGCGAGGGCACGGTCGTCGCGATCAGGATATTGGCAAGTGCGGGAATTGGCAGGAAAGTGCTGTCTGTGTGCCACAGCATGTTTCCCTGCAGGTCCAGCAAGTGCAGGCTGTCCGGGTCGGCGACCCCGTTTCGGGTCTGGTTCGAAACGCTCGAAACCGAGAATTCCAGGTCATCGCCGCTGGCCATCGACTCGCGGTTTTCCAACGGGCCGAACAGGCGGGCGAGGTTTTCATGCGCCGCGTCGTCCAGCGACTGATCGCGGAACAGCAGGGCGCTGTCGTGTTCGAATGCGGCGCGGATTTGCGGGTATAGGTGGGTGGCCGTGACCTTTCGAAGATCGACACCATGAATGGTTTTGCCGAATTTCGGGTGCAGTGCGGTGGATTTCAGGGGCGATGGCATCTGGGTTCCGGTTCCGGGCTCGAACCCCGGGAACCTGCCCCGGATTGCCGCGATGCGCCAGATGTTTCGTGGGCGCGGCGCGGGGCTGTGGTCACGCGGCCCCGGATTGCGCGGCGATGATGCGGATGGCCCGTGCGGGAACCGGCTTGCGGCCGCTTTCGTTGGCGCACAGGGCCAGCGCGATTTTCTGGGCGCGATCGGGGGGGAGTTTTCGCAGGACGGCGACGACGCGGTCCGTCGGGTGCGCGGACAGGATGGTTGCGGCGACGACCGGATGCTCGCGCGTGATATCGGTGGCGAAATCACCGACCCTGGCCGGGGGCGGCGGGGGCACGGCGGACGTTGCCGGATTGTGGTCGGGGCGGGGAATTGCCGGTTTCGGCGTCTGGCGGTCCTTGGGTTTGGGAGGGCGCGATTTCACCTCGGACACCAGTTCTGAGAGGATTTCACGGACCAGCCGGGCATCGGTCGCGGGGCCGCGCCGGGCATCGGCCGGCCCGGCGGCATCGGGCAGACCTGGTTTTTTCAGGTTCAGCAGATCGATCACAAGCTGCGCCTTGGCCGCGCGGGACATCGCGGCGGGTTCGCGGTTTGGCGCGCTGGTCGCGGGGGCATCGGTCGGGGGATCCGGTTTCGCGGTCGCGGGGTTCATTGATAGCTCCGGATCAGGGCGCCGGACAGCAGGCCCCAGCCGTCGGCGACGACAAAAAAGGCCAGTTTGAACGGCAATGACACGATGGCGGGGGGCACCATCATCATGCCCATCGACATCAGAACGGCGGCCACGACCAGATCGATGATCAGGAAGGGCAGAAAGATCAGAAAACCGATCTCAAAGGCGCGTTGAATTTCGCTGAGCAGAAACGCCGGCACCAGCGTCGCCAGCCCGTCCTGATCCGGTACGGCGGCCGCGGCGTTGGCGGCGCGCGCGTTCAGCAGTGCAAAATGGGTGTCGGGATCGACGCGGTTCTGCATGAAGCGGCGAAACGGTTCCATCGCGTTCTGAAAGGCGGTTTCCACGTCGATCTGCCCGTCGATCAGGGGTTGGGCGCCCTGTTCCCATGCCTGAGTAAACACCGGTTCCATGACGAAATAGGTCAGAAACAGCGCCAACGAGACGATCATCATGTTGGGCGGGGCCTGCTGCAGACCGATGGCCTGACGCAGGATCGAAAACACCGTCACCATGAAGGGAAAACAGGTGACCATGATGGCAAGGCCGGGGGCGAGGCTCAGCAGCGTGATCAGTGCGAAAAGCTGGATGCTGCGCAGGGTCAACGAGCCCTGATCGCCGAAATCGATGGAGACCGACTGCGCGAAAACCGGCGAGGCCGACAGGGCGCACAGGCCTGCACCCGCCAGCAGCGCAAGCCCGGTGCCGCGTCCGGCCCGCACGATCAGAGACCTTGGCCAAGATCGACGATTTCGGTCAGGCATACGGCCAGGCGGCCGGCCTCACCGCCTTCGGGCTCGGTCAGGGTGCCGCGGGCAATCAAGCGGTCACCGACCAGAATATCGACCGGATCCTCGATCCGGCGATCCAGCGTCAGCACCGCCTCGGGCTGAAGGTTCAGAAGGTCGGCGATCAGCGGCCGGGCACGACCGACCGAGATCGTCAGTTCGATCGGGACATTGCCGAACGGGCTGTCGGGAAACGGTGGCTTGTTCGGGAACGCGGCATTCGCGCCTTTCGTGGCATCCGGGCCGGTGGCATCGGCTGGGGTTTCATCCATTTTCACGCTCCTGTGCGGCGAGTTGATAGAAAGAACCGGCGGCGCTGCGGATTTCGTCGATGACCCGGTCAAGATCGATGTCGCGCGCGCCATCGGGGGCGGCCAGCCTGACCTGTCGGGGGCCACAATCCCTGTCAGGTGCGACGGTCGCGGCAAACGGCAGATCGTCGAGCGCCGCCAGCATGTCCTGCAACACACCCTGGTTTTCTGGCGCGCAGAACACACGGATCGGCCCGTCGGTCACAAGGGCGGCAAGTGCGGCCACCTGTTCGGTGACGATGGCGCCAAGCGCGTTGTCGGCGATTGCGGGCAGAATCTTGTCAACCATCGCCGCGATCAGCGGTTCAAGCGAATCCAGCACCGACCGGCGCGCCGCGACGTGGGTGAAGGTGACTTCCTGCAGGCTTTCGGCGAGCATCCGCGCCGTCTGGGCCTGTGCTTGCGAGAATTCCGCCTGCGCCTGCTCATAGCCGCGCTGGTAGCCGGCCTTCAGCGTGTCGGCGCGGATGGTCGCCAACCGGTCGCCCGGCAGAAAAACCGTGGCCTGTTCGCTCAGGGTGGCACCAAAAGCCTCGAATTCAAGGGGCGGGGGCATCAGGCATGCTCTTCACTGGTTTCGATCCAGTTTCGCAAAACCTCGACCGTTTCATCCTGCCGCTCGGCGATGATCTGTCGCAGTTGGGAAACCGGGTCCGTGGGCGTGTCGTCCGGCCCGGCAATGGCGAATTGAAGATCCCCGCCCGGCGCGTCGCTGCCAAGCTCGGCAAGGGAATCGACGGGGCCGGGCAATGCAACCGGGGGTGGCTGGGTCAGGATCGGGCGCACGACGAACATGCCCAGACCCAGAATGACCAACGCCAGAAGCCCGGACTGGACGAACATCATGGCGTTCGCCGCGAAACCCGCGAAAATCGAGGCGGTGGCCAGCGTGCCAGCCTCGGGCCGGGGCAGGAATTGCAACGACTTGATCGTCACCACATCCCCGCGATCGGCGTCAAATCCGACGGCGGTCTGCACCAGTTCGCGCAACGAGTCGAGCTCGTCCGTTGAACGGGGCACCCAGCTTTCGCGACCATCGGCCCCGATGCCGGACAACCCGTTCACCAGCACCGCAACGCTGAGCCGGTTGATGGTACCGGGTTCGCGGATCAGTTCGCGCGTGGTTTCCGAAACCTCGTAATTGATGCGTTCGCGCGTCTCGGTATTGGTGGATTTCGAGGAAGATTCCGCCGGTGCCGCCGCGCCATCCGGCAGGTTGCTGGCCACCGTGACCGGTGCCGCCCCGCTGCCCGAGGATGACCCTGCGGTTTCTTCGGTATCGGTGGAAATGGCCACGCGGCCGTCGGGATCAAACCGGCGTTCGACGATGGTTTCCCGCTCGAGGGCGGTGTCGATCGAGACTTCGACCAGAGCGTTGCCCGGCCCGACGCGCGCGGACAACAGGCGTTCGATATTGTTTCTGAGCGTGGTTGCGCGACCGCCCGAATTTCCGCCTGTCGATCCCAGTGGGCCATCCGGGGAGATCAGCCCGCTTTCGCTGTCGATCACCGAAACATCCGCCGGCGACATGCCGGCGACTGCCGAGGCAACCAGAAAACGGAGCGCGCGTGCGCGGTCGCGCGACAGGGCCCCCGCCGACATTTTCAACGTCACCGACGCCACCGGCGCCGGTGCCTGCGCGAACGGGCGGGCGACCTGATTGGCGATGTGCACCCGCGCGGTCTTTACCTGTGGCCATGCCAATATGGTCCGGGCAAGTTCGCCTTCCTTGGCGCGCCAGTAGGCGGCGTCGAACATCTGCGCGGTGGTGCCGAAACCGGAAAGCGAATCAAGCAGTTCGTACCCGTCCGACCCGGTGGCGGGCAAACCGTCGCCGGCAAGGCTCATCCGGGTTTCATCGCGCTTGGCGCGATCGACATAGATGGCGTTGCCCTGCACGGAATAGGCGACATTGCGTTGTTCGAGGGCCGCCACAACCTCGCCCGACACCGAAGGGTCGAGACCGGAATACAGCAGCGACATCGAAGGGTTGCTGCCAAGCCGCGCCAACAAAAGCACCGCCGCGAAGACGGCGAAGCTGGCGATGGAGACGATCACCCGCCGGCGCGTATCAAGCGCGTTCCACAGTGACACGAGCTGTTGCAAATTCTTCGCCCTCGATCTGATCGCCCGCCTTTCCGGCGAACGTGTGTTCTTTGGCAAGATTGCGACGCCCGGCTTAACATTTGGTTAGTTCCAAGGGATTTATATGGACCGGTAGCGGGGGCTGAATTTGCGAGGCTAATTGTGGTCGAAACGAACCGGTTTGACGGTGACGAGACGGCTCAGGGCCGGGGCAGGCTGGGCCTTGTTCTGGGTCTGGTGGCGGCGCTGGTACTGGGTGGCGGTGGTTTTTTCGCGGCGTATTCCGGCCTGGTCGGCGGTGGCGAGGCCGGGCATGCAGCGGACCCGGTCGCGACGGATTCCCATTCGGCGCCGGATTCGGACATCGCGTTCGTGCCGCTGGAACCGCTGGTGGTCTCGCTGGGCCACAACGCCGCCAACCGCTATCTGCGGTTCAGCGCCCAGGTCGAGGTTCCGGCCGACTTTCAGGCAGAGGTGACCATGCTGATGCCGCGCATTCTGGATGTGTTGAACGGGTATCTGCGCGCGGTCGATTCGCGGGATATCGAAAACCCGTCGGCGCTGGCCCGGCTGCGCGCACAGATGCTGCGGCGCATTCAGGTGGTCACCGGCGACGGGCGCGTGCGCGACCTGCTGATCACGGAATTCGTATTGAACTGAGCGTGGACCATGGCGTTGATGGCTGACATATTCCTGTTGATATCGGCGCTGGGCGCGGCGATCTATTGCCGTGCGCTTGCCAACCGGCTGCGCAATCTGGCCAATACGGATACCGGCCTTGGCGGCGCGATCTCTGCGCTGAACTGTCAGGTTTCCGAAATGCAGGCGGCGTTGAATTCGGTGAACGACAACGCCAGCGCCCAGGCCGACAGGTTGAGCGGGCTGAGCGAACAGGCAAACGCGGCGGCGCGGCGGCTGGAAATGATGCTGGCGACCCTGCACGAGGATTCGCCGCCCGCGACGCCCGCGCCTCGTCACGATGGCGTGCTGCAATTAACGCCCAGCGATGCGGTCCGCCCGGTCGGACCTGCACCCGAAGCGCCGACCGGGCCCAAGCGCATTCTGAAACGAAACCGGCGCGCGGAACCCCGGGCGGGGGCCGTTTGATGGCGCAAGGGGTGAATATTCCGGCGGGCCCGCGCAAGGGGATTCTGGGCGTGATCATCGTGTGTCTGGTGGGCTCGGGGTTGTTCCGGGTCGCATCGGGAAACGTGGCGTTTGCCGAAGCGCGGCAATCCGGCAATCCGGACATCGCGGCACAAGCGCCGGGCGATCATGGCGGTGCGGATGCCTGCACGCCCGCCGATGCGCCAGAGGCGATGCTGCGCGCCATCCGCGAACGGCGGGCCGCACTGGCGGTGCAGGAATCGCGCATGGCCGACCGTTTGCAGGCGCTCAATGTCGCCGAGCTTCGTCTGAAGGAAAATACCGCGGCGCTGATCGAGGCCGAAAATCGCCTTGCCGCAACGCTGAGCATCGCGGACGCCGCCGCGGAAAAGGACCTGAAGCGCCTGACGTCGGTCTACGAGAACATGAAGCCCAAGAATGCGGCCAGCCTGTTTGCGGAAATGGCCCCCGAATTCGCCGCCGGTTTTCTGGCACGGATGCGCGCGGAATCCGCCGCACTGATCCTTTCGAGCCTCGCGCCGGAAAAAGCCTATACAATCAGCTTGATTCTTGCCGGCCGAAACGCGCTGGCACCGGTCCGATAGCGCCCGGCGCTGAATGTTTCTTAACCCCTGAGCGGGCAAGATGGCCTTTGAAACCGGAAATCGTTTTCGGCGGGTGAGGCAGGCGCATGATCGGCATTATCGGCATTGCAACAATCTTTATCATGGTCTTTGGTGGCTATATTGCCGCCGGGGGCAAGATGCCGATTATCCTGCATTCGCTGCCGTTCGAGATGATCATCATCCTTGGCGCGGCCGTCGGTGCCTTTGCGATCAGCAACGATTTCGCCGGAATCAAACACACGATCAAGGACGTCGGCAAGGTCTTCAAGGGGGCGAAATGGCGCCAGGCCGATTATCAGGACCTGCTGTGCCTGCTGTTCGAACTGATCCGGTTGGGCAAACAGAACCCGATGGCACTGGAAGAACATGTCGAGGGGCCGGATGATTCGGCGATCTTCTCGAAGTTTCCGAAGATTCAGGGCGACCGCGAAACCTGCGATCTGATCTGCGACACGCTGCGGTCGGCCCTGATGAATTATGACGACCCCAATCAGGTCGAAGAGGTGCTGGACAAACGGATTGAAAGCAATCTGCAACACGCGCTGCATTCCAGTCACGCGCTGCAAACCATCGCCGACGGGCTGCCGGCGCTGGGGATCGTGGCGGCGGTTCTGGGGATCATCAAGACGATGGCGTCCATCGATCAACCTCCGGAAATTCTGGGCAAACTGATCGGGGGCGCCCTTGTCGGGACGTTTCTGGGAGTGTTTCTTGCCTATGGGCTGGTCGGACCCTTCGCTGCGAAGGTGAAGGCGGTGGTGCAGGAAGACCAGTATTTCTATCAGTTGATCCGGGAAGTTCTGGTCGCCAACCTGCACCAGCACGCCGCCAACATATGCATCGAAGTCGGCCGTCAGAACACGCCAAGCTCGGTGCGGCCATCGTTTTCGGAACTGGAAGAGGCGCTGAAGGAAGTCAAGCAAAGCGCGGCGGCATGACCCAGATCCGTCTGATCCGGGCGGCGCTGTTGATGCTGGTTGCCCTGGGCGGTGCTGCCGGGGCGCAGGATCTGGTGGAAACCAACATTCGGTCGGGCGAACACGCCGGATTCTCGCGGCTGGTACTGGAATTTGGTGCGGATGTTTCCTGGACGATCACGCCCGCGCGCGAAGGCTATGTGCTGGCGTTCGATCCACCGATCGCAACCGGCGATCTGAACCGGATCTATCGCTTTATCCCGAAATCGCGCCTGCGGTCCATCGCATCGATGGCCGCGCAACCCGGACGATTGCAACTGACCGTCGCCGCTGATCACCACATCCGGGGCTTTGAGATCGCGCCGCGCAAACTGGTGCTGGACATCAAGACCGGGCCCGATCCGGCGCGCGCTGCCGAACCCTCGTTGGCCGGGCTGGCGCAGCGTGAAGCGGAAATGATCGCGCCCGATACAGTCCGAAACCCGCCCGCGCCGGACCCCGCCGCGTCAGGAACCGTGCTGCAAACCGTGTTGCAGCCACCCTCGCATCACGCGGGAACCGCGCGCGCGCAACGTTCCGAACCGAACGCGCCCGCGACCCGCGAAGTGCGCCTGACCGGGCTGACGCCAACGCCGCCCCGGTTGCCCGACCTGCGGGTCATCGCCGCGCAGGAACGCCTGATCAAGCAACTTGGCCGCGCGATCTCGCAAGGCGCGGTAGAGCCGACCCGGGCCTATCGAGCCCCGCGCGACCGGCAGGCCGCACAGGCACCCGCGCGCCCGCAAACCGCCACCGGCCCGGCGTCCGGTCAGATCGAACCCGACACCGTTGCCGCGCCTTTGCCACGAGACCGTGCGCCGGTAAAGATCGACGCCGGTACCTATCTGGACCACGTAAATCTGGATGCCCAATCGATTTATGATCGCGAACGCGACACCGGGCG
>Ga0114932_10004202_pt1 | contig 13651 bp, 11 predicted proteins | sample 2SBtaG_2_FD_87286 | JGI IMG/M metagenome (GOLD analysis project Ga0114932, IMG submission 87286) | Deep subsurface microbial communities from Kolumbo volcano to uncover new lineages of life (NeLLi) - 2SBTROV12_ACTIVE470 metaG | ecosystem: Environmental > Aquatic > Marine > Volcanic ...
CCAACGCCGCCAGGTCATCGGCCAGGTCCCGGATCAGGCCCTGGATATCCGTCTCGCCCAGCAACGCCGGCGTTTCGCGGACCACCACGGCGCCGTTGCCGAAGCTGTCGATGACCAGGCCCAGCTCGGCCAGTTCGCCGGTCCGGGCAAGCAGGCGCTCGGCGGCGGCGTCATCCAGTTCCACCACTTCCGGGATCAGCATGCCCTGGCGCGGCACCCCGTCGGCGGCCAGGGAATTTTTGATGCGCTCCTCGACCAGGCGTTCGTGGGCCGCGTGCTGGTCGACGATGACGATGCCGTCGGCGGTTTGCGAGACGATGTAGGTGGCGTGCACCTGGCCCCGGGCCACCCCCAAAGGATAGTCGGCGGTACTGTCCGTTTCGGTCATGGCGACGACGGACGCCGTCGGGGCGCCGCTGATGCCCGGCAGGGGAGCGTGAAAGCCGGTGATCTCTTCGGCCAGGCCGCGATTGTAGGCCGGCCCCATGGCGGCACTTGGCCGATGGCCGAAGGCCAGGGGCATGGCGCCTTCCGCCCGTGCCGCGCCCAGCGCCGCGTCGGCGACGGTGGTCGACGCCCGGTGCCCGGCGCCGGCCAATGCGTGCTTGATGGCGCCGACGATCAGGCCGCGCACCAGGCCGTTGTCGCGGAACCGAACCTCGGTCTTCGCCGGATGCACGTTGACGTCGACGCTGTCGGACGGTGCTGAGATGAACAGCGCCACCACCGGGTAGCGGTCGGAGGCCAGAAAATCCCGGTAGGCACCGCGCAGGGCACCGTACAGCATGCGGTCGTTGACCGGGCGGCCGTTGACGAACAGGAATTGCAAGGCCGCGTTGCCGCGGTTGAAGGTCGGCAAGCCCACGTAACCGGTTAGGCCGAGTCCTTCGCGTTCGGCGTTGATGGCCAGGGCATTGTCGGCGAAGTCGCGGCCCATGAGGCCCCCCAGGCGGCCCAGGCGGGCGGAAAACAGATCGCCCTGTTCGGGCGCCACGTCAAGGCGCCGGCGGTCGCCATCGGACAGGGTGAAACCGATCGCCGGGTGGGCCATGGCCAGGCGCTTCATCACTTCGACAACCCGGTTCATTTCCGTGCGCGCCGTTTTCATGAACTTGAGCCTGGCCGGAGTGGCGTAAAACAGATCGCGGACCTCGACCCGGGTGCCTTTCGGATGGGCCGCCGGCTGTGGCGCGCTGATGTGCCCGCCTTCAACGGTGAGCCTCCATGCTTCGTCGGCGTCGGCGGTACGGCTGGTGATGGCGAGGCGGCTGACGGCGCCGATGGAGGGCAGGGCCTCGCCGCGGAATCCCAGATGGCGGATATCGACCAGATCATCGTCGGGCAGCTTCGAGGTGGCGTGGCGTTCGATGGCGAGGGTCAGATCGTCGGGGCTCATGCCGACGCCGTCGTCGGTGACGGTCATGGCCGTCTGGCCGCCGTCCGAAACGGTCACATCAATGCGCGTGGCCCCGGCGTCGATGGCGTTCTCAACCAGTTCCTTGACCACCGATGCCGGCCGTTCGACCACTTCACCGGCGGCGATGCGGTTGACCAAGGTTTCCGGCAGCCGTCTCAGGGTCATCGGCAGGGTCATGGGGTGCCATCCCGCCAGGTGTGAAATTGAGCCAGCAGCCCGGCTGTGGAAGAATCCAGATCGTCGCCGGTCTCATTGCCCATTTCACCGCCCTGGGCCGCAGGCAACAGGCGCGCCGCCAGGTCCTTGCCCAACTCGACGCCGAACTGGTCGAAGCTGTTGAGGCCCCAAATGACACCCTGGACGAACACCTTGTGCTCATAAAGGGCGATCAGCATGCCCAGGCGGCGCCCGTCCAATTGCTCAACCAGGATGGTCGTGCTGGGCCGGTTGCCGGGACACGCCTTGTGCGGGTCGCCTTCGCCATCCGTGCCGAAGGCCAGGGCTTCGGCCTGGGCCAGCATATTGGCGATCAGCTTGTCATGGTGGCCGGCAAGGTCGTGGGCCGGGCGGGCCGCGGCGATGAAATCGACGGCGGCTTGGCGGGGCCCCTGGTGCAGCCATTGATGGAAGGTGTGCTGGGCATTGGTGCCGGCCATGCCGAACACCACCGGCGCCACAGCCGCTTCCAAGACCTCGCCCGTCCGCGACACGCCCTTGCCGTTGCTTTCCATTTCCAACTGCTGAAGGAAGGCCGGCAGGTGGCGCAGCCGTTCGTCGTAGGGAACAACGGCGTGGGCGCCCAGGTTCTCGAAATTGACGTTCCAGATGCCGGCCAGGGCCAACAGCACCGGCAGGTTGTCTTCCAGAGGTGCATCGACGAAATGCCGGTCCATGTCATGAGCACCGGCGCACATCTCATCGAACGCGGTCCATCCCATGGCGATGGCTGCCGGAAGTCCGGCCGCCGACCACAGGGAAAACCGCCCGCCGACCCAATCCCAGAACGGGAAGATGCGGGCTTCGCGTAGGCCGAATTCAAGGGCCCGATCCGGACGCGCGGTCAGGGCCGCGACGTGCGATTGGACGGCTTCGTCACCGATGGCCGCCGTCAGCCAGGCGGCGGCCGTTGCCGCGTTGGTCATGGTCTCCTGGGTAGTGAAGGTTTTCGAGCCGACCACGAATAGGGTTGTCGCCGGGTCCACAGCGCGCAGCACTGCATCCAGGGCATGGCCGTCCACATTGGCCACGAAATGCACCTGGGGGCCGGCGCCATCGCCGAGGGCGGACGCCGCCACCAGGGGGCCGAGATGCGATCCGCCGATGCCCAGCGCGACGACATCGCGGAACGGTTGACCGCCAACGCCGCCCTCGGTGCCGTCCCGAACCGCCGCCGTGAAGGATGCCAGCCGGCCTTGGGTTGCAACGATATCGTTGGTCACGGGGGCACCAAAGAAACCTCGCGGGTCGCGCAGTGCCGTGTGCAGGGCGGCCCGGTCTTCCGTCGCGTTGACGGTCTCGCCGCTGAACAGGCGCCGGCGCCAACTTTCCACATCGGCGGCCCGGGCGAGATCCAACAGCCGGCCCAAAGTGTCCCCGCTGAGCCGGTTCCGGGAGAGATCGAGGAGAAGGCCGCCGTGTTCGCGTGACAAGGTTGCGAAGCGCGCGGCGTCGGATCGGAACATGTCCGCAAGGGTCATCGCCACCGTGTCATCATAATGGGTGGCCAGCGCCTGCCAGGCAGCGGAATCGGTGATCCGGGTCATGAGCTTTCCGGGACTTTCCTGGATGCGAAAGGGTCGACGGAGATTACCAGAGGCCGGGCCGGCTCGCCAGCCGGCGGCGGGCGGCGGTCACGGCGTCGCCGTGACACCGTCCGGCCGGCCGACGACGACGGTCACCAAGCGCTTGGGGTCCAAGAGTTTTTTGGCGATCCGCGCAATATCGGCGCGCGTGACAGCTTCGATAAAGCCGTTGCGGTGCTTGACGTAGTCGATTCCCAAATGGGCCAATTGAATGCCCACAAGCATGCGGGCGATTCGCCCCGACGCGGAGAACCTGAGCGGATAGGCGCCGGTCAGATAGGTTTTGGCATCGCCCAGTTCCTTGGCCGTCACCCCCGCCTCAGCCATGCGTCCCCATTCCGCCTTCAGAATGTCCAGGGTCTCCTTGACCCGGGCGTTGGCCGTGCCGGCGCCGCCGACGGTGGTGGCGCTGGCGTCGCGGGGGTTGAGGCCGGTGGAGACGGAATACGCGAGGCCGCGCTTCTCCCTGATCTCCCCATAAAGCCGTGAGGTGAAGCCGCCGCCGCCGAGAATATGGTTCATCACGAAGGCCGCATAGAAATCCGGATCGGCGCGCATCAATCCCTGGTCGGCGAACATGATGGCGCTTTGCGGCACGTTCTTGTCGATGACCACGGTACGGCCGTCCGTGTTGGCACGATGATCCGCCAGCTTCCAGGGCGCCGCCGTGGTCGGCAACTTGCCGAACGTCTGATCCAACAACGCCGACAGGCGCTCGGGCGAAATGTCGCCGACGGCGCCGATGACCAGATTATTCAGCGCCAGGCGGCGGCCGACGAAGCCCCTGAGGTCAGCGGCGGTGATGGTCTTGACGCTGACCTGAGTGCCATCCGATGAGCGGCTGTAGGGGTGGCCGCCGTATAGCGCCTTGCGCAGGGCCTTGCCGGCAATGCTGTGGGGGTCCTCTTCGTCGCGTTTCAATCCGACAAGTATCTGGGTGCGGATTCTTTCCACGGGCTCGGCGTCGAAACGCGGCGCAGTCAAGGCCAGGCGCAGCAATCGGAACGCCTCGTCGCGGTGCCGCACCAGGGTCTGCAGACGGCCGCCGAAATTATCCATGCCGGCATCAAAACTGATGCGGATGGACTTGTCTTCCAGGGTTTTCTGGAAGGCCTGGGAATCCAGATCGCCCGCCCCTTCGTCCATGGTCGATGCTGCCAGATTGGCCAGGCCTTGCTTGCCCGCCGGATCCAGGCCGGCACCGCCGCGAAAGGCAAAGCGCAGCGAAATGATGGGATTGGTATGATCTTCGACCAGCCAGGCCTTGATCCCGCCGGGGCTCTCGATCCGTTGAATGTCGATCGCCTGGGCTGGCTGCGCCAGGGCCAATACCGCGATGGCGGCGCATACAAGAAAGCGGCTTACGGTCATCATCCTAGCTCCCCTTCGCCGGCAACAGCAGGCCCGTGACCGACCGGTTGGTGTCGAACAGCGCCTTGGCGGCAGCTTGAATCTGTGCCGGCGTCACCCGGGCGATGCGGTCCGGCCACGCCTCAACATCCTCAATGGTCATGCCGGCGGCCAGGGCACTGCCCAGCGCCCGGGCGCCGGCGCGCAGTGAATCACGGGCGTAGACGGCTTCGGCGGTCATCCGCTGTTGGGCACGGCGGACCTCGTCGGCGGTGACGCCGTTCCTGACCACGTCGGCGATTTCCGCCTCCACGGCCTTTTCCAGTTCCGCCATGGTGACCGCGCCACGCGGGCTGGCGCGAAAGACAAATCGCCCGGGGCCGCGGTCGTCGCTGCTGTAGTAGGCGCCAGCCGAGACGGCTTTCTTGCCTTCCACGACAAGCCGCCGGTAGAGGCGGCTGGACGCGCCGCCGCCAAGAATGTCGGACAGCACTTCCAAAGGATAGACGTCGGCCTTGTCGCCCCATTGCAGGGTCGGCGCGATGAAGGTGCGCCGCCAACTGGGCTGGCGGACCCGCTTGTCGCGCAGGACGACGCGCCGCGCCGCCTTCTGAGGCGGCTCCTGGGCGCGGTTGCGGACGACCGGCGGTTGGGCCGGGATGGCGCCGTAGTATTTCTCCGCCAGGGGTTTCAATTTGGCTGCCGTAATGTCGCCGGCAACCACCAAAATGGCGTTGTTCGGCGCGTACCAGCGTTTGTAGAAGGCCAGGATGCGTTTGATATCGAGGCCGCGGATATCGTGTTCCCATCCGATCACCGGATTGCGGTAGGGGTGGTTCATATAGAGCGCCCCGTTGATGTGCTCTCCAAGGACGGCGCCCGGATTGTTATCGACGCGCGAGCGCCGTTCCTCCAAGACCACCATGCGTTCCGGTTCCACTTCCTTGTCGGTGATCACCAGATTGGTCATGCGGTCGGCCTCCATCTCCATGACCAGTTCCAGCCGGTCGACGGCGATGGTCTGGAAATAGGCCGTGTAATCCGAAGATGTGAAGGCGTTCTCCTGGCCGCCATTGCGCGCCACGATGGCGGAAAACTCACCGGGCCCCCGCTTCATGGTGCCCTTGAACATGAGATGCTCAAGGAAATGGGCGATACCGGATTCTCCTGGCCCCTCGTCGGCCGCCCCCACCGTGTACCAGACCATATGGGTGACCACGGGGACACGGTGGTTCTCAACCACCACCACCCGCATACCGTTTTTCAGGGTGAAGGTATCGGGGTTAAAGACCCCCGCCGCCGCTGCAGAAACGACGAAAGGAAAGATGAGTAGCGATGCAATCGAACGGCGAAACAGGGATAACAGGGGCATGGGACCTCTCGGCGTGACATTGACAGGCATCTGGCGCCTCTCTTGCCAACAAAATATGGCATATTGACGGCAGAAATCACCTGAATTGACCGTGAGCACGCCGCGAGCGGAAAATCAGAACTGCAGCAGGCCTTTGCGCGCCTTCTTGCGTTTGACCTGCGGAATGTCGCCTTCGTTGATCGGTTTGCCAAGCGCCTGATTGGACATGATCCGCTGCTGTTCCTTTTTTGGATCGACGACGGTGCCGTCGTCATCTTTGTCGTCAACCCAGAATATCAGCTTGTTGATGAACAGTTGATCCTCATCGGCCAGGACGGTCGATTCCTGGTTGACCATGCGGCGGATGCCCGGTTCGGCGGCGTCGGCGCCGGTTTTGGTCATCAATGTTTGCAGACCAGGGCTGGTGCTGACCGGTTGTTGCGGCGCCGCTTGGGCGCCGGACCGGCTGCCGAGGATTGCCGCGCGCGCATCATCGGCGGGTGTCACGGTTTGCAACTGGGCGGTGCCCGGGGCCGGCGGCCTGAGACCGTATTCCGGCGGCAGGCTGAGCGGGGGGCGTTTGTAGACGACAAACTCATCGGGCGCATTCTTGCCGCCGCCGAAGGCTTTCTTGGCGGATTCGCAGCCGCTCAGGGCGCCGGTGAGGACAACCAAGCAGATGCTGACAGCAACAAATTTGAAACGCCGGATGAACATCTCCGGGAATCTACGCCCGAAACCCGAATTTTTCAACCGGTCAGGCATCTTCGTGGTCGCCGAAGATGGAATCCCAAATCAACACCGCGGCGCCAACGGTGATGGCGATATCGGCGACGTTGAAGGCCGGCCAATGAAAACCGCCGGCGTAAAAGTCCAAGAAATCAACGACGGCACCGATAAGGACCCGATCGACAACATTGCCTATCGCGCCGCCAACGATAAGGCCAAGCGCGGCGGCGATGAGCGGTTTATCCGACCGCCACATCCAAACCAACAAGGCGGCGCAGATGGCCAGCGCCAATCCCGCCAGGATCCAATGAGCGATGGGGGATTGCATGTTGAACATGCCGAAACTGACGCCCCGATTGTGCCCCAAGACCAGATTGAAGAAGCCGGTCATGGGGATCACCTGGGGCGGCTGCATGATCTTTTCGACAATCCACCACTTGCTCGCCTGGTCCAACAAGGCGACGCCAACGGCCAGCAGCAATCCGGTGCGGACGCGGGCCGGAAGCATTAGTCCGCCGGGGCCTCGTGGTGACGGGCCGCGTCGGCACAGCGCCCACAGGCCGTCGGATGATCGGCATCGGATCCGACGTCTTCCAGAATCTGGTAGCAGCGCTCACATTTCTCGCCGTCGGCAAGCTGCGGCACGACGCCAACGTTGGCCACATCTTCAAGGCGGAAAGCGGCTTCGGGGGCGTCGGCCTCAGTGAACGCCGCCGCCGAGGTGATGAACAATTCGGCGCCATTCAGATCGTCAAACAGGGCCATGGTGCCGGCGTCCGTGTAGACGGTGGGCGCGGCCTGCAGGCTCGACCCAATGCGTTTCTCGGCACGTTCCTTTTCCAAGGCCCCCGTGACGGCCCGGCGCACGGCCCGGATGCGGCGCCATTTTTCCATCAAGGCATCGTCGCGCCAGTCGTCGGGAATGTCCGGGAAGGTGCGCAAGTGCACGCTGTTGGCATCGTCATCACCGGTGCGGGCCAGCCAGGCCTCTTCCGCGGTGAAGCAAATGAAGGGCGCCAACCATGCGCTCAGGCAATTGAACAGCTCGTCGAGAACGGTCCGCGCGGCGCGCCGTTTCGCATCATCAAGCCGGTCGCAGTAAAGGCTGTCCTTGCGGATATCCAAATAGAAAGCCGACAGATCGACGGTGCAAAAATTGTGCAATTCGGCGAAGAAGGTGTGGAACTGGAAATTGTCGCACGTCTCGCGCAAGCTGCGGTCCATGCGCCACAGGCGATCCAGGACCCAGCGCTCCAATTCCGGCATATCGGCGCGGTCCACGCGTTCGTCTTCGCTGAAGCCGTGCAGATTGCCCAAAAGGAACCTGAGCGTGTTGCGCAGCCGGCGATAAACGTCGGACTGCTGTTTGACGATTTCCGGGCCGATGCGCAGATCTTCGGCGTAGTCCGAGCCGATCACCCAAAGGCGCAGGATGTCGGCGCCCTGCTGGTTGTAAATGTTTTGCGGCTCGATGGTGTTGCCCAAGGATTTCGACATCTTCTGGCCGTCCTCGGCCATGACGAAGCCGTGGGTTAGCACCGCATCGTAGGGCGCGCGGCCCCGGGTGCCGCACGATTCCAGCAAGCTGGAATGGAACCAGCCGCGATGCTGGTCGGTGCCTTCCAGATACAGCGATGCCGGCCATTGCAGTTCCGGGCGGTCTTCCAGGACGAAGGTGTGGGTGGACCCGGAATCGAACCAGACGTCCAGAATGTCGGTGACCTGTTCGTAGTCATCGGCGTCGTAATCATCACCCAGGAACCGCGACGGCGGTGAGCCGAACCAGGCATCGGCGCCGTCTGTACGAAAGGCTTCGACAACGCGCTCCATGACGGCCGGATCACGCAGCGGCTCATCGGTTTCCTTGTTCACGAACACGGTGATCGGCACGCCCCAGGCACGTTGGCGGGAAATCACCCAGTCGGGCCGGTCCTCGATCATACCGCGCAGGCGGCGCTGACCCGATTCCGGGACGAAACGGGTTTCATCGATGGCCTTCAGCGCCGTTTTGCGCAGCCCCGTGGTCTCCATGGAGATGAACCACTGCGCCGTATTGCGGAAGATCAGCGGTTGCTTGGAGCGCCAACTGTGCGGATAGCGGTGCACCAGCTTACCCTTGCCCAACAGGCCGCCGGCCGCATGGATGGTTTCCGCCACATCATCATTACATTTATAGACATGCATGCCGGCGAACAGCGGCACATGGTCGAAATAGCGGCCGTCTTCGCCCACCGTATGCGGCACCTCAATACCGTTCGACATGCCCAGCACCCAGTCATCGGCACCATGGCCCGGTGCGATATGGACGAAGCCTGTGCCTTCCTCCGTGGTCGCAAAGTCGGCGGCCAGGGCCGGCACGTCGTAATCGTAGCCTTGGCCGCGCAACGGATGGCGGCAGATCGTTCCGGCCAGGGCGTCGCCCTTGAGAGTGGCCTTGATCTCATGGCCGGTGATGCCGCATTCCGCCGTCATGGCGGCGACAAGCTCGCTGGCAACGATCAGCGTTTCACCAACGCGGGCGCGGCTATCCTCGGCCGTAGCGGCCACCGTCAAGACGCTGTAGTCAATTTTCGGGCCAAAGGCGAGGGCGCGGTTGCCGGGCATGGTCCAGGGCGTCGTCGTCCAGATGACGATGGCCGCGCCGTCGACGTCCGGCACCGATGCGCTGATGACCGGGAAGCGCACATAGATGGTGGTTGAGGTGTGGTCGTGATATTCGACTTCGGCCTCCGCCAGGGCGGTCTTTTCCACCGGCGACCACATTACCGGTTTGGAACCCCGGTACAGCGAGCCGTCCATCAGGAATTTGCCCAATTCACCGGCGATGCGCGCCTCGGCGTCGAAGCTCATGGTGGTGTAGGGGTTGTGCCAATCACCGATGACGCCCATGCGTTTGAATTCCGTGCGCTGCACATCGATCCATTCGTCGGCGAATTCGCGGCATTCGCGGCGAAACTCGACCACCGGCACCTCGTCCTTGTCCTTCTTCTTCTTGCGGTACTTTTCTTCGATCTTCCATTCGATCGGCAGGCCGTGGCAGTCCCAGCCCGGGACATAATTGGAATCCTTGCCCAGCATCTGCTGGCATCTGACGATCACGTCCTTCAACACCTTGTTCAGGGCGTGGCCGATATGCAGATGCCCGTTGGCGTACGGCGGGCCGTCGTGAAGGATGAATTTCTCCCGCCCCTTTGACGCTTCGCGCAGGCGGCCATAGAGATCCGTTTCTTCCCAGCGCTGAAGCATCTCGGGCTCGCGTTTCGCCAGGCCGGCCTTCATGGGGAAGTCCGTACGCGGTAGGTAGACAGTCGATTTATAGTCTTGAGTCATGAGCGGTCATGGTCCGGTCTTTGGATTTCATGCTGAAACAAGTGATCTAGGACGGCTCGGCGGCGAGAAGGTCCCGCGCCGTATCCGTGTCGGCGGCGATTTGTGCCCTCAATGCATCCAATCCGTCAAACTTCTTTTCGGCGCGGATGTGATCAATAAGGGTGACGGCGATCAACTGGCCATAGAGATCGCCGTCGAAATCCAGGAGATGCGCCTCCAAAATAACGTCTTCGCCGCCAAAGGTCGGGCGTTTGCCGATATTGGCGACACCGTCGCGCCAGGTCATGGCGCCGTCGTCCAAAATGCCGACGCGCACGGCATAGACGCCCAGCGCCGGGCGGACCGTCGACCCCAAATGCAGGTTCAGGGTCGGAAAGCCGATGGTCCGGCCGCGCTGATCACCGTGGGAGACGCGGCCTTCCACGGAAAACGGCCGGCCCAGAATGGCAGCGGCACCGCGCACATCCCCTTCACGCAAGCAGGCGCGCACCCGCGTTGAGGAGTAGACGTCGCCTTTGGAATCCTCAACGGCGCTGACGGCGGTAAAGCCGAAGCCCAGTTTCTGGCCCATGGCCAACAACAGCTCACAGTTGCCGCCGCGCTTGTGACCGAAGACGAAATCGTAACCGGCGACCACGTGACGCGCCCCGAACCCGGAAACCAGGACGTCGGTGACGAAATCCTCGGCCGGGCGTTGCGAGAAATTCCGGTTGAAGCGTTGCACGATCATGGCGTCGACACCCAACGTTTCAAGGGCGCGGGCCTTGGCGCGCAGCGGCGTCAGACGGAACGGCGCCTGGTCCGGTTGAAAGACGCGGCGCGGGTGCGGCTCGAACGTCAGCACGGCCCAGGGGATGTTCACGGCTCTTGCGATGCGGCCGGCTTCACCGATGACCGCCTGATGGCCGCGATGAACGCCGTCAAAGTTTCCCACGGCAATGGCGGCGCCGCGGGCCTCATCGGGAAGGGTTTCATAATGTCGGTATATGCGCATGGGGGCCAAAAGTGCCGCCCGAAGCGGCGGATTGCAAGGCGCTAACGAAACCGCGCCCATGTGGACAAACGAAAATGGGCGCCCGCTCAAGGGGCGCCCATCTCACAATGATTGTGCGGACGCCTATTTCAGGCGGGTCGGCACCATAATCGTCGCCTCGCCTTCGACCACCGGCTTGCCGCCGACAGAGCAGACCGTGCTCAATTCAATAAAGCGTTTTTCCGGGATCAGCTTGGTGACAACGCAGGTCGCCGACACCGTGTCGCCGGTCCGCACCGGCGCCTTGAAGCGCAGGTTCTGGCTGACATAAATACACCCCGGGCCGGGCAGCTTGGTGCCGATCACCGTTGAGATAAAGCTGGCGGTCAGCATGCCATGCGCGATGCGGCCCTCGAAAATGGTTTCCGAAGCAAACTCATGGTTCAGGTGGACGGGATTGGTGTCGCCGGAAATACCGGCGAAGGTAATGATATCGGCGTCGGTGATGGTCTTCGCGAAGATATCCATCATGCCTTCCTGCAGGTCCTCAAAGTAATAACCGTGGAGTTGATCCATCGCGTTGACTACCTGATCCATTGCATTGTCCTTTGAAATTTTTGTTCGTATGATTTTGCATCGCAACAATATTATTGCGCTGCAAAATATAGTGTTTGTTCAGACTGTTGGCAATAGATTCCGCAACTGCGTTTTTGCAGTGCCAAAAATCGCCCGGTGGATTTCGGGAGACTGGGCGCGGCGGAATTGCTATGTCGATGGGATGCCAACAACAATTTCCGCATGGCAGCACCTGTTCGAAGCGTTCGCAAAATCCCGGCGACGGTTTGTTTTTGCAGCCTTTATTGGCGCCGCCGCCATCCAAGCCGAGGCGTTGGCACTGGAACTTGGATTGCCCATTCAATGCCGTCCCGGCGTCGATTGCTGGCTGGTCAATCTGGTCGATCACGATCCCGGCAAGGGGTTCAAGGATTTTCGTTGCGGGGCGCACGGTTACAACGGCCACAATGGAACCGACATCGCGATTCGCGACTTACGCGCCATGGACGATGGCGTTGCGGTGGTTGCCGCGGCCTCCGGCACGGTGAAGGCGTTTCGCGACGGCATGGCCGACCAGGTGCCCAGCGCGGCGTTTCGAAAGAACCGCAAGAACCTTTATTGCGGCAACGGCGTCTTGATCAGCCACGCGGATGGCTGGCAAACCCAGTACTGCCACCTGCGCCGTCACAGCATTAAGGTGAAACGCGGCCAGCAAATCAAAGCCGGGCAGCGCTTGGGCTTTGTCGGGCATTCGGGCTTTGCCGCGTTCCCCCATGTTCATATGACCGTCCGGCATCGCGGCAAGGTGGTTGACCCCTTTGTCGGCAGCGCCCGCAAGGGGTCTTGCGGGCCTGGGGCGCGTCCGCTTTGGACGGGTCCGGCTTTGAAAGCGCTGACGAAGCCCATGACGGCGATCTACAGCGCCGGGTTTGCGCCGTTGGCGCCGAAAGTCCGGGCCATCCGCAAGGGCCTGCACCGCGACCCGGCGCTTTCAAGGCGGGCCCCGGCACTATTGCTGTGGGCGGAGATTTTCTGGGTCCAGGCCGGCGACAAGATTTCGCTGACGATTACCGGCCCCGATGGCGACATCGTCACCGAACACAGCAATGTCTTGCCGAAGCGACAAGCCCGGCGCATGATTTTTGCCGGCCGAAAAAAACAGGGGCTATTCTGGCCGACCGGCACCTACGAGGGCAGGATCGTATTGCATCGTAGCAACAAAGACGGGGCCGAGCGCCAGTTCGAGTTACGGCGTACGGTTCGCCTCAAGGACTGAAGCTGGACCATGGAAGATCGCGATTTCGATGCCAATATGGAAGCTCTCCGGCACGAGTTCGCGGACAAACTGATTGAGCGTCTGGACCATCTGTCGGCTGATATGTCGGCATTTGATGCGGCCAAAACGGTAGCCGATCGACATCAATGTTTGTCGAACATGGAACTCACCGCACATCAATTGTCGGGCTCTTCGGCATTGTTCGGGTTCGCCGAAATCGGGGACGCCGCACAGGCGTTGGAAACCGCCTGCCGCGACGGCATGAAATCGCCGGCGGCGCCGGCCACGGACAACGCCGTCCGCAGGACCTGGGCCGGCCTGTCATCGGCGGCCGGCAAATCAACTTAAACGTTTCGTCCCGAACACGGCGTTCGATCAATTGAGCTTGCGGCGCGACACCAGGCGGGGTTGCGCGCTGAGCCCCGGACGGGCCGGCTTGGTGGCCGACTGGGGCGGTTTTTTTGCGGATTTCGATTTTCTTTTGGGCGGCCGCTTGCGGGGTTTCCTGGCCGCCAGGAAGTCCTCATCTTCGAACAGTTCGGCGTCTTGTTTGACCTGTTCGGCGCGGCGTTCGATGATTCCCAAGGTACGCTGGACCAGTGGGTCGCGGGCCAGGCGGCGGCGGGTTTTCTCCTCGTGGACGCGGGCCAAATCGGCGATGTGTTTGCGGATGGTCGCCGGACGGTACCGCGGCTCCAGTGAACGCGCGTAGGCGGCGACGGTCCAAGGGTTGGCGGGCACCGCCTTCAGTCCCTTGGCCTGACACCAGACGACGAACTCTTCCCAGGCCTTGTTGGTTGGTCCGCGCATGACGGTCCTTGTCTGATTTGACACCATACCAGCCGTTAAGAATAGCAATCTGACCCGG
>Ga0114932_10004204_pt1 | contig 13648 bp, 23 predicted proteins | sample 2SBtaG_2_FD_87286 | JGI IMG/M metagenome (GOLD analysis project Ga0114932, IMG submission 87286) | Deep subsurface microbial communities from Kolumbo volcano to uncover new lineages of life (NeLLi) - 2SBTROV12_ACTIVE470 metaG | ecosystem: Environmental > Aquatic > Marine > Volcanic ...
AAATCAAACACAATAGCACACAAAAGAGGAACCGTTAGATGGATTCCAGAAAAGTTTTCTTATCATAAATCACCAGTTATTCACATTCATGGGAATATAGACCCAAAATCTAGTTTTACTATTCCTGCTCGTTATCTCGAACGAGATTTAACAAATTGGACACTCGATTTTGAGTTTGGTGCTGGTACTCATGATTTAGATCATACAGTTAGGGATATGGGAAAATTGATACCTTTTGGACAAATTCTTAGATGGGGTGATTTAAGAATTACCTTTTATCAAGATTCTGGTCAAGCATGGAAAGGTATGATTAGAATATTATATCAGGGCCAGTCAAAAACAATCGAAGGAATTCATGGATTTAAATATTACTATATGGCAATTAGGTCAGAACAAAATGGCATTTCGGTTTGGATAGATTCGTATTGTACTGACTATATAGAAATACCTAGAAGTGATGTAAATGGTTATCCTATTGTTTTTGGTGGTAGTGGATTTGCTGGTAGATTTGATGATATTAAACTATACAACAAAAGACTGAAGCCTTGGGAAATAACAGCAAATTATTGGGGTAAAGAACTAGAAGTGAAACCCAAAGGAAAACAATCATTGCAATGGGCAGAAATAAGATCAAAACGATTATAGCATTATTGAAATACGGATGGACAGTCCGAAGAAAAAACTGGTGGTATAGGTTTCCATTTATACCTATACCACCTAAAAACTGGTTACTGTGGAGATTTGAAACAGCATGGGGTATTGATTCGATGAATCCAAAATGGGATGATTTCCCACCAATTAAACACATCATAAGGGATATATGGAAATTCGGTAAATGGTTAAACCATATGAACCATAGATAAGGATAAAAAAATGGCAACACCAGAAGAACTCCTTCAACAAGAAATTGAACAAAAAAAGGAAGATGTAAAACTTTTACGAGATAAATTAATACTTCTTGAAGAAGAAAAAAAAGGTACAGAAGAACAAACAAAACTACAAGAAGAACTAAATTCCAAACACGAAGAACTTCTGAAAACAGTCCAAGAAGCAAAAGAAAGTAATGTAGAATTGGATACTTCAGATGCAGAGGAATTTCTGTCTCGGTTAGAAGGTATTGGTAATGCCATTAATGGAAACGGAACCGCCCAAAAAGAAGACACCGAAGAAACAGAAGAAGTTGGTTGGTTAAAAAGAATTTGGACTGCATTAACCACCAAAGATCCTTTTGCAAAAGAAAAGGCAGATGAGGAAAAGGCAGATAACGAAAAAACCAGAGGATTTTTAGAAAGAATCGCAGAAGGAATTGATAATCTAAATGACGTAGAAATTAGTACCGAAGGAATGGGTTTCGGTGGTTTACTAATGTTATTGGGTGGTATTGTTACAGGATTTGTATTAGAATTAACCATGCAAATAGCAAAGGCATTGAAAAAAATCAAAGACTTTTTCAAACCTATTAGTGTAAAGACCATAGATGGTATTAAGGATTTCTTCAGTGGATTTGGAAAATTCTTCAAAAGAATTGGAAAATTCTTTAGAAACAAACTACCAGAAGAAGTAGTAACCAAATTTGATGAAGGAATCAAAGGTATAAAAAGTTTTTTCGGCAAGATAGGAAATTTCTTTAAAAAACTAAATCCATTTGCTAAAAATATTGATGAAGTCGCAGATGGTACTAGAGGTGGAATGAAAATATTCAGCAAAATTGGAGATTTTTTCAAACCATTCATGAAAATATTTGAACCTGTTGGAAAGTTTTTTAAAATGGGATCAAAAATTGGTACAAAATTCGGAAAATTGTTGGGCCCAATCGGAGTAATAATTACTATCGTTGACGGAGTAGTACAATCAGTCAAAGGATTTATAGATGGGTTTAAAGATGGTGGTGGTTTAGTCGGTGGACTGAAAGGTGCGATAGAAGGTTTATTCAATTCTATCATAGGTGATCTGGTTAATTTAGGTGCAGATATATTAGGATGGTTGACAAAGAAATTAGGATTTGAAGAATTTGGTCAAAAAATAATGGACTTTGATATAATGACCATTGCTCAACCGATAATAGACTTTGCCTTTACAAAAATACCAGAAATATTCCGTCAAATCAAAGAATTTGCTATACCAATATTTACTTCAATAGGTGATTTTTTCACCTATACCTTTGTGCCATTAATACAAGATGCATGGACAGCACTCCAACCCACATTTGATGCAATTGGAAATTTCTTCACAGTTACACTCCCACCAATCATCACTATGATGAAAGAAAAGATAGTAACAATTGCTTTGGGATTGGTTGATAAACTACAACCAGTATTCGATTTTATCGGTTGGATAGGAAATGCGATCAGCAGTCTTTTCACAGGAGCAAAGGAAATAGGTCAGGTTATTTTTGCCAATATACCATCATTAGAGGAAATAGGCACATCTATCAAACAGAGTATTGTTAGTTTGGTTCCACCCATTTTTGGTCTAAGAAAATGGGCTGCTGATAAACTGGGTGTCGAAGAAGTTGGATTTGTTGAACAACAAGAAAACATGATGAAAGGGATTTTAAATTTCAGCAAACAAATCGGTGATGTATTAATGAGAGCAGTAATCAACATGTTGCCTAAGCAAGTTAGAGGTTTTGTTGCGGATAAATTCGGAATAGAAATGAATGACAAAGGAAAGGCAATCAATAACTCTGCTGTCAAAGAAGAATCTGATAGAAAGAAATTCGTTGAATTGAGAGTCAAAACCTTTGAAAACAGAATGAAATTAGAAGGAAAATCAGAAAAAGAAATCCATGACAAAAAAGCATTGATGCAAGAATCTGCATTGGCAGAATTTGAAGCAAATTTCGCAGATTTCCAGCAAAGTGGTACTAGTATAGTAACCTTTGGTAAGGAACAGTTACGAGAAACCAAGACAAAACTAATAGATCAAGAAAAGGAAAGAAAACAAAAAGAAAAAGAAGAAGCAAAAGCTGCAACTGCAGCTGCAATAGATGCATCAACAAAGGTTAATAATATAACCTCAGTCAATAATGCACAACATGTTGTAACAGAAAGTGCTTCTGCTGATGTTAGTTTCTTTCAATCCGCTGCAAAAGATTTAGTAACTGCAATGGGATGGTAAAAAAAATGCCCACCAGAAATGGTGGGCATCCGAAAATATTTAAAAATTGTATATATGTTATACGTTATCTGCCAATTTCTCAAAATACGATAATGTATCTTCAGAACCTTCAGCAGTTGATGAATAATTATCCGAAACTGATTCTAATAAATCTTCTTCTGGTGTTGGTTCTGGTGCAGAGAATGATGCAGTCTGTAAACCAAGAACACGATCCAGTTTACTTTTCAGTTCGTTATAAGGTTTAAACTTATCCTCTGAAACGAGTTCCTGTAACTTGTATTGTTTGTTCCAGACTTCCTCTAATTTTGTATCATCCTCAAACAAAGCAGTTGGTCGATCAAATTCCGAACGGTCATAATTCGGCCAACCATCCAGTTGTCGAATCTTCAACCTAAAATTTGCACCTTCCCATAGATCAAACGGATTGACAGGTGTTTCATCTGCAAATTCTGGACTCATAATATCGGTAATTTTTTCATGAATCTTCTTTCCATATTTAAACAGTCTCACCTGACCATTATTTGCTGGATTTGCAGGATCTTCAAGAATAAGTACATTACTATAATACTCTAACCTACGTTTCTGCTTTCTTGCCTGATCTTTCCCTGCATCAGTACCATTATTCCACAATGAACTATTAAATTCACTAACTGGATCTTTTTCATTGAGTGTTGTCCGAGAATTCTCAATATACCAACCACCTGGCCCTTGAAATCCATGTGTAAATAAACGAACCCAAGGCGTATTCTCACCATCAGATGGTGGAAGGAAACGAATAATTGCAGAACCAGTACCAGACTTATCTCTAGTTACTTTCCACATCCGTTCATCTTCGTAATTATTTGTTTGTTGAGACTTTTCCAACTGTTGGGTAAGATTTGCTAGTTGGGATTGACGATTTTTCTTTAATGATTGAAATCCTGACATGTTATATACCTCTTATTTACGTTGTATGCGTTATATGCGTTGTGTACGAATTGTCCAAATCAATTTTGAACATTACTATTATATCACAAAAATCCTTGAAAGTCAAGGTTAATTTAAATGGGCAAAGTAGTCGTTCTTGGGAGCAGATTCAATGCCCTTGCTTCTGCTTCAAGTTTTTGTTTTAACGTTATATTTATAAGTTTCGGTACAATATCCAGTTCAATTTCGTGTTCATCTGAATATCCTATAACCGCATCAATATAACTTACATCATGTACTTGAACGTATTTTTCAACACCAACCGCAAAACTGCTTGGTTGGTGTTGAGTTGTGATTTCCACGAATTCAGATTCGGTCAAACCTTTACTATTCACTGTTTAATCCTTCGGCAATCATCCTTGCCGTTTTTGCTTCTACAAACATCTTTGCCATATCACTAATAAGTTTCAATCTAATATCCCATTGTTGGGAAAAGTTATAATCACTAAACGTCCATTCTATAAAATCAACCTTTTTCTTCTCCCCGTTTTCATCAATAATATTCACGTTGCCGAATGGTGAATTCGGTAAAATATCATCTTCAGCAACTCCGTAAGCACCTATAATATCTTTTACAATTCCATATTCCAATTCATCAACTTTACTTTCTCGAATTCTTTTACGTTTGAGTTCAAGAAACGTTTCAGTTGGCAATTCTTCAAAAGACTTATCCATCATATCTTCCATAATATTCTCCATCAATTATTATCCTTGTAGAAGTTGAAGTACACCAGCAGATAGTTGTTGTGCTTGTGCCATCAACGCAATTGCTGTTTGTTGTTCAATTCGATAACCTGTTAATTTTGCCATTTCAGATGCTTCATCGAAGTCATTAATAGTGGCAATTGCTTCTTCGTTTATTCCAATCATTCTCTCCATGTGTGAAATAGTAAAGTCAAACCTTTCGATTTTAGAAATCTGGTTAGACCGTTCTAATGCCAGAGTATCTAAAGCATCTTCTAAACGAGAAACTGCATTTTGTGCATTGTCTACACTATTAAGTGTTGAATCTGGAACATTAATTTCATCACCTTCAGCATAAACACCACCATTTCCATTATCTTGACCTATCAGTGGATTATTTGCTTCTAATGTATGAGTATATGCACCAATACCCAAACCACTCAAAGTCAAATCACCTAATGCAACATCAATCGTTTGATCTTGATTAGCACCATCAATAGTAATCTTCCTAGAACCGAAAGAACCATCAATCAATTCAGTACCATCATATTCTGTATTCCTTGCTACATATTCAATCTCTTTCAATAGTTCATTGAATTCTGTAACAAGTCCTGATCTTGCAGTATCCGTTAGTTGATCGTCCTGTGCTTTAGTTGCAACTTCTTTTAATTTAGTTACAACTGATGTTATTGCATCTGTACCAGCAAGTGCTGTCTGTAACAGATCCTGATTTGTTTTAACAACTCGATGGGCAGTTTGTAAAGTATGAATGGTATTATTAATCCTACCCAACTTTACTTTATCAGCAGAACTTAGGTCTGCTGTTCCTGATGCCAACTTTTCCATGCTCTTTTCGACCATTTTAGTTGCTTCTTGATACCGACCTAATGTTTTTGCTGTCAATCCACTTAGCATACAATTCTCCGCTTTCATTTGTTTTTATGTTGTTATACCGTAACATCTAATAGACTACCCACAGACTTAGCACCACCACTAGTACTAGTTTCCTGTACTGATTCTTGGTGCTTTTCACGTTCGTGAGTTGCCAATTCTACTTTCATGTTCAATCGTGCAGCTTGTTTTGCCGACTGAACCTCTTGATACACTTCATAGTAATCTACCGCAGTAGTTTTTCGTAACCCGTAGGTGTTTATCATATTCTCTCCTTTTAATTAATGGCATATATATCACTAGATTCCGACCAGTACTTATAACCCATTGAATTTAAAATATCAAGAAAACGAAAATAATCATCACCCATATGTTGGTGTTCTATTTTCATAAATGATGGTTTAATTTTCCAATCGTAATTACTAATTATATCATATTCCATACCTTCGACATCAATTTTCATAAAATCAATTCTTTTAACATTATGTTTCTTGATTAAATCGTTTAATGTCAAAGTCTCAACCTTTATGGTTTTGATATCATCCTTTAAACTAGGAAATTGTTCAACTGCATTATCAATTTCTTTGGTCGAAACCATCGAACCCAATCCTCTTGCCCAAATAGTAGCGGCAATAGGATGTTCTTTTTCATCAATTGGTAGTTGATGATCTCCGACCCAAGCATGTATATCAACATGTGGTTCTGATTTGTGTTGAGGTAAAAAACCCTTTCGTGTGTAATAATTCATATCAATATAAGTAATATCATAGTCAGAACCATCACCACTTATACCCAAATTTTCATAAATAACCCCATCAACTCTTTTTAAATTCTTCAAATAAGCATTAATTGGTTCCACAATGATACCATTCCAACCATTTTCTGCTAATGGAATACATGTATCCATATCAGCAGAACCTATTTCAATAAAAAACCTTTTTTCGTTATTCATTTTTTATAATAATACCAAGTTATGACACATACTACTGTCATAATAAAACCTGATGAATAATTGAACGTCAACCAAAATGCATCCAACCCTTTCATCAATACATATCCTAGACCACATAAGTAACCTAGACCATTTACCAAAAGCATAATCAGACTAACATCATCTGATTTTTTTCTTCGGATCATTTTTACAATTTGCGGAACATACGCAATACTAAATGATACCGATAAAATTATACCTAATATATTTGCCATATGTTTTTAAGTCGTGCCACACTATTATATCCCATAGGTAGTGTGGCTTACCTTCGTTATACCGCTTGGGTTGCTGTAACTCTTGGGGTACAACTAAAACGTATTTGGGTCTTTTCCCAAATGCGTATACTCAGATGGTGAGATAGTAATCTCTTTATCTGATACTGGTGAAACTGTAAAACAAGAAGATGGTGAAATTGTCAAATCAGGCAAAACAGAAGTATCAGTTGTTGTCTGTGGTGAACGAATATTAACAATTGCATAATCAAGCAATTCTTTAACCTCTTGAACATTATTTGCTTCAATCTCTACCTCGAACTTGGGATTCATCGCATCAATTCGTATTGAGATTTTTGAATTATTTTCCATGTTTTTATTTCTCCCCTTCAACGACTATATTATACCATATTTATATGTCGTTGTCAAGAAAAATCGACTTTACTTGCCAACTTTTTTTGTCGGTGAATCTTCTAAACTATATTGGTATTTCTTTTCCAGTGATTCTAAATCCTTCAGCATCATATCAAAATCGTAATCAGATAGTTCGACTATATCAGGATGGTTATAATAAAGGTTATTGTGATAATTCAATTTTTTGGTAAGTTCTTCTATTCGTTTTTTTGCTGTAGGACTGTCCATATCAGCAATATTAGAATCAAAAGTTGCTTGGGTTTCTGACCCTACGACCTTTGGTTTCTGTTTCTTCAATGGTGGTGGATCAAAAACTTCTGGTTTATTCTGTTTTAGTTCTACAACAAACTGATCGAAGTAATCGTTACCTTTTATTTCAATCAATCTCTGAATCCAAATATTTCCTTTGACTAGATTCTGCATTCCACCATGATCGTAGACTCCCTTTATTAAGGATTTAACATAACTAACTTCATCAATTTCAAAAACCATTTTTCACCTCATTACGACTATATTATACCACAAAAATCATCAGGTGTCAAGCAAAATGTTAAAAAAGCATTCGTATCTTTTTTTACTATCCCTAATAGCAAACGTAAAATCAATGTCTGATTGCATTCTTGGATAAAAATTTGGATATATCCATCTCAAAATGTCCTGATCTGACGGAATCCCTTTCGGATAATCGGGAAACCATTCATCTTTGAAGGATGGTTCGATTTGACCAATTCTTAATTTTGTATAATCAGACCACTTCCCATCCCAAATAGAATCATCAACAAAATTACAAGCACTTTCCAGTATGTCCAATATAGAATTGGTTTTTGCAATCCAGATACCAGCATTTAAAAACCATTCAGTATTGGTAAATTTCATGGTTTCTTCTTTTTTCTCTGGCATAAATCTATAATGTGTTTTAGTAATTCCACTAACAGCATTGAATAACATATCACAATCATAAGTTTTGAAAGACTCTATTAGATGATTGGGATGTCTAAGAAAAACCACATCATCAGAATCCAATACCAGTATATATTCAGTGGAACACTTTCCAGATTTAATATAATCCCTGATAAGTGTTAATTTATTGGTATTTCTCCATTTTGCAGACAAATCTTCTGGTTGTAAAACAACATAATTCAAACCAATATAGTCCATGTGCCTTTCAGTATATGGTTTTTCTGTATAATTATGACACAAAACAATAGTCATATTACTTGGTGTGTCATAAATATTTTGTACCATCCCCATCCTAATCATCAATTGATGTGGATTTCCCCAATCCTTCTTTTCTTCATCAACATATCCTAAGTGTAGAAGCATATCTTAATAATCGGGCAAATAATCCGAATTAAATCTTCGTTCTCGTTCTTCGACAATTCTTTCGGAATTCATTTCCCGTTCCTCGTCCAAATGTTCTTTATGTTCTTTAGCAAGATCTCCTGCCATAGAAGTAACTCTACCAATTTTCATTAAGATTACAAACACAGAAGCGGCACTTGCACCACCTATACCCATAAAAAACTCCTCACCTACACCTTCAAACTCAGATAATACAGGTAAGAGCAATGCAATCCACCCACCAATACCAGCAAACTTATGCCAATCTGCTTTATGAGTTCTATCTATCTTTTCCTCTAAATGTTTCGGCATGAGACATCACTATTCACCTCTGGTAACAGTTAGAATCTTTTGAATCTGTTCTTCAACAATCTCCTTTCTGTTAGGCCAATGTATGTAAGGATTGGTATCTGAATTTTTTGCCAGATTTAGTAGTAAAGGAATGGTTAATTTCTCAACCTGTTTCATTCGTTCTGCATAAGCAGTATAAAGTTCTTGTTTTTTCATGTCAATCTCTTCTTGATTTTTTAGTTCAAGAACGGATTTCATATATTCCAATGTGTTCTCAATATCACCTAAACGTTGTGTTACACCTTCAGAACTGGCAGATACCTGTTCCAATTTTTCCGTCTGCATCTTATTCTGTTCAACTTGATCTGAACTAACAGAAGTAATGCCAAAATCAAACTCTGTATCAAAATCTAAATTAAAGTCCATTTGAATATACCTCGTAATAGTACTTAATAGAACCTAATAGATGTTCCGACCAATTATCACGATGCTCTAGGAAAATCTGTGGATTATCATCCGCAACTGTGATAAGAACAACTAACTGTGTGATGGGGATACCTGTTCTTTCTTCCCACATGATAGAATATGCACATGCTTGTTGAAAATAATCGGCAATCCATTCTCGTTTTTTGGGTCTTCTCGATGTTTTAAAATCTATAATCGACAACTTTCCATCATATTCAGCAACACAATCAACTCGACCCGCAGTTTTTAAGTAATCTGACCATAAACAAACTTCTTGGGCATGAATATTATTGATATTATCACTGAGAATTGGCATTAATGGTGTAAACATATCCATTGATATAAAATCTTTCTCGTCCTCAAAGTCAAAATCATTATTCAAATAATCTTCTACCATCTCATGAACTTTAGAACCAACTCTCATTGATCGAGTAGAAATTTTATTTGCCTTTTCTTGACCAATTCTTTTCTTCCATTTATTAATGCTATTTATCTTATCAGGATTTTTGCCTAATATGGTAGTGATGGATGGGTACTTATCAGTACCCACCACATAATGTCGATTTCCATTTATTTCTTCGGTTACTAATTCGTCCAAAGAATGTCCAACATGATTAAACATAAACAATTATCCTAAGTTGAAACAACGTCTAATCCAACCCCTAATAAATTTTTGTTGAGAGTTTCGTTTTCCGTAAAAAGACCCAACAAACACCAAGTTCCAATAGAAACCAGAACGTTCTACCTGTACTTCCCAAAGTTTCAACTTCGATGCTTCCCTTATGGTATTCGGGCCAATAGCACCATCCACATCAATATTCCCACCTTTAGCATTTACCGCAGTCTGTAAGATTTTAACTGCATTACGTTGTCCATGATTGACACACATATCAAAGTAAACCTCCCTGATTTCTTCAGGTAGTTTTTCTGATTGTGATGGAATCCAAAATTCTTCTTTATACAATGCAATTGCTTGTTCTCTGGTAAAATTTCGTACATCTTCACTGGTAAATTCATCTTCGAGATGATCTTCCCATACTGCTTGAGTTACGCCCCAATTAGTAGCGCCGCCTCGGTCATCTGGATCGTCCACGAATCCGCCTTCATGTGCTAATACCACTTCAATAATTTCTTCAAATGTTGTTTTCATTGTATTATCTCCTTTACTATATTCAACGATTGGTTCTGGTGCAGAATAATAATTTTCTGGTTCTGGCCAATCTGGTGCAGAATAATAATTTTCTTTCAGTTTTCTCAATACTGGATTTTCTTCTAAATGTCCTAACCATTGCTTTTCTGACATCTGACCCGATAACCAACAAGTTAATAGGTCTTGTGCATTCTGTTCAGGACTTGGTTTTAAAACACCTTCTAATTTTTCAACCAACTTCTTCGATATTCTCTCCGATAGTAACTCCATACTATACCTCAGTTATATTTTGACCATGACGACCCTGTTTCATATTCGGATGTGCTTTTTGTATTTCACGCAATCGTTTTTCTACATTTTTCGGTGGTTTCTTCACACCCATTCTGATACTATCAACAATTGCTGGTTGTCCAATCACTAATATAATGTTATCAGACGTACCACAATTTGGACAAGGATTATATCTTGGAACATTTCGACCATCAACACTTTGCTGTTCTTCCCAAGTATGATCGCATTCCTTACATTTGTAATCATAAAATGGCATTACTAATCATCATCTCCCAACCCATCTAGGATTTTGTCTATTAATCTATCAACAATTTGCTCAATGAAATCATCCCCTTCTTCAAGCAATTTCTCAATCATCTTATCAACTAAATCATCAGTGCTTTCCAAAATCTGTTCCAGCACCCGATTTGCGATTTCTCTGACTAGACCTTTCATATTTCACCTCTCTGACCTTATACCTTCTAGGTTTAGGTTTATCCTTAATTTCACGACAAAAAATGGGGTATAACCACCCCATATATTTAGTTGACCCTATGATATTACTTATTCTCATCTCAGTGTCTCGAACTCTACAATCTCTCCATATTTAACTCGACCACAACCAAGTTGTTCGACTGAAAGACCAGCTGCTTTGTTGGAATAATAGACAGATTTTCTTAAATCATTTCCCATCAACAGACACATAGCAATGGTAGATACGACTATATCACCAGCACCTGTAACATCAATAATTTCTCTTTTATCTGCAACAAAATGTAGTTGACCATTATTAATCAATGACATTCCACGATCACCATCAGTTACTACATAACTATCACATCTCATTCTATTATGCACTTCAGCAATCATGCTATACGAATCAGTATCAATGTCATTATGCTCGACAAAACGTTTTCCTAGTTTATGATATAATGCACCTCTCAATTCTCTGATATTAGGTTTAAAAATTGTTGCCTTTTCATATTCCCAAAAATTATCAAACTTAGGATCGACTATAGTAGTGATATCATTCTCATTACAATATGAGATAATCAAACGTATAGTTTGTGGATTCAATGCTCCCTTATCATAATCTGATAATATTACTATCTCCGAATCTTCTAAGATAGCACCTACATTATGACTAGAAATAATATTATGTTCAATAACTTCCTCACGATCAACACGCAATAACTGTTGGTTTTTGTTTAGGTATCGTGTCTTTAACGTTGTCGGATGTCCTTCAATCTTATGAATAATATATGGATTTACTCCTGACTGAAAGCAGAGAAGTTCTACCTTCTCTGCTTCTACATCAGTTCCGAGTATACCAATAAGTTGAACATCAACAGTCTTTTCACCCATATATTTTAACGCAGATGCTACATTAGCAGCTCCACCCAAACGATGTTCAACTCGATTCTGTTCAAGAATCGGAATTGGTGCTTCTGGTGATGTCCTCGTTACATCACCATGAATATACTGATCTAAAATAATATCACCTATAACAACGACTTTTTTCATTTTTCTCTAACCACCTTGCAACCTCAGTGTTTTTTTCAATCCAAGAAATAGCCTCTTGCTTATTTCCCATAACAGTTACTAATCTTTGATCTCCTGTGTTGGCACGAACTGTCCAGAACTTTCTTTTCCCGTACCCTACATTTTCGTGCCTCAAGCAATATAGGGGAACTTCGTCTTCTCCAAAAAAACTTTTCATGTTTGTCTCTAACTCCTTTTTTACTACTCCCGTAGTGCCTTCCAAGATACTGGAAATTCTTTCGATGCTATAGCATCTATCTGATTACCAATTTCTTGTGTTTCTAATTGGGCATCTGGTTTGCATCTGAGACTACAAACTCTAGCAAATGCCATTAATGTTCCCGACCAATACCATTCTGTCATCATACTCTGTGGCAGAATCATTCGTGCCTGTTCTGGACAAATTTCTGCATCAATCATTCTATTGTAGAGATGGGTGATTCTCTCCAATAAGTGTGGATATTCTGATGTAAAGATATTTTCAACGTTACTATCAGGATTAGAACCTTGCTTCTTATCCTTAACTCGTTGTCTCCATGCATCAGGAATATGATATTCTGGTTCAGAATCTACATATCTTCGTGATACCTCATTCCAAACCAATCCTACTTGGTGTTTCACTAACTGCCTAGCAACAAATACTGGAGCAACAATGTGGAACTGTAAAGAACAGTGGCCAAAAGGAGTCCAATGATTGTGCCTAGCAAGATAGTTAATAAGTTTAGTATCTGCATCCGTAAACTTCTTTTTCTTTTTACCAAAACTAACCCTCGCCGCATTAACAACTGTCAAATCCGTACCCATTTTATCAATCAACGTTACTTCCATACTATCTCCGTTTATTTCCTGTTTTATTATTCCATCTATCAACAACTGCTTCATACTTCCGTTTTATCGCATCATTTTTTTGTTGTATCAGTTTCTGTTGTTCTTCTATTTCTAATCTTTTTTCTGCTCTTATTAAAAGAGATTCTCGGTCAGATACCGCCCTGCGGGCGGACTCAACTTTTTTATAAATCTATCCCTTTGCCTTTCCAGAAAACGATATTCATCATACCACCCTTTATCTGGCATATCTTCTTTGGTACGAATCATGATATTCATTTTTTTAAAAATTTTCCGTAGCACTCGAATTTCTTCTCTCATATTACTTACTCCTGTGGATGCTTATCTGTCTTAGACCAATAATTTCTTTTATGAATTCTAACACCGTTATGCTTCCTACGAATGATGTGTCTACGAATTCCCCTTCGATTGGGATTATAAGTATTTCTACCTATTCTCATTTGTGGATGTCTGTGTCTCATCATC
>Ga0114932_10004207_pt1 | contig 13642 bp, 10 predicted proteins | sample 2SBtaG_2_FD_87286 | JGI IMG/M metagenome (GOLD analysis project Ga0114932, IMG submission 87286) | Deep subsurface microbial communities from Kolumbo volcano to uncover new lineages of life (NeLLi) - 2SBTROV12_ACTIVE470 metaG | ecosystem: Environmental > Aquatic > Marine > Volcanic ...
CATGAATTTGAAACAAGGGTTACTAAGGATGGAACTACCATGAAAGGTGTTGACCAAGGGAAACAAACTGAATATGTTAAGCATGCAATTAAAATAATTAAACAAGAGGTATTACATAATCCTAATTTTAAAGGCATAGGCGTTTGGTCTTATCATGATAAAATGTATTGGCCGAAAGATGGTGGTGATGAATATACTCCTGCATTTCCTTCTTATGAATCAATGAGTTATCTTAATTCATCAATGCCAGCAGAACTTATTAAATCATCAATACCGAATCATGATGAATTATAAATTCAGGCTTTAAAAAGCGATGATACTTGGCAATATCATATTTGTTATTTGGTATTGCCTATGCATCGTTTCTTTTATGTAAGTTACACACTTTATATTTATTGATCATTTCCAGATTAATAATGCTATAGGTACATACTTTAATCCTTAGGCCCAACATACATCAAAGTGTTCTATTGATGTATAATCTACATCAGTTACGGTATTTACTGTTAGTTTATGAAGAAGCTTTTGAGAATAGTTAAAGGCTTCTATTTCTTTTGTAAAGCACATGCATTGAGAATTAAGTATTTCTTCACTCAATATCTCACATACCTCACTCTCATTTTTAAGTAAAGGCTTTGGTTGATGGTGACTTATTCTACAGGTTAATTGCTCAACAGATTCTGCTTTTACAATAGGTTTTAAATAAGGATTTATATTAAGTTCTTGGAAGAAGATAGCACATGTTAAAACAGTAGGGACTGTAGCTGTTGCAAAAAAATTACTGCTTGTGAATATGTTCTTAAGCTCGTTAGTAGTAATATGCACAACTCCATCACTTGCAGCTTTTATGAAAGAAAATGCATATATATCTGATCCAACTTCAATCCACAATATTGTTTTGTAAAGATTACTATAATCATTGTTAGTAATATTTTTTCCTATGTCATTGTATAGTGCTTCGTATAAAAAACCATTTACTGCCCCTTTTAATATGTCCAACTTATTGTTTTTAACATGATCTAAAAAGCTTTTTATTATTTCATATTTACCAGCATTAAAGAGATTTCGAAATGTTTGTATTTTATTATTCCAAGCATGTTGAAGTATTACTGATTGCGCTTGATTTGCGGATATAAATAGTGTGGGCTGAGGTGTATAAGAAGCGTACTCCACATAATTTAAGAAGATTTGTTGGGAATCATTATTTAAGCCATATTTTAATCCATTGCCTATAGCTCCTCCAAATAAATTAGCATAGTATGCAGAGTCTTTAGAGAGATATTCTTTGGTAACTGCATAATTAGTAACTACGTGAACTCCTTTTCTTACAGCATAACCAACAATAGCAGATCCAGTAGCGGCTACTGTGTTGTATAGTATTCCAGTTGCTACAGCTTGTGGAGCTATTACTGATAATCCAGCATATAGTATAAAATTAGTTGGCATATCAATAGTTGTAGCATCTTTTATAGCATCTAAAAAAAAGTGTGGCACATATCCTAAGTCATAGAATGGTTTGGCTATTGTAGTTGTTGTAGTTGATACAACCGTTAAAACACAATCATATGTTTTATTTATTGCCCAACTGCTCCATGCAGTCCAGCTGTTGTTATCAGTTTCTTTATTGTCTCCATCAGACATTTTGACCTCTATAATATATATGTTTAAATAGTTAATAAAAACAACTTGCCTGTACAAAAATTATGCTAAGCAAACCTGTTTTTATTCAAAAAAGATAAGGGCTGAAATTTTAAAGAATAATCCTAAGATATTGACCTTTAAAAATAGCTTTGAGAGAAGTATTGAGGAAGAGACAAATAAAATGCCACATAACAAAAGAATTCTTCATTGATAAAGAAGCATTTTTTATATGTTTAAAACTAGACATTTTACTATTAATTTTTTTAATTAAAAATATGTTTCGGATTAAATAATAAATTGCGATGAAAGTCAACATTATTAATTTAACAGTATAGAAGTAATCAATGAATATAAGTCTGGCAATTTGTATAAAAGGAACGATAAATAGGCAATATCAAAACAATATGATATTGCCTGGGTATCGTTGTTCTTAAAGCCTGAATTTATAATTCATCATGATTCGGTATTGATATAAGTCCTGCTGGCATTGCTGAATCAAGATAATTCATGGTTTCTTCCGAAGGGGATGCAGGAGTATATTCATCACCACCTTTTGGCCAAAACATTTTCTGGTTATAAGACCAAATACCTATACCTTTAAAGTTCGGATCATCTAATGCATTATCCTTAATCAATTCAATTGCAGCTTTAACATATTCAATTTGTTTCCCTAGGCCAGCAGCTTTCATGTTAATTCCGTCCTTAGTAACCCTTGTTTCAAATTCATGCGCAGATGCAGCAGCTGGTATTGCAAATTGGTATGGAATATCTAGCGCTTTCATATCTTCAATTTCTTTAGCTGCATACGTTTTAAAGTCTTCTATTGAATTTAGTTGACCACCATCTAAAGGACCTAAATCATATAGAGAATCCATAACATAGCCGTTTCCATATTGCGTTAACATTGTTTTTACATCAGGTGTTATTGCTTTTGCAAAAGTGAATATACTAAAAATTCTTCCATCAGGGTGATCTGCGTTCACACAGCCAAATTCAGTGCTTGCAAAATTTTTAGCAATCTGGTTATAAAAGTATTTTTGTCCAGGTCCTTGAACCATCCCCCCTTCTCCAGTAAAACTAAAGGGTTCTATATCAAATTGCACGCCAGCAACATTGTTATTGCCGCATACAGCCTTTGACACCTTATCAGCAAAATATGTAGCTTCATTTTCTGGTAAAGCATTAATATAATCTAAATATTCATCTTCAGTACCTTTTGGTAAATCCACACGCCCATCAATAATAATTATATTTTGCGCAACTTTCGGAATTTTTAAGTATGCTTCAAGGTTTTTAAGACCAATCTGTTGATCCTTTTCATCTCCTGGAAAAGTAACCAAAAATGCATCTTCTAAACCTTTGTCAGATGTGTATCCATTTGCTTTTATGCATGCAGCAGATAGATCAGATTGACCAGAACCACGACAATACATTTCAATATCTCCACCATAAGAAAATATCTGTGTATATGGAAAATTTGTTGCTTTTTGATTCCATTCAGTCAGGTTGCTTTTAAATAATCCAGATTTTACGAACTTACCATGCTTTAATGCAGTAGAACCTGCAGATATGTCATCACCATATTCTTCATCATATACCCATGTACCATAACCAAAAGGAACTATATCTTTACTATTTTGCGAATTTACCATTTGTACCCCACCGTTAATTTATACATAAAGTATAGATATACAAGATTTCAAATGTCAAGGTTGTAGATTTAGATATTATATGAGACAAAAAATTGATTTACATTTAAGGCTTCATATGCATGATGGGTTATAATTTTAGCTATTTGAATGTAAGACTATGGCAAAAATCCTTTTAATTCTCACAGGTAGTATCGCATCCTATAAGGCTACTCAATTAATTAATCTTTTAGAGAGTAATGATAATATTGTTACAGTTGTTTTAACTAGTGGGGCAGAGAAATTCATTACGTGTTTGAGTATCAAAAGTTTATGCAAGGCTACTGTCTATAGAGATGAAATATTTCAAGAAGAGCATGACCCAATGCTGCATATAAACTTAGCAAGAGAACATGATGCTATCTTGGTTGCTCCTGCTACAGCTGATTTTATCGCTAAAATATCTTGTGGTTTAGCTGGCACTTTATCTTTATCGTGCATACTTGCTGCTGAAATACCTATAATACTTGCTCCTGCTATGAATCCAAGTATGTATCAAAATAGTATTACACAAAGCAACTTAAGTTTTTTAAGGAAAAAAAATTTTCAGGTAATTGAGCCTGATTATGGCGTTATGGCTTGTGGAGAAGAGGGTGTAGGCAGATATCCAAGTGAGGAAAAGATAATGGATTTTATTGATTCTATCCTTGTGAGTAATCAAAAATTTAAAGGCAAAAAAATAATTATTAATTTAGGTTCAACACAAGAATCAATTGATCCAGTTCGTTTTATAGGCAATTATTCGTCAGGAACTCAAGGTATACTGATTGCAAATGAGCTCATAAAACGAGGATGTGAAGTTCATATAATTGCTGGATATACTACTATATCTTTGCCGGACAATATTATACGAGCATATACAGCAGATGAGATGCTAAAAGAGTCACTTAATTTACTGCCATCTGATGCTTATATTAGTGTTGCAGCTATATGTGATTATAAAATCAAAAATTATAGTGCTACAAAAATCAAAAAAAATGGTGATAATTTAAAGCTGGAATTTATAAAGAATGTGGATGTAATATCGGAGATAACACGCCATAAAGATAAACCCAAATTGGTTGTTGGTTTTGCACTTGAAAGTGATAATTATGAACTTAATGCTAAGAATAAGTTAAGAAATAAAAATCTTGATCTAGTAGTTGTAAATGAAAGTAAACATTTGGGGAAGGATTTTAATGAATTTAGCATTTGTAAAGCTAATTCATATCAAGAACTGGGTAATATTTCAAAAAAAGAGTTAGCAAAAATTTTAGTTGATAAGTTAGAAGGCTTATTGAATATGTAGAGCCATAGCTTTGGCAAGTATGCTTTGATAGTTTACATTTTTTATTGATGCATGAAAGCTCCATTGTACCGATTGCTTCTTGTTTCGATCTGCTTTAGCTATATGATAAATTTAACTAATTTTTTTAATCTTCATTTTTACGCCATTGGTGAATTTTAAAATTTGCTTGTTATCTAAATTAAATTTTGACGCAAGTAGTACAATATTATCATAACTTAAAACTATTTTTTGATCTGAGGATACAGTATAATTATCATAATTGATTAATAAATTTGGAGAGGATAATTTTACCATATTTTTGTTGGTAATATCTACTTTACCATCTAAGAAGATTTTTCTTTGATCAATCATTAATATAGCTTTTTGTGCATAAAAATTAAAATCAAAATTATTTTTTAATTTTACATTTCCTGAAATGGACTCTAAATCAACTTGTGAGTTTACTTTATTTGCATTTTTGGCTTGAATAATTAACTCTCTATCATCATTGTCATAAAAGAAATATTGTGGATTTAATATCGATGTTTCATACTTAGATTTACTAAAAGTTGATGCTTCATGAGACGGAGTTATTATATTTTCCGTTTCTAATATGTTAATGTAGTAATTTATAATTAAGGATATACACATTCCTATAAGTATAAGTATGAGACCGAATTTGATGGAATTTTTGTATTTCATTAAACTATTCCTGCCCTCACTAAGTCATGCATATGAATAACTCCAATGGGTTTATGATCTTTAACAACAAAAATTTGAGTAATGTTATTTTCATTCATTATAAATAATGCTTGAGAGGCAAAAATATCTTTTTCTACTGAAAAAGGCTTATTACTCATGATATCCTTTGCTTTTGCATTTTTAAAATCTATATCAATATGCCTTCTTAAATCTCCGTCAGTTACTATTCCTATCAATTCACCTTTATCATTCAATACTGCAGTACAACCAAAGCCTTTTTTCGTCATTTCAAGAATTACATCCATTCCAGAATTGTTAATAGAGACTGTAGGTATAGATTCTTTCTTATGCATTAACTTTGATACCTTCAATAATTTTGCTCCAATTTTTCCTCCTGGATGTAAAATTTTAAAATCTTCCTGAGAAAAATTTCTTATTTTCTGTAGCGCAATTGCAATAGCATCCCAATATGCAATCATCATTATTACAGAAGTTGAGGGAACATCAATATCAGAAGCCTCCTTACTATTGGGTAAAATAATTGGTAAATTAGAGATTTTGCTTAAAATAGAGTTATTTTTTCTAGTAATGCCTATTATATAAATATTAAATCTTTTACAGTAGTCTATAATGGTATTTAGTTCATATGTATCACCTGAATTTGATAATAATACTACGATATCATTCTTAGTTATCATTCCTAAGTCACCATGACCTGCCTCAGCAGGATGAATAAAGAAAGAGGGGGTTCCAGTTGAAGAAAGAGTTGAAGATATTTTTCTTGCAACATATCCACTCTTACCCATACCACTAAGAATTAGTCTTCCATTACTATCTATAATTTTTTTTATTATTTTATAAAAGTTTGAATCAATTGATTTTTCTAAATCTTTTAACCCGTTTATTTCATCTTCTATGATTTGTTTTCCAATTGATATTAAATCACACTCTTTTTGCATACCTTATAAATTATATTATTTGAAGAAACGATTTGATAAATCTGTATTCATTTTAGCATAAGTTTGTACATAATGTAATTAACTTGTGTTAGTATGTAATATTATTTATAATCGTCAACTAGCAAAGATAGTACTTTGCTAAAATCAGATTTACAAATTTTTAATAAACTATGAAGATAAATTTTTTTATTGCTAGTTATTTCATTTTTATAAGTTTTGCGTTTGCTAATGAAGCTACCTTGATTAATAAAGTTGAACATTACTTAAATAATATCCATACCTTATCCACAGATTTTAAACAATTAACGCCCTTAGATAAGCAAAAGTCTTCATCTGGGAAATTATATATATCTAAACCTGGTATGCTAAAATTTGATTATTTGAAACCAAAAAAATTAACGATTGTTTTAAGAGATGAGAACGTAATGTACCATGATCACGAATTACAAGAAGTATCGTATGTGAAACAAAGTAATTACTTTTTTAAGTTACTCTCAGAAAAAAATATTAAATTAACAAATGATGTTAAAAAGATTAGCTTGGTTAATAACGAAATTCATCTGCATATTGAGAGAATTATAGATAATGTTAATACTAATATAATTATGATATTTTCATACAATCCTATGAATTTGAAAGAGATACGTGTAAATAAAAATGATTTAGAAGAATATTTTTTATATTTTACTAATACGGAGTATAATTTAAATTTTACTAAAAAGTTTTTTTCTCTTCAAAATCCGCAATTTTATTCAGCACCGTATTAATATGAATGTAAGAACAAGATTTGCTCCAAGTCCTACAGGCACATTGCACATTGGCGGAGCTAGAACGGCAATTTTTAATTGGTTATTTGCAAAAAAGCATAAGGGAGATTTTTATTTAAGAATTGAAGATACTGATAAAGAACGTTCTAAGGAGCAATATATAGAATCAATAAAATATGGGCTCAAATGGTTGGGTCTTAATTGGGATAAGGATATAATATTTCAATCTGCAAATATAAAAAGGCATGTTGATGTTGTGAAAAATTTAGTAAGTGAGGGGAAGGCTTATTATTGTTATGCTACACAGGAGGAAATTCAAGATTTTAAGACGAAAAATCCTGGAAAAAAATTTATAAGTCAGTGGAGAAATAGTACGCAGTACAAGAAAGAGCTAAATCCTGTTGTTAGATTAAGAACGCTAGATGATGGAGTGACCATTTTACAGGATGATGTTTTAGGAAAAATTGAAGTAAGTAATTCAGAAATGGATGACATGGTATTATTGCGTTCTAATGGCACACCTACTTATCTTATTTCTTGTGTTATAGACGACTATGATATGAAAATTACACATGTTATAAGGGGTAATGATCATTTAACGAATACATTTCGCCAATTACAAATAATAAAGGCACTTGATTGGAATATACCAAGTTATGCACATATTCCTTTAATACACAGTAGTGATGGAAGTAAAATGTCAAAAAGAGATGGTGCATTGAGTGTTAATGAATATGAGAATTTGGGATATTTACCTCAAGCAATATTTAATTATCTTTTAAGACTTGGATGGAGCCATAATGACGAAGAGATAATAAGCAGTGTAAGGGCAATAAATGTTTTTGATTTAAAAGATGTTAATAAGTCTCCAGCAAGATTTGATTTGGATAAATTGAAATTTATTAATCAACATTACATTAAATTATTAGATGATAAGATAGTTTTTGATAAGATAATTGGCAAAATTAGTAAAGAATCATTGAATAGTGAGTGTTTAGAAAGAATCAAGAAGTCTATTCCTTTAATAAAATCAAGAGGTCAAACTATTAATGATTTAGTTGATTTAGCATCAATATTTATTTCATATTCCAATCCTATTGATGATCAATCAAAAGATATTCTTGCACTAGACGAGTCTAAGCAACTTTTGAAAAATATTTTATGTATTTTTGAAGAGGAACAAAATTGGAATGCTGAAGCATTAAAGCAACTTTGTTTAAATTTTGCAAAGGAATTGAATATTAAAACACCAGTTGTTATGAAAGCCCTTAGAGCTGGGGTTATGGGGACTTTTAAGTCACCGCCGATATATGAAACTCTGGAGATTTTGACTAAAAAAGAGGTGATGTCCAGGATATCGCAAATTGTCAATAAAACGACTATAGTATAAAATTATTAACACCAAATGCTATTGAGTATTTGAAATAATTGAAGAATTGAGTTAAATAATAAAAATAATTATACGTATTAGCACTGTGTTTAAAGTATTTGTTTTTATTTTATTTTTTATAATTGCAATATTTTTCTTGTCTCTTTTTTTTATATGTAGATTGCTTTTAAAACCATTTAATGCTAATAAGAACGATGGTAAAAAGAATAATATGAAAAATGTGAGCAGTATTGAGGAGAAGGATGTTTAAAACACAAACTTTCTAGTAGCTTCTTCTGCGTTTTTCATATATCAATAAGTGGTAATTTATAATTTTTACATTAGTAGTGGAAAAATTGGATGTTAAGTTTTTTTAGATCAATTAGATTAAGTAAAATTAGCAAGTCGCTACTCATTGTTATGAGTAGTATATTTTTTATTATTATTTTAACCTTAGTGGGTATTCTTTTAAAGGAACAGAATGAAAAAGTTCATAATGATAATTTAGCTGAAATTGAACAAACTCACGTTAAATTTCAAGAAAAAATAAAAAACATTGAAATTCTTTTAAATATTCTTGGAAGAGTAATCATTGAAAATAATTATTCTCGTCCAGAAAAAATTTATTCAGTTTTTTCCAAATACATCAATTATTATGAGAAGCATTTAAATATAGCAACGAAACATGAAAATCCACTTCTTATTCAATTTTTAAACAAACATGGTACTACAAGAGTGGATAGATTTAGTGGCATTACTAAATGTGAGAGTACAGATGCGTGTTTGAATCTTATGGATAATACTCGCAAAGAAAGCTGGAAAATCCATTTTGACAATACAAACAAAGCCTTATTAAATGATGACTATATTTCATCTCTTTTATTTGGACTAGCAGATAAGGAAGAAGGGTATTTTGGTGTTTTATTAGTTCATTTGAATAAAGGAAATATCAGTAATTTTATAAATTATTCTGGATTAATAATGGCCTTAGATAAGGAATGTAAGTTTATTTTTTCTAATAAGAATATAGATACGTCTAATTTTCAAGATAATAACTTTGTTAATTATTGTAAAAATATAAATAATGTAGAAAACATAGGTAAAATAGATTGGCAGGAAAGAAAAAAAATGCCCAATTTATATAATTTAAAATATAAGGATTTGATATTAATTTTTGAACCTAATAAACGTGCATATTCAATAAATAATTTTTATTCAATTATCACAAATAAAACTTATATTGCTGCATTTATAGTCTTACTTATCTTATTTTTGATAATGACTTTTTTATATATTCTACATTCAAAAATTAAAAAACAAGAAGAACAATTTGATTCTTATGTTAATAATAAAAGCTATAATAAAACAAATTTTTCATATATTTTAGAAAAAGTTAAAGATTTAAGTCAATCCATAAAAACTAACCAAGAAAAAACTGATGAATTAGAGTTAATTGGGGAGTTAATACCAATTATTTCTCAAAATATTAATGATAATATCTATCGCATATTATCTTTTATTGATGAGTACAAAGAAAATTATTTAGATAATGGTGATAGTAAGTTAAAAACAACAGCAGATTATTTTAAAGTTTTAAAGTTTAAAAACAATACATCTATTTATAAAAATTTTCTTTATGAAGATAATGATGACTTTACCCTGGCCAAATCTAAAATAGTATTAAAAGAATTTTTAGAGGATACTTTAAGTGAGATAAATGAATATGGAGTTAATTGCACGTGGAATAAAAAGTATAACAGTAACAGTTTGATATTTGGAGATAAAAATTTAATAAAAATAATGTTATTTGAATTACTCACAGAGTTTTATGGAAATACAGATTTAAGTAATATTAAAATTAATCTGCAAAAAGAGGTGAAGTTAAAAAAAATTAGCTTAGTGATAGAAGGAAGATTAAATTTAGAAGAAATGCACAAAAAAATAATTAAGATTGATTTTCCAAGATCAACAGCGATTAACAGCCTTCTTTTTTTAAGTAAAGGTTTATTATATGCAAAATTTATAATGAAAATTCACAATGGTAGTTTAAAAATTAAAAAAAATGATAAAGTGGTAGTTACAAAACTTTTATTTGATGAAATTTGAAATTTCCTTGCTTTCAAAGGGAGTTATTATAATATAATTTTAAACCTCTTAAATTAAAGATATGAAATATAACGTTGCAGTGATTGGTGCTACAGGTAATGTTGGTAGAGAGATTTTTAATACTTTAGAAAATTCCAATGTTCAAATTGAAAAAATATTTGCCGTTGCATCCCAGAAATCGGTTGGGAAAGAAGTTGTTTTCAAAAACAAATCAATTGAAGTAAATTCCATAGATGGTTTTGACTTCACAGGTATAGACTTTGTATTTTTTGCTACTAATGCAAGCATTTCCAAAGAATATGTGCCAAAAGCAAGCAAAAAAGCAAAATTAGTAATAGACCTATCTTCTCATTTTAGAATGAATAAGGAAATTCCGCTAGTTGTGCCAGAAGTTAATTTATCATCATTAAAACTTGCCAAAGAGTCACATATAGTAACGAATCCAAATTGTGTGGCGATTCCTTTAGTTGTAGCATTAAAAAATTTGCATGAATTTGCTCAAATATCAAGAATAGTTGTTTCGACATATCAATCAGTTTCAGGAGCTGGAAAAAAAGCAATGGATGACTTGTATCTTCAAATAAAAAATAGACTAGATAATGTATTTTCTGACGACAATAATAGAGAAAAAATAGCTTTTAACGTTGTTCCTAAAATTGATAAATTGACTGAAGCTGGTTATACTAATGAAGAAGTTAAAGTTATGGATGAAACAAAGAAAATATTGTGTAGTGATATTGATATCACGGCAACATGTGTAAGAGTTCCAGTTTTTGTTGGTCATAGTATGTCTGTTAATGTTGAATTTTCTAAAAATATATCGGTAAATGAAGCCTATAATATATTAAATAAATCAGAAGGGGTGACGACGGATCGATCAAGTGAGTATGATTATTTTACTCCAGTAGATTGTGTGGGTAAAGATGAGGTTTTTGTATCAAGAGTTAGGCAGGATATTGCAAATAATATTTTAAATTTATGGATAGTTTCTGATAACCTTAGAAAAGGTGCTGCTCTTAATGCAGTTCAAATTTTTGAAAAATACGTTGAAAACTATTTGTAAAATGAAATTTTTACTTGGCATAGCAGTATCACTTTATTTTCTATTGAGTTTATGTGTGAATGTGGCTGTTGCAGAGGATGAAAGCCTTGAATCAGTTTTAAAAAAATTCAAATTAATGCAAAATACTTCTAAACAAAGCACTTCTAAGCAAAATACTGATCATATAACTAAAACAAAAAAATCAAACCTTACTAGAAACAAGATTCAGAATTTGCTCAATTCATCAAAAGACTCTAATCAGCCGATTAATCTCGTGGAATTATTAGGGCACGATTTTAGTGGATTAAATTTATCAGGATTGGATTTTTCAAATGCCATTATGTATCGTGTTAATTTTTCAAACTCAAATTTGGATGATTGTACATTTGGAGAGACCTTTTTAGAGGGAGCAAATTTTTCGAACACATCTTTAAAAGGAGCAACATTTATTAATGCAAATGTTAGTAGGTCAAATTTCACTAAAGCAAATTTAACAAATAGTAGATTAAGTCAAATTTATGCAAAAAATGCTATGTTTGCTTCGACAAATTTTGAAAATGCTAAAATATTTGCATCGAATTTTTCTAATTCTCATTTTAATAATTGCAATCTAAACAAGTCAAAAATAGTTAAGTCAAAATTCAACTACAGCCTATTTGAAGCTATAAAAATCACTGAGGTGTTTTGGGACTTGAATTTTTTCTCCAAAAGCAAATTTAATAAAATTAATATTGCTAATAGTAATCTTCAAGCAATTGATTGGGATAATAGTGAATTTACAGAGGCTATTTTTCAAGATAGCATTATATTTGCATCGAATTTTCAAAATGCAAAATTATCAAATGTGACGTTTAATAAAATTAATGCTAAAGCAATTAACTTTAGCGAAGCAAAATTATCAAAAATTATTTTCAATAAAAGTAACATGAATTATGCTCTTTTTCAAGATAGTGAAATTTCTGAATTTATTGTGATGCTATGCGATTTACGTAGCTCAAATTTTAGAAGGGTAAAATTAACGAATTTTAATTTTTATTCGGGTAACTTGAAAAATTCTACATTTTATCAAGCAGTCATAAATAAATCTAAAATATTTAATTCATATTTAGCAGGAATAAATTTTTCAAAAAGTAACTTAATAGATGTATTAGTTAATGATAGCAATTTATCATATGCTAATTTTAGAATGACAAAAATTAATAATTTTAATTCAAAAAACAATTTTATAAAAAAAGTGTTAATTAATGAGTAATTCTATCAAATCATCAGATAGGGTTTATCTAAAAAGGCTACTGGTTATTTTAAAATTCAGCCTTATTACGTTAGTATTTATCTTGGTTAGTATGATAGCGTATTTAAGTTTTTTTGGACCTAAGAACTTTATATTTATTGATAATATAATTAAGCATAATATTGAAAAAAATTTAGATCAAATAAATATAAGTAAAATACGTACAGGTATAGCTCTTGATTTAAAAGATGCATCTATTGTTCTTAATTTGGAAAATTTAGAATTAAGTTATAAAAAAAGTGCCATTTTTATGGTTCCGGATCTGAGATTAAAATTTGATATTCTTGGTCTAGTATTAAGAAAACCGAATCAAATATTTAAAGGCATTATTCTCGATGAGAAAAAAATGGCAATTGTTTATGATAAATCACAAAAAAATAAAGAATTGAACCAGGAAAAAATTCCTATCACAAATGTGGTAAATATATTAAAGAAATACCAATATATACTAAAAGATCGAAGTTATATTTTAGAAAACTTTAAAATAAATATTAATAATAGCAATGGAAGTGATTATAATATTAATCTAAAAAATTTAGAGTTTAAATTTGGTAATATCAATAATATTGAAGTTAATTCTTTAATTCAGATTGATAACGCAACTGCTAGTTTGAAAATTTCTGCTAAAACTATTTCTGATAGTACAATAGATATAAAAGGTAGCGTTTTGTTAAGTAAACAACCTGAAAAGCACAACGAGCTCAATATTGGACAAACGAATATTAAAACTAACTTTAAAATCAATTTCGACACAAGACTATCCTATTTAAATTTTGCAGAGAAGATCAATTTTAATTTTATACAAAGTGG
>Ga0114932_10004209_pt1 | contig 13636 bp, 19 predicted proteins | sample 2SBtaG_2_FD_87286 | JGI IMG/M metagenome (GOLD analysis project Ga0114932, IMG submission 87286) | Deep subsurface microbial communities from Kolumbo volcano to uncover new lineages of life (NeLLi) - 2SBTROV12_ACTIVE470 metaG | ecosystem: Environmental > Aquatic > Marine > Volcanic ...
CTAAAATATATTATTTTTTTGTTAATGTTCCATTATTCAATTTCATACCAAGAATTGAAAATAAACTAACTGTTGCACCAAATGCTGTTGCTCTTCCATCTTGTGCCCACAATCCAGCACCTGTCATTATTCCACCAGCACCATTGGTTACACGTAGTACATGATGTACTCCTTGACGAACACCAGTAACGTCTGATTTCAAACTTGTGTTCAAATGCTTAGCTGCACAATCTGCCGCTCCAGCTCCTACAGCTCCAGGCAAAACAGCTTTTGTTCGTTGAGCTCCCTCGCTCACTAATCCAGAACCAGGAAATCCAGGACTCATAGTGCCGACTGCGCTGAATAGTAAACCTGCTAATATAACTTTTTTCATTGAAACTCCTTTGGACTCTTTTTTTTAACCTTTAATTATCTTCAGCTTCTTTGCTACTCAACTATTTTTGAAAAATAGATGGTGAAATATTAGCACGATCTAAGCATTATGCAACCCTCAATTTTTAAGGCTTTGTTATTTGAAAAAATACAAAAAATAACATATGCTAAAAATAATATAAGCTAACTACCTAACCTAAAGGATTTTCCATGACAAGCGAGTATCATACTCCATACCATTTGTCTCACTATTGTTCATATAAAATTTCAAATCTTTTCTTACCTTTTGTCGCTATTATTACTCTGCACGTCAATCGCGTGCTTATCATTTTATAATCCGTATATTCTTTTCTATTTTTTATTTTATTTAATAAAGCAGTTTTTCAGGGATTTTTATGAAAACTCAATCAACACAAATTAGTACCACTACAATAGGTCTTGCAATATTTTCTATGCTCTTTGGTGCAGGAAATATTATTTATCCAATCAAAGCTGGAGTAGTAGCTGGCAGCAAAAATTGTATCGGAATTATCGGATTTTTACTTACCGGAGTCCTCCTTCCTGTCATTGGGCTTGTTGCTATGATTTTATTTGATGGAAACTATAAAAAATTCTTTAACAGACTTGGCAAAATACCAGGTTTTTTTGCTGTACTTTTTTGTATGCTTGTTATTGGGCCACTAATTGCAATGCCACGATGCATTACCGTGCCATATGATATGATTGCTCCATTTTTACCATGTTATATAACACTACCAATATTTAGCATACTGTTCTCAGGTATAACATTTTTACTCACGTACAAAGAATCAAAACTACTTGAAATTCTTGGTAATGTACTTAGTCCTATTTTGCTAGCTTCTCTTGCTTTGATCACAGTCAAAGGACTATGGTACGCTCACGTTATGGTACCTCAAACCACACCTACTCTACAATTGTTTTCAGAGCAATTAGTTCACGGATTTCAAACACTTGATCTTCTTGGCACCATGTTTTTTGCCTATATTGTTATTCGAATTCTTAAAGCAAATAAAACAGGAAACATGAATACCAAAGAACTTGCTTTTAAAAGTTTACAAGGTGGCATTATCGGTGCAACACTGCTTGCAATCGTATATGTAGGCTTTAGCTACTTAGGTGCATACTATGGCCACTTCCTTGACGGATCAATGAATGGTGCTCAAATGTTTAGACTTATTGCTCTACAAATTGTGCATCAATACGGAGTACTAGTAATTGTCACCGCAGTACTCATGGCATGTTTTTCAACAATCAGTGCACTTGCTGCAGTTGTTGCAGAATATCTACGTTATGAAATTTTCAGAAAAAAAGTAGGCTATATTCCATCACTTATTATTGCTCTGGTTACCACCACGTTTATAGCAAATTTTGGACTCAGCAATATTTTATATTACAGTGCACCATTTATTAATATTGGATATCCAATTATTATCTCAATTGTTGCATGTAACTTAGCATATAGCCTCTTTGGATTCAGACCTATTAAGCTACCTGTAGCACTTGTATCACTATGCGTAGTTGGCTCAAATCTTTATAGCTACCTTATGGTGTAAAAATATGATTAATGAATTGATATTTGTTGCACATGTAAGTCTTGTCAGCTTTGCAACACTACTTTTTGCACGATTTGGCAAGGAAGCATTAGTCGCTTATATTTCACTGCTCTTTGTTGTAGCAAATATCTTTGTCATTAAGCAAGTACAACTCTGGGGCTGGTATGCAACAAGTGCTGATGCATTTATCATCGGTGTCAGCTTTGGTATAAATTTACTCCAAGAAACCTGGGGAAAAGAAATAGCACGCAAAACTATTTGGATTAGTTTTGCGTGCTCAGCATTCTATATGATTATGGCACAGTTTCTACTCTCGTATACACCAACCAGCCATGATATAACTCACCTGCACTTTGTACAACTCATGTCTCATACTCAGCGCATTATTCTTGCATCATTTGTATCCTATATTATTACTCAGATGGTAGACACATATCTCTATGCCTATGTTAGAAAAATAACAAACGATAAATACTTTGTTGCAAGAAACTATCTTTCTATGTGTAGTTCACAACTATTTGATACCATACTTTTTTCACTACTTGGTTTATATGGCATTATGAACAATATTTTACATATTATGATTGTTAGCTATGTACTCAAACTTATTGCAATTGCTCTGACCACACCATTTTTATGGTACGCTAAACGAATAACTAAGAAATCTTAGTTTTCAACTCTTGGCAAGCCACGTAAAAAGAAATATTTCTCGGGATCTGAAGGATCTGTAAAAACAAAAATATGCTTTTGAATAGAGTCCCTTGTTTTAAAAATAACAGGGTTTTCTTCAATCATACCTAATACAACTGATGAACGAGAAATATCTGATGGTACTCCTTTTTTTCTAATCAAATCTGTTCCAAGTTGAAGCTTATAAGAAAAAACTGTGTCTGCTAGACGAAAAACCTCATCTCTAGATAATAATACATGGTCAGGATTATCACCAATTATAGAAAATGGAGATGTTAAAGGATTTCGTTGACGAAGCACTCTCTCTTCAAAGACACCTCTTGGAAGTTGAGCACTTTGCGTATCCATTAAAGCTTGTGCAGCTTGCGTATCCATCATATTTTCTGAAGAGAATACCATACTATTATAAAAAATGATTATTAAAAGAATATATACTTTTTTCATGAATCCCCACAAATTCCCATTAAAAATACTTACATATAAAAAGTAATATATATTATTAAAAATAACAAATGGGTACTTAGTAATTATAATTGAGCTAACACAGGATGCATTTGACGAGTTCTACGATCTTGCTCAAGAAGTGCTTGAATAATCTCATCAAGATCACCCTGCATGATAAAATCCAAATTCTTAAGCGTTAGATTAACCTGATGATCGGTAACACGGTTTTGAGGATAATTATATGTTCTAATTTTTTCTGATCGCTCACCTGTACCAACCTGCTCTTTGCGATTCTTAGATTCTTTTTGTTTTTGCTGTTCTTGAGCATGAGCAAGTATTCGAGATTTCAGCATCTTCATAGCTTTAGCTTTATTCTTATGCTGTGAACGCTCATCCTGGCATGAAACTACAGCTCCACTTGGGATATGAGTAATACGTACTGCAGAATCTGTGGTATTAACATGCTGTCCACCTGCTCCACTTGCCCGGAATACATCAATACGTAAATCTTGTTCATTAACTTGAACATCTACATCTTTAGCTTCTGGAAGCACTGCTACTGTTGCTGTGGATGTATGAACACGACCAGAGGTCTCTGTTTGAGGAACACGTTGTACTCTATGAACACCAGATTCACGATTGAAAGAGCCATAGACATTTTTGCCCTTCACATACAGCACAACTTCTTTATATCCACCAAGATCTGTTTGGCTTTCACCAACAATCTCTGTCTTCCAGCCCTTTTTTTCTGCATACAACAAATACATCTTAAGCAAGTCGCCTACAAATAAAGCCGCCTCTTGACCACCTGTCCCTGCACGAATTTCAAGATATGCTGGACGAGAACCAATCTCATCAACTGGATATAATAAATCTTCTAGTTCTTTTGATTTAAACGAAATTTGAGACTGCAGATCTTCTATCTCAGTCTCAAACATTTCTTTTAATTCTTGATCTTGTTCTTCAGATGCTTGTTGTTGAGAGTCAGCTAACTCAGCCTTAAAAGCTTCTAGATCTTTATACGTCTGTAATATTTCTGATACAGAGGATAAATCTTTTTGAACTTGAGCTCGATCTTTAGAACTTACGTTACCTGAGGTAACCCTTTGTTCAAGTTCTTGATAATATGATTGAAGCTGATCCCACTTAGTAAACACAAGACACCCAACAATAGTATGTTAAAATTATTTGCTGTATTTCTTTTTGAACTTGTCAATTCTACCTGCTGTATCAACAAACTTTTGTTGTCCAGTGAAGAATGGATGACAGCTTGAACATAATGTTGGTTTAATTTCTTTTACAGGAGACATAGTCTCAAAAGAATGTCCACAACTGCATAGAACCTTAACATTGAATAATTCTGGATGAATTTCTTTTTTCATACAATAAAACCTTTAATTATCTTGATTTGCTACTACTTTTAGTATCAACAAATTTGCTTCTTTTGTCAAAGAGTTACTGCTTCTTTAAACCAAACCCCATTGCTCTTTGCATCTTAACATCAAACCCTTCTAACCCTTTTCTTAATCTTCTACCCATACTGGTACCACCTACAGCTGCACTATGAGTCTTCTTGTTCAAGGGATCACCTTGCTGAGTTCTTTCTGCTTGCTTTGATTCTTGATCAACTAATAGCATCTGAATTAAACCAACTTGATGCTCTTCACAATCCTTTGGCTTATTGCCAAACTCTACCTCTAATTCTTCATCTGTAGCAGCGGTAGCTATAGCTGAATCATCAGTACGTTTGCCTAAGGGATCACCTGAAACACCATCTCTTTTCATCTGATTACTTTCTTCTTTCCTTGATTCTTGACCAACTGGTAGCATTGTAATTAAACCAGCTCCTTTATTCTGACTAGCACATAACGTTGTAAACAAACCAAACGACATAACGATTACCTTAAAAGCTGTAGCTGCTATGCATGATGGTGGAATGAGCTTAGACGATATACGAAAATTTTTGCCCTTTAGCAGCTAAGTAAAGTTGCATAACTCTTCTAGATTCTTCACGACCCTCATCTGATAATCTTAATTGACGCGTTGATTGATTTTGTTGTCTGCGATCATACGCCCTTTGCTTTTTTCTATCCTTTATGACTCTATTATGAGGTTTAGCCAAATGCTCTCCACTGCCTACAGATAAATCTACACTATTCATCACTACAACAAGCACAGCAAGATTTAAAAATATCCCAGCAAGATTTAGCATCTTCTGGTTCTGGAGTTGGAACCCTAGGATTCCTAAGCTGTTCTGCTAATCTTTGATTTAATAAAATTGCTCGTTCTTTGCCTTCTTCAAAAGTCATAGACGGATCTTGCTTACGCCAACACCTTAGCTTTCTTTGTTGACACCGTGATAATTCTCTATCTTGTTTCATTTTTTCTGCAAATAAATCTTCAGCAGAAAGAGGTACTAAATCCGGAACAGTTGAATTTGTTTTTCTTCGATATAAAATCATACCTTTATACAAAACTATCTGTTCTCTGTAAAGGATTCATAAAACTTCTATCACCTCCTGGTAATGCAACTGGAACTGGCAAATCAGTATGAGTAGATCCACTGTCACCTAAAGAACTTCTTTCACTCTCATAAGTCAAAGTAGCACCACTAGCATTTAACTCCTGTTCAGAATTATCCGAACAAATAGCAACTGCTGCTGGATCTGAAATACTCTCTAAACTACTTCTGCGAGAACTTGAACTACCTGAATAAGTACCCCTAAATATACCTGTACGACTACTCGCATACATAGATTCATTATCAGAACTACCACCATCAAATGACGATAGCGTTCTGTTAGAATCTACGTCAGAACCTATTATTGCCATACATGAAAAACTTAATAAAAATAATACTTTTTTCAATTTCATATACCCTATTTAAATATTCCCCAACCTAATACAACTACTATTAGTATAACTTAATAGTAATAAAGCATGCAAAAGGCCCATATCCTTTTACATGCTTTAAATTTGCGACTTTTTTTATATTATTTTTTTCTCAGTGATGCTTGTAAAATCTTTTTGCGAAGTCTAATGGATTTTGGCGTAACTTCAATAAGTTCATCTGGTCTAATCCATTCCATACATTGCTCAAGAGTCATAATCAAAGGTGGTGCTAATTTAACTGAATCATCTGAACCAGATGCCCTCATATTAGTTAGCTTTTTACCCTTACACGGATTAACATCTAAATCATTATCTCGTGAATGCTCACCAACAATTTGACCTGTATATACCTTGTCACCTGGCTTAACAAACAGAATTCCTCGAGCTTGCAATGAATCAAGCGCATACGCTGTTACTAGTCCATTTTCCATAGAACTCAATGCACCCTTCAAACGCTTTTGCATCGAACCTTTGCATGGTTTATACCCTGCAAAACTTGAATTCATAATTCCAGTACCACGAGTATCAATCAAAAACTTTGATCGAAAACCTAGCAATGATTGTGCAGGAACTTCAAACTCAAGACGAACTCGACTATCACTCATAGGAGTCATGTTTCTGAGTTCACCTTTACGTTGACCAAGATTATCCATAACAGAACCACGATATTGTTCTTCAACATCAATAATGACATATTCAAATGGCTCTTGTTTAACACCATCAATTGTCTTGTAAATTACCTCTGGTGCAGATACCTGTAGCTCAAAACCTTCACGACGCATATTTTCAATCAAAATACCTAGGTGAAGCTGTCCTCGACCAGATACTTTAAACACCTCAGGAGAATCTGTATCTTCTACACGAAGCGCAACATTTATCTTAAGCTCTTTCTCTAAACGTTCTTTAATTTGTCGAGATGTAACAAGCTTACCCTCTTTACCACTAAACGGAGAATCATTCACAGAGAAGTACATCGTTAATGTTGGCTCATCAACTTTAACATATGAATGAGGATTTGGCTTACCAACATGACAAATAGTTGCACCAAGCTTAGGATGTTCTTCAAATCCTGCCACGGTAACAATGTCACCATAATCAGCTTGATCTACTTCAACTTTTTCTACACCCAAGAACTTCCAGATTTTAGTAATTCTTGTTGGCTTACTCACGGCATCATCCTTGCAAAGGACTACTTGATCACCAACTTTTAAAGATCCACTAAATACACGGCCCGAAATCAGGGGTCCAAGAAACTCAGAGTGATCAAGATTCGTAATCAATAATTGTAAACTATCACTTTCATCTTTTGGTGCCGGAACATTTTCAACAATTGCATCAAGCAATGCATTACAATTATCTGTTTTAACATCTGGATCAGTTGTCATAAATCCAAGCTTTGCAGATCCATATAATGTTGGAAATTCAAGTTGTGAATCCTCTGTAGCCAAATCTAAAAAGAGATCATAAATTTGTTCTTGTGTTTCTTTAATAGTTGCATCTTTTCGATCAATCTTGTTAATCACAACCATTGGTCTTAAACCTAAGGTTAATGCTTTTTGCAATACAAATCGAGTACCAGGAAGCACTCCCTCTGCAGCATCAACAAGCAAAATAAACCCTTCAACCATTTGAAGTGTTCGCTCTACCTCTCCACCAAAGTCTGCGTGACCAGGAGTATCAACAATGTTAATTGAATAATCTTTATAATGAATACCAGTGTTTTTTGCTAAAATGGTAATACCACGTTCTTTTTCAATCGAATCAGAATCCATCACTCGATCTTGAACTTCTTGGATTGTACCAGAATCTTGTAATAACCTATCAACCAAGGTTGTTTTTCCATGGTCTACGTGCGCAACGATAGCAATATTTCTTATATTTTTGCTTTTTGACATATAATATCTACTCTAAATAAAGTTAAAAAATTCTTATATATAAAGAAAACCCCTTATATAAGTATAAATCACAACTAAATAATTGTCTACACGATGCCCTTTTTATCGCTCATAGGCTATAATTCATCACGTAGACGCTCTGCTTCATCAACCAATTCATATAAAGATCGATCTATATCTATACCAGAATCATCTATACCTACTTCTAAAGAATCTCCGCATAAAAATGAAAAACAACTAACAATTATCTGCAAAGAAGCTTCTTGATTTTTTTGCAGTCTATATCGCTGCATTCTATCTCTTTTTATCATATCTTCTTTTTGACTGACACATTCATATTGAACTAAAAAATTATGAGTTAGTGCTTGTTGTTGCTCTAATCTTCTCTTTCTTTGCTCTTGCTCTAACCTTCTTTTTTTCTGTTCTTGAAACATCTTAAGTTCTTTGCTTTCATAATCAATGCGCTGTTGCCAGTTATTACTAGGTAGAGCAAAACAATCATGTACAAAAAGAAACATAAAATTATATAAAAAAATATGAGTAAATCTCATAAAAACTCCTTTTACAAAACTTACTCATATCATAATGAACAAATCAAAATCAAGTCAATTATAGATCAATATAAAATCCTCTTGAAAACTTTGTATTATGAACACTACCATTAATCGTTACATGATATGATTGAGGAGCGGAAGTTGGAGCCGCTGTTAACTTAGGATTCATTTTCTTAATAACAGCAGAGCCTAAATTCATACCAATTGCTCCAATGTTTCTTGTCTGACTGCTCGTATTATAATCACTGCTATGATACTTATCACCATCTGTCTGAGTACTTGTCGTAGTCTTTTCAGCTGTTGTGAGATGTAATTCTTTGCCTGAATACGCCATCGTAAACTGAAGTTCAGAATCAGATGATGTAAAGCTTGAACTCGTTAACACATTTAACAATGAAGACTCTGATCCAGAAACTAACCCTGACAGCAATGCTTGAGTAGATCCCTCTGATCCATATGTTACCCAATTACCATTTTGAATAATTGGAATATCAACATTAATATTACCTGCAAAATTTAACTGTAATGTAAAGTTCTCAATTCCCAATGGATAACCTGACTTTTTTGAATAAGCAACATCCATTAAAGTCACATCATCATACAAGCCTTGAACAGCATGACCTGCTTTACTAGCAGCACTCTTAACTTTTTGCTCTGCACTATGAGCTGCATGCTCTGCTTTATGGAATAATGTTGAACCAAACCAACCATGCATGGTTGATTGAAATATTACAAAAACAGCAATACTATATAAAAACTTCTTCATTCTAATCTCCATTATTGAAAATATATCTATCAATTAAGAATACCTATTATAAAGCATCAAAATCAATAACTTACTCTTCTACAAAGCTACCATTCATCATCGTCTTCAAAATGAGTAGCAGAGTTACGTACCATACGCTGCGTATATCGAACTCCCACACAACCTAGCAAACAACAATATGCGACACATAAGACAGAAGAACATACTGAACAATCCTGGTTATCACGATGTTGTACAACAGGAGCTCTTTGAATCCTTGTACCAGAAGGTCTTGATAGAATAAAACCATCATGTACATGCAGCAACACTAAAAAAAGTAACAATCTCATATTCACCTATTCTTTTTCGATTGATTATATTGTTGATCTTGCAAACCTCTATGTTGAACACCTGATTGATCTTTATTCATATCAATACAACAAGACATCCAAAAAAAAGCACACGCCACACAAGTAAGTATTTTATTTCGCTCTCGTCTTTGCTCCGGTCCCCTTTGCATTGCAAAAACATCACTAAAACTCGCCAATACAATCATCGCCGCAAATATATATACTTGATACTTCATGCCCCATCCTTTTTTAATAATGCTTACTTTTTTACTACCCACATACCAGATGTGTTTTTTGTATATACATGTTTTACAGCTGCCCATGCAACTTTAAATGCTTGTTCTTCATTTTGGTAGTATTCTAAAGCATTATTAAAAGCCTTGCGAAAAATCGTCTGCGCCTTTGCAGGTAAATTCTCAACAATACTGTTTGGTAAATCTTTATTACGTTTATATGGCACATAAAACCTATACTTTACTCATCATCATCTGATGAAGCAGCAATTGTCGCATCTGCCGCTACTTCACCTGTATCCTCTCAGCCCTTTCCAACATCTTTAAGCGCACCAGACCTGCCAATACTATCAACATCATGTGCAAAACTTGAAGCAACTATGTCATTATCAACACTAGAAGCATCTTTCTTTAACTTCTTATGCTCTTTTGATACCTTCTTTTTTAAATTAGAAGCTACATGCTTTACATCAGTCAATGCGCTATGAACAAGCCTTGAAAAATCGAATCCATACATCTGTAGTGAAAAAAATAGACAAGTAATCATTACCAATCTCATAATCATCCTTCTTTATTAAATTTAAACCTATATAAACATATGTATATAAAAAAGGTCGCCGTGTAAATAGTTTACACGGCGACCTTTTTTATTTACAATCTTAATCGTTATAATACCTGAACTTTTCTTGAATCATCCATTGCAACCCCTGCTCCTATCCACAAGAAGGATGATAAACCAAGGGTAAAAGGGAATAAAAACAAACCTCCGAAGAAAAAGCCTACAGCCCTGCTTTCTAAGTAGTTTTCTAAAGCTACAGCATGTGCAAATGTTGAAACTTTTGCTCCATTATGAAGCAAATGCCGAGCAATTTTTTTATAACCTCTCTCAACTGCTATATCAAGCACAGTCTTACCATCATCATTAAGCTGATTTAAAGCAGCACGGTTTTTAACAACTCTTTTCACCTGTCTTAGATTATTTGTTTCAACAAACTGAAATAAACTCATGTCTCTTGTAAAAAGAACTGAACTCATCATTGTTGAACATAACAACGCCCATATAAATATAGTATATTTTTTCATATGCCCCCTATTTAAAATAATTTCTATTACTTATCTAAGATACCATTTTGATATCAAAACAGCAAAAACCTCTCATCATTTTTATCCCACTCTACTGATTTACTTTTTCACGATAATTTCTTATAATTTTGATTATTTTAACCACTTCTTAAGGAGTATGCATGAACACATCTTCAAGACTCACACCCCTATTGTTACTAGCATCAATGTTTAGTTCCATAACTTTTACAGATACAACTGATACGATCAAAGAATATGATCAAAAAATACACACTGATATTAATAATCTTAATAAACTAGCCCAAATTTTCCCCAAATCTGTCGGAGAAATCCAAGAACTTACCACAGCAACCATCTCATTAGCAAAACAAGAAATACAAACCATCAAAGAAAACAATACCCAAACATTCAACAGTACTATGCATGCACTTGATATCTGTTTTCATAAATTAAATGTTTCTATCTCCATTATTCATATACTAGGTGATACTCATCCTGATGAAGCAATCAGAAATGCTGCTCTTGATGGGTCTAAAACATTGCAAGAATTTGGCATTGATATGAGCATGGATGCTGACTTATTCCACATTGTACAAAACTATTACGATCACCACTCTCAAAATGAAACCCTTTCCCCTGAAGATCATCTTCTTGTTACAGATTACCTCAAAGCTTGCAAGCGAGCAGGACTTCACCTACCAGAATCTGTTCTACAAGAAGTAAAAACAATACAAAAAGAAATTTGCGCTCTTGAACAAGATTTTCTTGTCAATATTAATAATGACGACTCCAATATCTCAGCAACTCTAGAAGAACTACAAGGAGTAAACAAAAACTTTATCAAGCAACTAACACAAAATGAAGGTACATATATTGTTCCCTGTGATCTAGCATCTTATATAACAGTAATGACAGAGTGTTCAGTTGAACAAACAAGAAAAAATTTGTTTTTTGTCCGAAACACCAGAATATATCCTCAAAATGATACTATATTGGTACAACTACTTACCAAAAGACAAGAGCTTGCAACCTTATTAGGTCATGAACATTTTGCAAGCCTAGACCTTGAACAAACAAGTGCAAAAAATCTGAATAACATTGAAAACTTTCTACTTCCATTAGCTGATCAATTTCTTAAAAAGAATGAAGAAGAATTTCATAAATTAAAACAAGACTTACCAGAAAGTGTTACACTTCAAGAAAATGGTACCATCAATCAATGGGATTATTTTTATACACATAATCAATATATCAAAAAACACTTTGCAGTCGATGAATCAAAAGTTGCAGAGTATTTCCCAGCTCAAAAAGTTATTGATGGTATTTTTACCATCTATCAAGACTTTTTAGGACTTACTTTTAAACAAGTACAGCCTGAGTGGTCATGGCATGAAGATGTTCTCTTAATTGAAATTTATCGTACATCATCTAATCAATTACTTGGATATCTATTCTTAGACCTATATCCTCGTGCAAACAAATTCTCTCATGCCTGCGTTCAACCAATTCTGCATTCATATAATGAATCTGGAGCAAACAATACAAGTGCTGCAGCACTCATCATGAATGTTCCAAAACCATCTGAGGACACTCCTGCATTATTAAAACACAGAGACGTTGTAACCTTCTTTCATGAATTTGGTCATGCTATGCACCATGTTTTAAGCAGACCTCAAAACGCAGGACATGCAGGACTCAGAGTAGCTGTAGACTTTGTAGAAACACCATCACAAATGTTTGAACAATGGATGTTTGAACCAGACATGCTCAATATTGTGAGCAGCCATTACAAAACCGGTGAACCATTACCAAAAGAAATCATAGAAAACAAGATCAAACTAAGACAAGTTGATGCAGGCTACACCATGCTCAGACAATGCATGATTGGACTCTTTGCACTGTATTCTATGAATAATAACGATCTATCATATAAGCCAGCCTCACTATGGAAATCACTGCATGAAAAATATCTAACACCTTTCATGAACTATGAAGAAAATTATCACTGGTTTACAACATTTGGACACCTTGCTTCTGGTTTATATGCGTCAAAATACTATAGTTATCTATGGACAGAAGTATTTGCTCTAGACTTATTTGCTTCTATTAAAGAACACAACTTCAACGAAGAATATAGTCAAAAAGTTATTGAAATGTTAAGCGCTGGTGGCAGTGTCAAACCTGAAGAATTATTACAAAACTTTTTAGGAAGACAACCAAACCAAACAGCTCTCTTAAAAGCTTTAGGCTTATAACAATAATTTGTTGAAAAAACATATAAAATAAAAACCCACCTGAATTAGGTGGGTTTTTATTTTTACAAAACGTACATAATAAATTTATTGTAACTCACAAGTAAATCGAGTTACACCATTTTCAATCACTCGTCTCACACTATATGACCTACCATCAAACTGCACATTAAACTGTTCTTGTTTACCCTGTTTTTCATATTCTCTTTGTAAATATTCTTGCGCTTTCTGTAAAGATCCTATCAACTCCTGAGCACCAGCCAAATTTTCTTCTAAAGTTACTGCAAGCGTTTTTTTATCACTATGCTTAGACTTAACATATCTTTTTTCATGCTCTATTTCACGAGGATCATATTTAAAATCACCAACTAAGTCTAAACGAGCAAAGTACTTCTCTTGAATCTGATGAACTGTTTCTCCTGGTTGCGGAACACGACAAGGAAACACTACTGAACAACTATCCTGACTAGTATCTGCTGCATATGTTCGCTTTAATAAAAATGGATTTTTGTCATTTGAACCAGTTCGAGCAAGAATATCAAATAGATAATA
>Ga0114932_10004211_pt1 | contig 13631 bp, 12 predicted proteins | sample 2SBtaG_2_FD_87286 | JGI IMG/M metagenome (GOLD analysis project Ga0114932, IMG submission 87286) | Deep subsurface microbial communities from Kolumbo volcano to uncover new lineages of life (NeLLi) - 2SBTROV12_ACTIVE470 metaG | ecosystem: Environmental > Aquatic > Marine > Volcanic ...
ACCGGTTGAACAGCAGCGGCATCGAGCCATCTCCGCCGCCCTTTTCGTCCGCCAAGAAGGTCAGCGTGTCGTGGTCGTACTGATCGAAGCAGCCGTCGAGGTCATAGACGATGAACCGCCACTTGTCGCCCGGCTGGTTGCCCTTCCAGTAGCGGATGTTTCCGTTGTCGACGTTGGCGAAGTACAGCTGCGCCGCTTGGTAGTCGATGTAGTCGTCGAGATCGATGGTCGCTTGAATGCGCTCCCAGTGCACAGGATGACGGAAGTCGGCCCACTGCAGAAAGTGCATCGTCTCCATCCACTCTTCGCGGGTACCGACGTCGGCGGTCCGCCCGTGCCGCATGATGGTGATGCTGGCCGGGTCGATGCCCTCGTGACTCGCAATCATGTGTTCATCGATGCGCTCACGAAGGTTGTACACGCCCTGGTACTGCCCGTTCAGATACATCTCAGCGGGACGATACTCCTGGTACATCAGGCCGGTGTCTTTGATCAGCTGGGTGCCCAGCACGTCCCGAATCTTGCTGTGGACCTGATCTTGACCGCTCGAGCGCAGCACCACCGAGCGGAAGCTGTCGACCTCGGCCCCCTCAAAGAAGCCGTAGTTCAGCGCGGGCGTGCCATACCGGCCCCTGGCCACCAGCCTGAATGAGCGCTGCCTCAGCACCCGGCTGCTGTGACCGGCGATGCGCAGCCCCACATCGGCCGAGACCACGGACTCGCCCTCGACCGTGTGCACCTCCATGTGCGCTGGAAGCTCGGTCTTTTGATAGAAGTTGGCGCCCAAGAAGGGATAGTTGGGGTCGGCCTGTGGCCCCCGCATCAAGATGCCGATGACCGGGTCCCACAGCAGCTTGGGTGCGGTGGTGACCGACACCGTCATCAGGGGATGGGGCTCGTCGATATACCAAGTGCGCGTATTGACAGAGCTGGGCAGCAGGTCAGTGCCAAACGAGGCGGCTCGAACGACCGTGGTCTTGTCCAGGGTGACGGGTCCCTCGACCAGGGTTGAGCTGGCGGTAGGCACAGACCCATCCGTGGTGTAGCGCACCTCGCTGAGCGGTCCCGGCGCTCGAATCTCGATCTGGATGCTGTCGGTATAGAAGCCGGACGCATGGCTAAATGTCGGCGCTGGCGCGTAGCCAGCAATCGGCCGTCCGTTCTCGGCACCTGGTGTTGGAGTCATGAAGAGCACGCGGTCGGGCTCGTCGCCAACGCGCCCACAGCTGACATCGGCAAGCAGGCGACCGGTCGAGAACGAGTCCAAGACGCGTCCCGAAGGGTGCACCAGAGTGAGCTCCTCGCCGCTCGCGGACAGACCAAAGTCCGCGCGCAGGCCACAGTCGTCCGCGGCGCAGGGCTCGCCCGAGACCCAGACCAGCAAGCGCTCATCGGAGCCCAAGCGCGTGCCTTGGGGAAAGCGCCACCGGTACGGCTCATTGCGGCTGTCGGACAGTCCATAGCCATCGAGCTGAACCGGCTCGCCCGCATTGTGAAGCTCGACCCAGTCAGTGAACACGCCTCCGGGGTCGGTGTTGGTCGACAGATTCTGGGCCATCACCTCGCTGATTCGCAGGCCCTTTCGGCCCAGCCAGGCCTCTTCGAGCACGGTCGAGTGGTTTGCCTCGCCGGGGCTCGGGGCACTCAACACGGCCCACTCTCCGTCGACCCGCCCCCAACTCGCATCGTCGGGCAACACCGCGGGCTCGATGAGGTCGAGCAACCGCTGGCGGGGGTCGCTAAAGACCACCGGATCGGCCACGCGATCCAGGCGAAAGTTGGTGTGCAGTGTGGGCCCTCGCCGGTCCTTTCCGGATGCAAAAACCACCAGATAGGCGCCGGCGGCGATTTGTCGCTCGGGAAACTGCCACATGGCGCGGTCATCGAGGGCATCGGACAGCCAGAAGTGCTGCAGGTCGACGGGCTGGTCGCCGCGGTTGTGCAGCTCGATCCAGTCGTGCAGGTCGCCATCCTCGTCGACCAGAATCGACCGGTTGGCCGTCATGATCTCGGTGATGACAATGTCCGATGAACCCTCGCCCACATCGCCCCACGGCTCGGCGAAGCCCGCGCCGAGGTTGCGGGAGCCTGGCGTGGGCTCGTGGAAGTACCGCCGCTGCCCATCTGAGTTGCGGCCCCACGACACATCGGTCGTCAACTGGCCCAGCTGCAGGTTGTCGACGACACTGCCGCTGGGGTCGGTCAACAGCAGCATGTCGCCGGTGTTCTTGAGCTTGAAGTTGGTGTGCAGTGGCGTCGCGAGCGCCTTTCGGTCGCGGTTGCTGGCAAAGACGAGCCGGTAGGCATCGGCATCGAGCATCATGAAGGGCAGCTGCCACTTGAATGGGTCCACTGGGTCGTCGGACAGCGCCCAGCCCTCGAGCGAGACCGCCTCGGGGCCGGTGTTGTGCAGCTCAATCCAGTCCGGTGTGGCCCCAAAATCATCGGTGATGGTCGAGCGGTTGCTGCTCATCACCTCTGAGATGACCACCCCACCACTGTTCGTCCCCGTACAGGCCAGGAGCGTCCACAGTGACCACAATGCCATCACTTCCACGTCCCCCGGACGTAGTCCCAAAGGGGCAGCGTCACGTTGAAGTTCCAGTTCTTCATCAGCTCGGGGCGGTGGTGGTTGGCGTGGTGTTCTCGCAGCCAGGAGATGAGCCGATTGCGACCCACCAAGCTGTCCGGAGGCTGGTGATAAGCGAGGTGCAGCCACTCATAGCTCATGACGTAGGCGCAGCCAGTCGCAACGAAGACCGCCGCCGCGTCGTGGCGCCCGGTGTACAGCAATGGCGCCGAGATCAGCACAAGGATCGCGACCAGGCCGGCCACCCAGACAAACAACGCACCCAGCACATCGTTCCAGCCGACCTGCTCGATCAACGTCCACGACCCGATCATGCCGGCGATGCACCACAGCGATGATGCGGCGAGATGGGCCTCGCCCCTGTACCAATCCGACAGCTCGGCCAAGCTGGCGTCGCGCTTTGCGGCAATGTCGCTGTCGATCTGGCCCATGGTTGCCCATAGCCCGCGCACGCAACCCGTGAAAGGGCAGGGTGCGTGCGTGATCTGGTGGCCAACTGGCGATGCGAGTTAGGTCGGCTGCATGAAGATCTGGGTTGATGCCGACGCCACGCCGCGCGCGGTCAAAGAGATGCTGTTCAGGGCTGCCGCGCGCACAGGGGTCGAAGTCACCTTCGTGGCGAACTCCCACATGCGCATCCCGACATCACAAAAGGTAAAGCTCATCGTCGTGGGCAAGGGCTTTGATGTAGCAGACGACCACATCGAAGCGCATGTGCAACCCGGGGACCTGGTGATCACCCAGGACATTCCGCTGGCCGCGGCCATTGTCGAGAAGGGAGCCACCGCGCTCGAGAACCGAGGCGAGATCATCGACAAGCGCAACGCCGCGTCCAGGCTTCAGATGCGTGACTTCATGGAGACCATGCGGTTGTCGGGCGAGCAGCTCGGCGGCCCCAAGGGCTACAGCGACAAAGACAAGCGCCGGTTCGCCTCGGAACTGGATCGATGGCTGAACAAATTTCGCCTCGAACAAGCCTAGATACCGAGTGTCAGCGCCTGAAATAGCTGAACAGTTGCCAATCCGGCGCCATGTGCTAAATCGGCGGTGCAAAATGGAGACACAAATGCGCCTTTCACTGATTCTCGTCGCTACCTCAATGTTCGTTGGCTGTGGCATCCCCGGTGACACCCTGCTCACCGACCTCACTTCCGACGACGCAGACCTGATCTGCAAGCACGCCGTCGACGAAGACGCCGCCGACCGCACCGTCGACTGCGCCGGCACCGAAGTCACCATCGAAGCCTCGACCATGACCGACTGCACCGACTACTTCGCTGCTGTCCTCACCGTCGCCAACCCCGGCTGCACCGCCGACCTGGACACCTGGGTTGCATGCAAGTCCGAAGACGACCTGACCGACGGCCAGATCTGCGGCACCGAGGAGTACACCCCCTCCGCCGACTGCGTCGCAGTGGTCACCTGCGTGACGCCCGCCAGCTAGCCAATAGGCTCGACTGAGCGAAAGGGGACGTCATGCGGCGTCCCCTTTTTCGTTGGATCGACCGCTACTCAAAGACTTCGATGGTCACATCGTCTTCGGGGAAGGCTTCAGGCAACAACCAGCTGTCGTAGGTCGTGTCGTCCATCAGGTGGTGCAGGGCGAACGCGGTGACCATGGTCTTGGTCACGTACTGTGCGCGGTCGGGCTCCATCCAGCCTTCGGATTCCCCGCCGCAGTCGACCAGGAAGCTCAAGATCAAGCAGATGTCGGTGACTCCCCAGTGCCCGGAATCCTTGAGCGAGACCAGAGTCTTGGGACTGGGCATGCCGTCCATGGTGGGACGGGCCTCTTCGTCGTAGGGCAGGTCCTGGTCCTTGAGCCCACCGATGGCCAGCATGGGCACGATGTTGTCCATGCCATTGTCGCCAAATGCGTACCAACCCGCCGGGCTGATGTCGACGCCAGCAACCGCTCGGGGATCGGGCACCGCCAACGCCGGGTCACCAAGCTCGGTGTCGTCAAAGAAGGCACAGCCCGGGGGAGCGTCTTCGTGGATCTCGCAGAAGTCCTGGCCGAAGTCGAAGTCGTAGACCCCGCCACCGACGGTCAGCGTGGTGATGCCGCCGAAGCTGTGTCCGGTCATCAGGTACCGCGAGCCATCGACAATGGGACCGAATCGCTCGTCGGCGAGCATGCCGTCGACCGCGCGACTGACCTCGCCGGGTCGGTCGACCAGCACTGTGCCGGTCAGACTGCCACGCAGGTCGAGCATGGTGTTGAAGCGGTGGTCGGGAGCCACCACGACGAATCCGTGGGCCGCGAGGTGCTCGACCATGTAGGCGTTCTGAAAGCGGATGCCGCCGTAGCCATGGCTGAACGCCACAACCGGGTAGGGAGCGCCACGCACATCAAGCTCGGCGTCGCGGTGGCCGTCACGCGAGATCTTGAACTCGACATACTCATCGGCCGGTGTGCCCGGGTCAATGGCCGGGTACCAGACCTCGACTTTGACGGTTTCTCCACGAGGATCATCGAGTTCAAGGGTGGTCACGCCGGCGGCATAGGGTCCGGTCTGGTCGGGCTCGACCCGGTCCGGAGCGGGTTCTGAGCAGGCGATGAGCATGGATAGAAGCAGCATTCGCGACGTCTAACCCGCTGAAGATGCCCGTCTGGCGTACATCCGACCCCCGCTCCCTGTGGAATAGCTGCCGCGAGCCGCGTGATAGCTTCTCGTGCCCGGAGACTGCATGCGCGCGCTGCCCATCCTGTTCCTGTCCCTCCTATTTGCCATCGCTTGCGGTGGCGGAGGCGGAGGCGGAGGCGGCAGCTCCCTTCCCGGTCCGGTGGTCATCTCCCCTGCCAAGTCGGCGCCGGCCCCGAAACACAACGTCAAGCGCCTGGCCGACGGCCACTGGCCATCGACTCCCGAAGGCGCCTGTGCACGACTCGATGAGTGCGGCTGCAACCCCGTCAAGTCGTTCAAGGGTTGCGTGATTCAGCAAAAGCTGGCGCTAGAGATGATGGGCGGCATCATCGACCTGCAGGGGGACATCCTCGAGATGGGCCTCGAGGGCGACCAGAGTGCCGAGGCCAAGCTGATGCGAGATGCGATGAACCTGACCGGCGGCGTGATCGAGAAGGGCGTGCAGTCCAACATGGCCGTCATGGCCACGATGGAGTGCAAGCCCCTGTGCGACGAGATGAAGCGCCAGGCCGAGAGCCAGTAGTGGCCGCACCTCCTGAGCTGTTGTTCCTGGACCGACGAGGTCGGTTCCGTCCCCTGCCCGGCGCCGTGCTGAAGCATGTGCGAGCCAACGCGTGGAAGGTCACCGTGCCTCGCTCCGAGGCAGTGTCAAAGCTGCTGCGCAAGCCCGTCACGCCCGAAGCCTTTGACGAGGCACTCTGGCTGATCGACGGAGTCGAGAGCATTCACTCGGTCGGGTCTGCAGAGACCGGCTCGACCGTCGATGTCTCGGTTCTTCTTCCCTGACACGGGCGGGGGCTGGGCGAGATATCAACGCGGCGCGAGGCGCCCATGAATCGACCCTTAATCATCGCTCTGCTCGCATTGACGAGCTGCTACACCGACGAAGTCGGCACCGAAATGGTCGCGGCCGGAGACGTTGACCCTCTGTTCGTGGCCGAGAGCGAGTTCACGCTGACCGACCACTTCGCAACAGGCGAGGTCTGCGCGCAGTGCCACTCCAACCACAACAACGCCAGCGCCATGCGCGACGCGGCGGGCAACGAGCTCGCGCCCTACAACCTGTGGCGCGGAACCATGATGGCCAATTCGGCCCGGGACCCGCTGTGGCGAGCCTACGTCTCGGCCGAGATCTTGAGCACACCCCGAGCGTCCAACGACATCGAAGCCGAGTGCATGAGATGCCACACGCCAATTGCGAACGTGGAATCGCAGCGCATCAATGAAGATCTAGAGCTCGAGCTGCTCGAAGACGAAGGCGACCTGGGCCACCTGGTCCGCAATGGCGTCAACTGCACCGTCTGCCACCAGATCACCGAGACCGGACTGGGCACCGAGGAATCGTGGAACGGCAACTACGAGATCAACTCTGACCAGATCATCTACGGCCCCCACCAGGACGTCGCCACCGGCCCCATGCAGGCGCACACGGGCTACACCCCCACCTACAGCGACCACACCCGCACCAGTGAGCTGTGTGCCACCTGCCACACCCTATTCACCGACCCGGTCAACCCCGACGGCGAAGAGGCACAGGGTCACTTCGCCGAGCAGACGCCGTACCTGGAATGGCAGGCATCGAGCTATTCGCCGGACTTGATCTGCCAGGACTGCCACATGCCGCTGGTCGACGACCTGGGCGAAGAGATCGAGACCGCCATCGCGCGCAGCCCACCCGGCGGCGACTTCAACATTCCCGAGCGCACACCGTACGGACAGCACCGCTTTGTGGGCGGCAATACGCTGATGCCGCAGATCCTCCGAGACTGGACCGACGTGCTCAACCCCGACGCCCAGGCCAAGCACTTCGACGAGACCATCGAGTACGGCAAGGTGCAGCTGGCCAACGACACTGGCACCGTCGAAGTTCGCAACGCTGCGCTGTCCGGCAAGAAGCTGACCGCCGACATCGACATCCGCATTCAGACCGGCCACAAGTTCCCAACCGGCATTCCACTGCGTCGCGCTTGGCTGCGAATTCGCGCCCTCGAAGCCTCCGGCGAGGTTCGGTTCGTGTCCGGCGGCTTTGACAGTGCCGGGCGCATCGTCGACGGACGCGGCATGCTGGCCGACTTCGAAGAGCCCGGTGGGCCGATTGCGCCTCACCGCGAACAGGTCAGCAACGACCGCCACGTCGCCCTGTACGAAGCGGTGATGGCCGACGAGAACGGCCGCCCCACCTTCCGATTGGTGCGCGCCGCCAACTTCTACAAGGACAACCGCATGCTGCCCGTCGGATGGACCTCTCCAGACGAGCGCATCCTGCCGGTCGGCGTCGACGGCGACGAGGACTTCGTGCCCGGTGGCGACACCGTCGGACTCTCTGTGCGCCTGCCCAAGGTCGATGGCCCCATCACGCTCGAGGTCACCCTGTTCTTCCAGCCGCTGTCGGCCCGCGTCATGCACGAGCTGTTCCGCTGGGACACCGAGGAAGTGGCCGCATTCCGAACCATGTGGGAGTCCGCCGACCGCGACCCCGAGGTCATCTCGACCACGACGGTGGTCGTTCAATAGACCCGCTACGGCGTCTGTGAAGCCGTCTTCATTTCCTCGATGGCGGCTCCGAGCTTGTCTAGCTCGGCTCCGTAGGTCGCCCAGTCACCGGCCCGCTGCGCGGCAATCGCGGCTGCGTAGTGAGCGCTCGCCTGTTCAGCCAAGGTGCCGGACCCATCGGGCGGCAACACTGGCTCATCGGCAGGCTCGACAGGCGCGGTGGGGTCACCGGGCTCGGGTGGCGTGGACACGGGCATCACCGGGGCATCAGCGCCCAGCGCGGCGAACAGCTTGTCGAGGGCCTCGTCGAGGGTATTGCCCATCGCGATCTTGTCCTCGCCATAGCCAACCACCACGCGCTTGAGCTCGGGCAGCGGGTTGCTGTCCGCCGCCAAGTACAGCGGCTGGATGTAGATGAGCGACTCTTCGATGGGAATGACCAACATGGTGCCCAGACGGGCCGTGGAGCCCCCCTGGTTCCACAGAGTCAGCTTCTCGCTGATGTCCGGGTCCTGGTTGATGCGCCGGTCGATCTGGCCTGGCCCCCACACACGAGCGTCCTTTGGAAAGACGTAGGCATTGAGTTCGCCATAGTGCTCGCCATCGCTGCGTCCGACGAGCCAGCTGGCCAAGACCTCTTGCGAAGCGGTGTTGAACGGCAGCATCACGATGAATTCTTCGTCCCGTTCCTGTTCGAGGCGCGGCAACTTCATGATTGTGTAGAACGGCTTCATGCGGCTCTCGCTGACCACCGGCACCCGCCAGTCATCGCTGCCGCTGAAGTACACCTGCGCATCTTCGACGTGGTAGGTCGCGTACAGGTCAGTCTGCAGGCGGAAGAAGTCCTGCGGGTAGCGCAGGTGAAACACCATCCACTCGGGCATCTCGGCCTTGGAGCGGAACAGCTCGGGAAAGACCTGCTTCCATGCCGTCAGAATGGGGTCACCGACCTCCATGTCATAGAACTCGAGGCTGCCATCGTAGGCATCGACGGTCAGCTTGACGCTGTTGCGCTGGTAGTTGCGCAGCCCGCTGTGGCCTGAGGCACGGCTGTAGGGAAAGCGGCCCGTGACCGTGTACGCATCGATAATCCAGACCAGCTTGCCCTCGTCGGTGATGACCAAGTAGGGGTCGTCGTCCAGCAACAGGAAGGGCGCGATGGCGTGGGCGCGCTCGACGATGTCACGGTGCATGAGCAGGCGAGTCTCGGGGCCCACATCTTGGCTGAGCAGCAGGTTGACGTCCTCGAGCCGGGCGGCAAATAGCGCCTGACGCATCAGGCTGCCGACGCCGACGCCACCGACACCGGAATAGGTCGTGTAGATCTCGTCATAGCCCTGCTGGTAGTCGAGCTCGAGGTCGGGGGTGACCGTCTTGACCAGGACCTCGTTGCGCATGGACTCGCCGTAGTACAGCGCTGGCCGCTCGATATTCAGGTCCTCCGGAAAGGTGCTGACCGGGGGCAGGTCCTTGATGAACAGCTGCGGCAAGCCCGCCTTGGTCACCTCGTTGACTGGACCGAGGGCCACGCCGTACCCGTGGGTGTACTGCATGGTCGTGCTGACCCAGTTCTGAGCGCGCTGTTCGAGTCCTCGCACATCGATCTCGCGCGGAGACATCATGATCTGGCGCAGCTCGCCGTCGATCATGTAGCGGTCATTGTCGACCGACTCGAAGTGGTAGAAGGTGCGCAGTTCTTGCTCGGAGCTGAACGTCTTGAGCAGCGGCAGGTGGTCCCACAGACGCACATTGTCGATGGTCGGCCGGTTGTCGTCGATCTGCTGGCGAGTCAGCTGAGCCTTGCCATCGAGGCTGCGGCTGACCACGTGGTCGAGCTGGTAGGCCCAGCGGGTCGCCTTGATGTGGTGCTCGATGTAGGGCGACTCGAGCGCGAACTCGGTCGGACGGACCTGAAAGCGCTGCACCAAGTCGGGCACAAAGCTGGTGAGCAGCGATGCGAGCACGTACGAGCCCACGCCCCCCCAGACGATGAAGGGCTGGCGCTGTCGACTGCCGATGAACACCGCAATGCCCGCCGCCACAGCCACTGCAGCCTGCAACAGCAGCAGGTTCATTCGGTAGTTCGCGACGGCAAAGCCGGGACCGGCCATCAATGAAGCCTGCCCGTACAGAGCAGCGTAGCGGCCCAAGACTGCACCGGCGCCAAAGCTCATGAGGGTTGCCCCTCCCAGCACGCCAAGGTGAGTCCGGGCGCGGTCGGCGATGTGGAAGCCCTTGAAATAGACCTGCCCCTTGATCTCTTCGATCTCGACGCGGATGTCAGCCAGCATCAAGTACAGGCCCGCCGACAAGCCGAGCGACAGCATGAGCAACAAGGTCAGCAGACCCTGAACGTTCTGCAGCAGAGGCAGCGTAAAGACGTAAAAGCCCGCATCGAGTCCCAGCAGCGGATCGACGTAGCCAAAATCCGAGCCATTGAGCAGCAACAACGCGTCGTCCCACCACGCCGTAGAGCCCGCGCCGAACACAGCCGAGACGACAACGGCACCGATGCTGGCGAGTCGCACGAAGGACGCGTCTTTGAGGACCTGGCCAAGAGGCGATTCGGCGAACTCACCGGTCAGCAGCTCTGCGCTGGGTGCGCGATCCCGAAGGGCTACGAAGGCGCTGCCAAAGAGCAGGGCAAAAGTCACCAAGCCAACGGCAATTCCGATGCCCAGCTGGGCGGTGAACACGGTCGTAAACACGCTGCCATAGCCAACCGCGTCGAACCACATCCAGTCGGTGATCAGCACAACCGCGCGACCGCCAAACAAGAATGCGAGCAGGGCAGCTGTGATCAGAACGGAGATGCGCTGGTTCTTCATGGGGGCCTGTTTACACACGAGGCGCCCGATGGCTAGCGCTTGAGGAACCCGGCGATGCGTCCCTTGACCTCGGCCGAGACCCAAATCGGCAGCACCTCTTCATCAAAGTGGCGACGCTGTTCGTCGGTCAGCCCAATGGCCGACCGCATCATGGCCTTGGCCCCAGCATATGCCCCGGCTGGGTGCGCACCGGCCTTGTCCAGCCACATCGCGGCGATAGCTGCCGGGTCATCGGCGACCAGATCGACCATGCCGAGTCGCAGGGCGTCACTCGGGGAGTGCAGCTGCGCTCCTAGCAGGACCTCGTATTCGTGGCGGGCGTCGAGGCGGTCTCGGACCATCGCCAGCAGGCGCGGCGGGAAGCGCAGGCCGAGCGCCACTTCGTTCAGACCCAGGCGGGCTCGGTCGTTGTTCGCCACCACTCGGAAGTCACACATCAGCGCCAGAATCATGCCGCCGGCAATCGCGTGACCGTTGACCGCGGCGGCCGTGGGACCCGGGTACAGCCAGATGGCCTCGGTCAGGTCTTCGAGCACTCGATGGAACCCGCGCATGCCGTCTATGTCCAGCGCATGGACCTCTTTGAGATTCAGACCTGCCGAGAACGCATCGCCATCACCCGTCAGCATCAGGGGCTCGCCGGACACCGCAGCTTCGCGGACTTGCGCCAGGACCGAACCCATGAGCTCCATGCCCATCGCATTCTTTCCGGGACCCGAGATGGTGATGGTGCGCATAAGAACCTCATGTCTCGCGATGGTTGTGGATCGCGAAGATCGCGCTATAATCGACTCTCCCACTGGATCGACCGCTTCACGCGAACAATCCAACACCCTCCCCTCTACCCCCTCGAAACACCCACGGAGACTGCATGGACAGCGTCATGGAGGTCTATCTGGCCTCAGTCCAAGCCGGCGGCGGCATCGACTACTGGGACCTGATCTTCGGTGCCGACCTCGTCGTTCAACTCGTGCTCTACATCCTGATCTTCATGAGCATCCTGTCGTGGGCGGTCATGGTCCAAAAGCAGTTCCAGCTGTTCATGGCCCGGCGTCAGTCGGCCCAGTTCCTCGAGCTGTTCTGGCGCAGCAAGCGCCTCGACTCGGTCTATGAACAGACCGGAAAGTTCAAGCGTAGCCCCGTCGCCGAGGTGTTCAAGGCCGGCTACCAAGAGCTCGCAAAGGTCACCAAAGGCGGCAGCAAGGCCGACGCAGGTGACAACATGATGCGAGCCCTGCGGCGGGCACGCCAGGTCGAAGAGACCAAGCTCGAGAGCTACGTCAGCTTCCTGGGCACCACGGGCTCGACCGCTCCATTCATCGGTCTATTGGGCACCGTCTGGGGCATCTTGCTCGCATTCCAGCGGCTGGCCAGTGCCAGTGGGGCTGCCAGCATCCAGGTCGTCGGACCGGACATCAGCCACGCTCTCATCGCCACCGCAGCGGGCCTGTTCGCGGCCATTCCCGCCGTCATGGCGTTCAACTACTTCCACGCGGGAATCAAAGTCCTCAACGTCGAGATGGACAACTTCTCGGCCGACTTCCTCAACATCGTGAAGCGTCACATCAAGTGAGGACGGTCGCGCCATGGGAATGAGCTCCGGAGGCGGCGGCGGCGCCATGTCCGACATCAACGTGACGCCCCTAGTGGACGTCATGCTGGTGCTGCTCATCATCTTCATGATCACCGCACCATCTGTCGGCCAGAACGAAGACATCGAGCTTCCGGCAGAACATGCGGCACCGTTGAAGATGGATGAGGACCAACTCATCATGCGCATCGACCGCAACAAGCAGTTCTACCTCCTCGCCGCAGGCAGCAACACCCCCAATCTGCTCACCGCCGAAGAGGTGCCGGTCAAGCTCGCGGCCATCGCCAAGGCCAATCCGGACCTGCCCGTGTTCCTCGAGGCCGACGGTGAAGTGCCGTACAGCCAGGTCGCCTTTGTGCTTGCCGCTGCACAGGCTGCTGGACTGCCCAGGGTGGGCATGGTCTTCGACCCCAGCCGCGCCGACGAGGGAGGGCAGTAGATGGGAATGAGCTCCGGAGGCGGTGGCGGCATGTCCGACATCAACGTGACGCCGCTTGTCGACGTGATGCTCGTGCTGCTCATCATCTTCATGGTCACAGCCCCCATGCTCAACCAGGGGGTCAACATCGAGCTGCCAGACGAAGTCGCCGAGCAGCCCCCCGACGAGACCGAAAAGGATGAGCTCTTTCTGACCGTGGGCAAGGACCTCACCACGACGCTTCGCCGCGGCAAGACCGATGCGGTGCCGATGGAGCCTGCAGAGATCATCGTCGAGCTCGAGCGCATCGCCCTCGACAACCCAGAGATCCCTGTCTTCCTCGAAGCACACGGCACGGTGCCCTATAAAAAGGTCGCGTTCCTGCTCGCTGCCGCACAGACTGCGGGACTACCCAAGATCGGAATGGTGTTCGATCCCTTCGAAGATGAAGGAGAACCGTGAGCGCAGCCACATCAGCACTCAACGCCCGCGGCGGAAGCTTGGCACTGCCGATGATCATCGCGATCTGTGGCCACTGCTTTGCCATCTTCCTGCTGATCGCGGGCCAGTGGCTGGCTGATCTCAACCGCGACCCCATCCTCGACGTCAAGGAGGTCCAGGTCTCGCTGACGCTCAAGCCCAAGACCGACCGCAAGATGGAGCAGAAGGCGACCAGAAAAGCGGTGCAAGCGGGCACTGTCGACCCGGTCATCGTCAAAGAGACCCCCAAGCCGCCAAAAGTCAGCGAGATGAAGATCGAGAAGCCCGACGTCAAAGAGGCCAAGGGGGCTCCGGACCGGTCGGACGATGCCATCAGTCCGCTCGAGCTGCTCAGGCGGCAAGCTGCGATGGAGGCAGCCTTGGGCAGCGTCGATCAAGATGCCGCCAGCCCCGACTCCACCACCGACGAGTCCATCAACGCCACGGGACCCGGCGGCCGCGCAGACCCCGAGCTCGCCCGCTACCAAGCCAAGCTGCAGCAGCTGTTTCGCGACAAGTTCCGCCCGCTGCCAAACCTCACCGACATGCAGTGCGTCCTGTGGGTCAAGACCGACCCCGGGAC
>Ga0114932_10004213_pt1 | contig 13630 bp, 16 predicted proteins | sample 2SBtaG_2_FD_87286 | JGI IMG/M metagenome (GOLD analysis project Ga0114932, IMG submission 87286) | Deep subsurface microbial communities from Kolumbo volcano to uncover new lineages of life (NeLLi) - 2SBTROV12_ACTIVE470 metaG | ecosystem: Environmental > Aquatic > Marine > Volcanic ...
AGAGATTCAACTATGTTTGATTTTCCGCAACCGTTAGGACCAACAATTCCTGTAAGACCTTTTTCAATTAGAAAGTTAGTTTTTTCTGCAAAAGACTTAAAGCCATTTAATTGGATTTTTTTAAACTCCATTCAATGACTTATATCAGTTTTTCAATATATTTTTTTAATTTTTTGTAGTTTTTTGGATTTTCGAACTTTTCACCGTTGATTATAAGTGTTGGAGTTGCTTCTATTTTGTAGTTTTTGGCTCCATTGATTCGGTCTTCTAAAATAAAATCTTCAGTTTTTGAGTCGGCGATACATTTATCAAAATTTAATTTGAAACCAGATTCTTGAACTACTTTTTTTAAATTTTTATTGAGATCCTCTATAGTGCTTCCTCTAACCCAGCTACTTTGATTGTTGTATAAGTGATGAAGTATTTCTGATTTTCCATCATTTTTACAATGAGCTATTTTTGCTGCATTAAAAGCAGCCATATCTAATGGAAAATTTCTAAATTCAATTGATATTAAACCATTATCAATAAAATCTGTTTTTAAACTTGGATAAACATTTTTATGAAAATCTGCACAATGACTACATGTTAAAGATTCAAAGACTATAAGTTTTACTTTGGCATCAACATTGCCTTCAGTAATCGATTTAATATCTGCTTTTGCACAAAGGTTAACAAAAAATAAAGATATTATAAATGTTTGTATTAATATTTTTTTCATCTCGATTTAAATATTTTATTTAATTCTAACAAAGATTTTTTAATTTTATCATTCTTAATATTAGTTATCTGCTTAATATTTTTGCTTTTTGTCGCATTATTTATTTTGTTTTCTTTAATTTTTTCAAACTCTCCCTCAAAAGTTTTTAATTTAATATCATCGACTACATTATAACCAAAAAATATATTCATTTTTTTTATTATTTCTTTTTTAGAGTATTCCAAATCTACTTCATTTCCTCTTTTTACCATTATATTTAAACAGCTCCCATTTAATTTAGAATTTTTATATGATCTTGGGTAGGATACATTAAATAATTCTTTTCCAACAAGAAATTTCCAATTATCTAAAGTATTTGAATAAATTTGACCTTTTTTATTCAATATCCTTTTGGCTTCTTGGGGCAAAGTATCTTTAAAAGATCTTAGTCCTTGAACAGATTTATTTCTCTGCTTAGTATTATATTTAAAATTCATATGACAAGTCAAAACATACCAAATAAAATTTTGAATTGGTACGATAATAATAAAAGAGACCTTCCTTGGCGGAAAAAAGTCTCTAGAACTCAAAAAGAATATTTTACGTTAGTTAGTGAATTTATGTTGCAGCAAACACAAGTGAAGACTGTAATACCATATTTTGAAAATTTTATTTCTAAAATCCCAGATTTAAAAAGTTTATCAAGAGTTAGAGATGCTAAATTGATGAAATGTTGGGAAGGATTAGGGTACTATTCAAGAGCAAGAAATCTAAAAAAAACTGCAAAACATATTATAAATAAATTTAAGGGCCAGCTTCCAAATAATGAGGACGATTTAAAATCACTACCTGGAATAGGGGATTATACATCTAAAGCAATCATGGCAATTGCATTCAATAAAAAAATAATTCCTTTAGATGGAAATGTTGAAAGAATTTTAAAAAGAGTATTTTTTTTAAAAAAAGAAAAAGAAATTTATAAAGAAAATTTACACCAAAAAAAAACTTTTTTTGGAGAAACAACTAGAGCTAGTGATTATGCTCAAGCTATAATGGAAATAGGTGCATTAATTTGTAAACCATCCAACCCACTTTGTTATCAATGTCCTATTTCGCAAAATTGTAAATCTTTTAAAAAAAATGACTTTACAATTGTTAAAATAAATAAATTTAATAAACAAAAGTTTTTTGAAGCAAATATTTTTCAAAATAAGCAGAATAATTATTATCTTTTAAAAAACAGAAAATTTAACTTTTTAAAAGATATGCCTATATTCCCTATGAATGAGATACCTAAGGTAAAATTTAAAAACCATGTAGGAAAAAGGATTAATATAAAAATGTCGAATATGGATATGAGAATTGCAATTAATATGAAAAATAATTTACCAGAGAAGAAGGATGGGTTTTTTGTTAATGTTAAAGATTTAAGTAATTGGACTTTACCTTCATTTACAAAGAAAATACTTAATAGTATCAAATAAATTAATGAAAAAAATTGCAATTATTGGTGGAGGAATATCAGGATTATATTTTGCAAATCTTTTAAATAATGAAAAAGATTTTGAATATAAGATATTTGAAAAAAAAGATAATTATAATTTCCTTGAAGGTTATGGAATTCAATTATCAGTAAATAGTATAAAATTATTAAATAGTATAGGATTTAAAAATCTACCTGCATCTGAAGTTAGCTTTCCGTCAAAAGTGAATTTCATACAAGCAAATAATTCCAAAAAAATTTGCGATATAGACCTTACACAATTTAATGATTCATTAAATCGATACACTACCTTAAAAAGATCAACATTATTAAAATTCTTATTTCAAAACATCCCACAAGAAAAAATAAATTTTAATTCAAATATAACAAAAGTAGATAATTCTAATGGCATCAGAATTTCTTTTGGAGATAATAAAAATGAAGAATTCGATTATTTAATTATTTCGGACGGTATTTTTTCAAAAACGAGGTCACTAATTTTTAATAAAAGCATATATCCAAAATATAATCTTAATGTTGCACTGCGAGGTAAATTAAATGGTGATTATGGTAGTGATATTTCAATATATATGGGATCAAATAGTCACTATGTCATCTACCCTGTAAATCAAAATAATGAATACAATTTTGTAGCTATTATAAAAAAAAAACTATCCTCAGATGAATTGCAAAATCATGATTTATTCAAATCTGAAGAATTTTTAGCATCGTTAGTATCAGGTTTACAAAAAACATCGCAAATAAGCTCAAAAAATTTAAGTGAATTGAAATCATTTCCTGTTCACGTTAGCAGCGAATTTCCAAGTCTAAATAAAAAAAATATATTTTTGTCAGGCGATGCTTTATTTACATTCCCTCCATCATTTGCTCAAGGAGCTTCCCAAAGTATTGAAACTGCAAACGATATATTTAAAAGTATTTTTAGTGGTACAAATGAATTCTATCAAGAAAGGATTCGTAGTATTTCTTCTATAAATAATAAATCAAAATTAAACCATTTTACATTTCACTTATCAAATCCCATCAATATTTTTATTAGAAATAAAATTTTGAAATATCTCTCAAAAAATAAAAAATTTCTTGAAAATTATTTGGGTAAAATTTACAGAGCTTAATTTGCAGGCCTTAATCTTTGTCTCAAATCATCAATTGGCTTTAAAGAATTTCCAGATTTATAATGCCAAAATGTCCATCCGTTACAACTTTCTGCACCAATAATTTTTGCTGCAACTTTATGGATTGAACCCTCTGATTGTTGATATTTGATACTTCCATCCACCATAATTTTAGCATTTACTTTTTTCTTTTGATCATAAATTTCTGTTCCAGGTTTAATTAAGCCCATTTCAACTAATGATCCAAAAGGAATTCTTGGTTTTGATCTATTATTTTGAAGTGTATCTAGATATTCATCTTTTATAATATCTGTATTGTTTAATCTTTTTCTTGTAGCATCAAAATAATTTTTTTCCTTTTCAATTCCAAAATATTTTCTACCTAATTTTTTAGAAACAACAGCCGTGGTACCTGATCCTAAAAATGGATCTAAAATAAAATCATTTTTATTTGATGAGGCTAATATTATTCGATGGAGTAACGCTTCTGGTTTTTGAGTAGAATGGACTTTTTTTCCATTGTTTTTTAATCTTTCTTTGCCATTACAGATTGGAAGGTTCCATGTAGATCTCATTTGGAGGTCATCATTCAAGCATTTTAATGATTGATAATTGAAAGTGTATTTCGACCCCTCACTTTTTGATGCCCAAATAAGTGTTTCATGTGCGTTAGTAAACCTTGTTCCCCTAAAATTTGGCATTGGATTATTTTTATTCCAAATTACATCGTTTAGTATCCAAAAACCTAAATCTTGAATTGTAGCACCCACTCTAAAAATATTGTGATAACTACCTATTACCCAAATCGATCCATTCTTTTTTAAAATTCTCTTACATTCTTTTAACCAATCAAAAGTAAATTCATCATAACTTTTAAAACTTTCAAATTGATCCCATTTATCGTCTACAGCATCTACTTTAGATGTATCCGGTCTACTCAATTCTTTTTTTAATTGAAGGTTGTAAGGGGGATCAGCAAAAATAAGATCAAAAGTTTCATCAGGAATTTTTTTTAATTCCTCTAAACTATCTCCATTAATAATTTTGTTTTTTAAAGTTTGATTACTCATTTTTTAATTATTAATTAGACTCCAGAGTAGAGTCTCCGTCAACCTGAGATTGAATTATTTTGAGTCTACTTGTTACTATTTTTTTCTGTGACTCAATATGTAGTGTATTGGATTGAATGTTTTTCGATGAAATCTAGTTACTCCATATTTTCTAATAGCATTAATGTGATCTCTAGTTCCATAACCAGCATTTAAATCCCATTTATATTTTTTAAAACTTTCTGACATTTTGAGCATCAGTTTATCCCTTGAAACTTTTGCAATTATTGATGCTGCTGATATTTCTTTAATTTTTTGGTCTCCTTTAATTATTGTTTTAATAAGATAATTACTTAATTCTGGTGATTTATTCCCGTCAATAAGTACTAAATTAGGTTTAACTTTTAGTTTTTTTATAGCTCTCTTCATGGCTAATAGACTAGCACTTAAAATATTTAGTTTTTCTATTTCCTTAACTGAGGCAGATCCTATTGCCCAAGTAGAATTTTTTTTTATAAATTTTGCTAATTTTTCTCTCTCAATCTTAGTTAACTTCTTTGAATCTTTGATCTCTTTCTTTCTAATATTTTTTTTAAGAATAACAGCTGCAGCATACACTGGACCAATTAAACTTCCTCTACCAACTTCATCAACTCCAGCTATAATTTTTCTCATTAAGTAATAAAAAAATGATATAAAAGTACTCCAATTATCAAACCTTTAATAAAAGTAATCCATAATAATCCATAATTTGAAAGATTAAGTTTTTCTCTCCACCAATTTATATATTTTTTATGTATTTCTATCATCGTAAAATTAGGCTGATATTCTTAATTCATCAATTTTCTTCCTGATTTGTTTTAAATCAGCCCAAGAATATTTTTTTTGTTCAGCTTGCCTTAATAAATATGCTGGGTGAAATGTGATCATTGTCAAGTATGTTTTATTATGAATGATTAAATCTTTCCAAACACCTCTTTCTTTTGAAATTTTTATCTTAGATCCAAAAAGTGATTCCATGGCTGTACTACCCATCAGAATTAAAATTTTAGGATCAATAATTGAAATATGTTTTCGAAGAAAATTCGAATATCTATTAATTTCTGAAGGTTCAGGCTTTCTGTTATTTGGTGGTCGATAGTTAACTACATTAGTAATATAAATATTATTTCTTTTTATTTGAATAGCCTCTAACATTTTATTCAATAATACCCCAGCGTCTCCCACAAATGGCTTCCCTTGCTCGTCTTCTTTTTGGCCTGGACCTTCACCGATTATCATAATTTTACTTTCGCAGTTCCCATCAGCAAATACTAGTTGCGTAGCATTATTCTTCAGTTCACAATTATCTATATTTTCGATTTCATTCTTTAATTCTAAAAGAAGTTTTTTTTTATCTTCTAGCTGTGGTTTAGTTTTAAGTCTGTTAATTGGCTTATCGTTAAATATATATTCAATTTCATTTGAGTTAAGATTTTCAAGGTTTAATATGTCATTTTGATTTTTGAGATTTAAAGTCATAAATTTAAATATGAAAATTTTATTAATAATTTTATCATTTTTAGCACTGCAGACCAGTACATATTCAAGTACTTCTGAAGATAATAAATTCAATCAAAAGTATCTCTCTAATTATTTTTCTGCTTTAGTTTCATCAGGTAATCAAAAAAATGAGGCAGCACTTGATTATTTTAATTCATCTAAATTTCTTATCCAAAAACATGATAATTTTTTAAAAAAGTATGTATTTTCACTAGTTTTAAATGGACAAGTTAAAAAAGGAATAGACCAAATAAAAATTTCAAAAAATGATATTAATTCAAATACCTTTGAGCTTAACCTTCTCCTTTTAGTTGATAGCTTTAAGAAAAAAGATTTTAAACAAGCCAATAAAAGAATCAAAGAATTTCAAATGGACAAAGATGATGGAACTTACGAATACGTAATTTACAAAATTTTAAAAGATTTTAATTATCTGTTTATTAAAAAAGAGGCTATTGAAGATAATAAATATGGATCATTAAGTTTAATTTCAACTGCTTTTCAGAATTGTTATTTAAACTCACAAAAAACAAATTCATATTTTGAAAGGTTATTAAATAGTTCTGATGGAGATTATTCGAGATATATGTATTTTTATTTTGCAAATCTCATTGAGAATAAAGAACTTAAAAAAGTAAATGAAGTATCAAAAAGAATTGAACCTTTGGGAGATAGTATATTATTACATCAAATCAAAGATTGGATTGATAATGAAGATTATAAAAAATTTAAAACTCATTTCTCTTGTAAAAATGAAAATGATATTTTGGCTGAGATTTTTTATTTGGTATCTAATTTATTTTCCACGCAAAATATTTTTGATCAGTCAAATTTTTATTTAAGAATATCAGAATACTTAAATCCTAAATTTTATTTCAATCGGACTTTGCTTGCTGAAAATTATTACTTAAATAAGAATAATTACCAAGCTAATAAAATTTTAGAAGATTTCAAAAAAAAAGATAAATTATACTTTTGGTATAAAACAAAAAAGATTGGGAGAATACTATCTGAAGATAATTCAGAAGAAGAAGCTGCAATTTATATTAAGAAGCATTTCAATTCTATAAAGTCTCCAACTTTAAAAATCCTTTATGACTATGCAAACATTAATAAAGGTTTTGAAAATTATGAAATTGCTATCGAATATTACACCGAATTAATGAAAAAGGTTGAAAAGAATTCTTATGCACTCTCTCGGATTCTTTACAGAAGAGGTAGCAGCTATGAAAGGATGGGAAATTATGAAAAAGCGGACAAAGATATGTTGGAGAGTTTAAAAATATATCCAAATGAACCATATACTATGAATTATCTTGCTTATAGTTGGCTAGAGAGAAACCACAAAATAGATGAAGCAATAGAAATGATACAGTCAGCCTACAAACAAAAAAAGGACGATCCGTATATAACAGATTCTGTTGGTTGGGGATATTATTTGATAGGTGATTATATCAATGCTGAAAAATATTTAAAAAGAGCCTTGCAGCTTATGCCAGACGATCCGATTGTTAACGATCATTATGGTGATGTTCTTTGGAAACTAAATAAAAAACTACAAGCAAATTATTATTGGCGGGCTGTTTTAGAGCTTGAGGAAACAGAAGATAAAATGAAATCAAAAATAAAATCTAAGTTATTAGAGGGTTTAAAAAAATCATAATTAATGAGATTTGAAAAGATTAAGTCACACGCAAAAGTTAATTTATCTCTCAACGTGCTAGGAAAACGAAAATCAAAACTTCATGATTTAGAAACTCTAGTTGCTTTTGTCGACTTACATGATCAAATTTTTATAAAAAGAACAAATAATAAAAATCACATAGTAAAATTTTCAGGAGATTTCTCTAATAAAGTGCCAAAAATAAATACCGTTAGTAATTTGCTAAATATTCTCGATAAAAAAAAAAAATTAAAAAATAATAAATATTCAATTTTAATAAAAAAAAATATTCCCCAAGAAGCTGGACTTGGTGGAGGCTCAATGAACGCGGCCTCTTTAATTAATTACTTTGAAAAAAAAAATAAAATTAATTTAACGTTAAAAGAGAGATATGATTTATGTTCAAAAATAGGGTCAGATGTAATCTTAGGTATTGATCAAAAAAATTTAATTATTTCTTACAAAAAAAAAACTACAAAAATTAAAAAAAATTTAAAAATTTTTACTTTAATGGTTAAGCCAAATTTTGGCTGTTCGACAAAAAGTATTTTTAACCGAGTTAGACATTACTCAAAACCACAATTATCAAAAATAAGGTCAAAAAATATTGACTTTAATTTAATGTCAAAGTTAAAAAATGATTTAGAGATCATATCTACAAAAAAATATCCTAGACTTCAGAAACTTAGAGATTATTTTTTAAATATTGATAAAAATTCATATGTAAGAATGACAGGATCTGGTTCAACAATCGTTGGGTATTTTAAGTCCAAAAAAGCCGCACTAAACGCAAAGAAATTATTAAGAAAAAATTATAAAAACTATTGGTGTAATTTATCAAAAACTATATAAAGCTTTTTTTTTGTGATATATGAAATTAATTTTGGGGTGTAGCCAAGTGGTAAGGCAGCGGTTTTTGGTACCGCCATCCTAGGTTCGAATCCTAGCACCCCAGCCATTTATGTATAATTTTTTTAGAAAAATCTTTAAAACAAACAAAAAACTTACACCAAAAGATATTTCTTTTTTAAGCATATATAACAACACTGGAGTTTCAAAACTTTTTGAAGCGATATCAAATTTTAATAATACAAGTGAACTTAGATACGTAGGTGGATGTGTTAGAAAAATTTTAAATCAGGAAGATGTTGATGATATTGATCTAGCTGTAAATCTAAATCCAAATCAAATTAAAGAGTGTTTGCAATCAAACAGCATTAAATTCTTTGAAACTGGCATAAAACATGGGACTATCACTGCAAATATAGGTCAAAAAAATTTTGAGATTACATCACTAAGAGAAGATGTAGATACCGACGGAAGACATGCAAAAGTTAAATATACAACAGACTGGTTAAAAGACTCATCAAGAAGAGATTTCACCATTAATTCTATTTATGCGGATAAAGATGGCAATTTGTTTGACCCCAATGGAGGCGTAAAACATTTAGAAGAGGGTAGGGTAATATTTATAGGTAATGCAGATAAAAGAATTCAGGAAGATTATTTAAGAATTTTGAGATATATTAGATTCTTTATAAGTTATAGTAATCATACCCATAATTCATCAGTTAAAAAATCAATCAAGCAAAACATTGCTGGTGTAGCTAATCTTTCAAAAGATAGATTAATGAGCGAATTAAAAAAAATTATTTTATCTAAAAATTTTTTACAATTATCAAAAGACTCTTTTTCATTAGAAATTTTAACAACAATTTTTCCTCAGCTTGTTAATCTTAATAATTTAGAAAAAATAAATGAATACTCAAAAAATATATTTTACAAAAAAACATTTATTTTTTTAATTTCTTACTTAATTATAGATGAAACTGATAATGCCAATTATTTCTTATTTAAGTATAATTTATCAAATGAAGATAAAAAAAGAGTAAAGTTTCTTATTGAAAATCATGAATTATTTTCTGAAAAAGATTACTTCAATAAGAAAAATCTTCAAAGAATTTTTTATTTTTATAATAAATCATATGTTATTGATTTATTAGATTTAAAAATTTTTAACTCTAAGACAGCACCAAAAAAACTAATTGAATTAAAAAAATATTTTGAACAGTTTGAGAAACCTATTTTTCCATTAAAAGCCCATGATTTACTTGAAAAATACAAATTAAAAGAAGGCAAAGAATTTGGACAAAAAATTAGATTACTCGAGGAAATGTGGTTAAATAATAGCTTTAAAATAAGTAATAAGGAAATTGATAACGTATTTAGAAATTAAATATATTTAACGTCTTTTATTTCAAAATTTTTTACACCTGCAGGAGTTTTAATTTCAACTAAATCTCCCTTATTTTTACCAATCAGACCCATACCAATTGGCGATTTAAAATATATTAGTTTTTCTTTTAAATCTGCCTCATCTTTTCCAACAATTTTATATTTCACACTTTCATCAGTATCTAAATTTTGTAGCATTATTGTTGAACCAAATATAACTTTTCCATCGTTATCTAATTTAGAAACATCAATAACATTTGCTCTAGCAATTAAATCCTCAACTTCTTGAACTCTTCCCTCATTGTGAGATTGTTGTTCTTTTGCAGCATGATATTCGGCATTTTCTTTAAGGTCCCCATGTGATCTTGCTTCGGCTATAGCTGCAACTATCTCTGGTCTTTTTTTCTCTTTTAAGAAAATTAATTCTTCTTTTAATTTTTCCAAACCTCTAACTGTGATTGGTTCTTTTTCCATAATTTATTTCCATTTTGCAACAGGTGGTAATGACATTAAAATAGCTTCAACATTACCATTCGTTTGTAAACCAAACTTTGTACCTCTATCATAAAGTAAGTTAAATTCAACATATCGACCTCTTTTTTCTAATTGAATTTCTCTTTGTTTATTTGACCATTTTTTTTTATATTTTTTTAGTATTATTTCTCTAAAAATATTTTTAAAACTTATTCCTACCTCTCTTACAAAATTAAAATCTTTTTCCCAATTTTCTTTTTTATAATCAAAAAAAATTCCCCCTATACCTCTTGGTTCTTTCCTATGTGGCAAATAAAAATATTCATCACACCATTTTTTATATTTTTTATAAAAATTTTTATTGTGTTTGTCACAAGATTTCTTTAATTCATTATGAAACCATTTTTCTAAACTTTTATCTTTCAGGCAAGGTGTAACATCCATCCCTCCACCAAACCATCCATGAGAAGTATAAATATATCTAGTGTTAAAATGCATAGCAGGAACATGAGGGTTTTTCATATGCATTACTACTGATATACCCGCTGCCCAAAAGTTTGGATTTTTATCTCCCCCAGGAATTCTGTTTCTAAATTCTTTTGAAAATTTTCCATACACTTCTGAAAAATTTACACCTACTTTTTCAAAAATTTTTCCATTTTCTAAAATTCTAAATTGGCCCCCACCTTCATTTGAGTTTTTACCTCTTTCCCAATTTTTAATTTTGAAGATATTTTTTTTCGCTTCTAATTCCTCAATTTCTTGACAAATTACTTCTTGTAAAGTCTTAAACCAATTTCGAGCTAGTTTTTTTTTAATCGTTTGATCCATGGATATTTGATTGTCTTATATTTTCTGACAATACTATTGCAACTGAAGATGCGAGGTTCAAGGATCTTTTTTTTTCAATCATTGGTATTTTTATCCTATTCTCTAGCCTTTTATGAACCTCATCTGGAACACCAGCACTTTCTCTTCCAAACAGTAATGTGTCATTGTATGTAAATTTAAATTCAGTATAAATTTTACTGGCCTTAGTGGTCATCAAAACTACTCTATCATTCTTTTTTGCTTCAAAAAATTCATCTGAACTTTTGTAAATCTTCATCAATTTTTCATCCAGGTAGTCCATCACAACTCTTTTAAAGCGCTTGTCATTTAGTAAAAATCCACAAGGCTCTATAATCTCAAGAACAGCCCCAAGGCAAGAACAAGTTCGAGCTATCGCAGCCGTATTTTGTGGTATATCAGGCTCGTAAAGTGCTATTTTAGGCATCGATTTAGTTTTTTTGTGTGTCATTGTTACCATGGAAAAATAACGTTTTTCTTCATATATGAAATCATATATTAAGAAAAAATTAAAATAATAATAAATGTCCGATTCAGAAAAAAAGAAGCCAAATAGACGAGATTTTATAGTAACCGCAACAACGGCAGCAGGTGCAGTAGGGGTCGGAGCGGTTGTTTGGCCATTAGTTGATCAAATGAACCCGGATGCTTCAGTTAAAGCCCTAGCAAGTACAGAAGTTGATATAAGCGCAGTAGAACCTGGTCAATCAATAACCGTTTTGTGGAGAGGTAAACCAGTTTTTATAAAAAGAAGAACTCAAGATGAAATTGATAGTGCAAGAGCTGTGGATTTAAGTGAATTGAAACATCCAGAAAAAGATGAGGACAGAGCAAAAAACCCTGAGTGGCTTGTAATGTTAGGAGTATGCACTCACCTTGGATGTGTACCTTTAAATGATAAAGGAGATTATGGGGCATGGTTTTGTCCATGTCATGGTTCGCACTACGATACATCTGGAAGAATTAGAAAAGGACCAGCGCCTACTAATATGGAAATACCAAAATATGAATTTGTTAATAGTAACACTATAAAAATTGGATAGAAAAACTTTATGAGCGATCACGAATACACACCTAAATCAAAAGTTGGAAAATGGTTTAATGATAGACTTCCATTATTAACACTTGCAAACCACTTAACAGATTATCCTACTCCTAAAAACTTAAATTACTGGTGGACATTCGGAGGAATTCTTACTTTTTGCTTAATCACTCAAATAATCACAGGAATTGTTTTAGGCATGCATTATGTTGCTCATGCTGATTTAGCGTTTCAGAGTGTCGAACACATAATGAGAGATGTAAATTATGGTTGGTTAATAAGATACGTACATGCAAACGGTGCATCAATGTTTTTCTTAGCTGTTTATATTCATATCTTTAGGTCTTTGTATTACGGCTCATATAAATCACCAAGAGAAGTTATTTGGATTATTGGTATGTTGATTTATTTTTTAATGATGGCAACCGCATTTATGGGGTACGTTCTTCCTTGGGGACAGATGAGTTTTTGGGGTGCAACAGTAATTACAAATTTATTTAGTGCCATTCCTTTAGTAGGTGAGAGTATCACGAATTGGCTTTGGGGAGGCTACTCAGTTGACAATCCAACTTTAACAAGATTTTTTAGTTTGCACTATTTGTTTCCTTTTTTAATTTTAGGATTAGTTGTTCTTCATATTTGGGCACTACATGTTCCTGGAAACAATAACCCTATTGGAATAGATATAAAAAAACCATCTAAAGACACAGTTCCTTTTCATCCGTATATAGTAATCAAAGATGCATTTGCACTTTTGATATTTTTATTAATTTTTGCATTCTTTGTATTCTTTTCACCAAATATTTTAGGACACGCAGATAATTACATAGAAGCAAACCCACTAGTCACACCTGCTCACATTGTGCCTGAATGGTACTTATTACCATTCTATGCAATCCTAAGATCAGTCCCTGATAAACTCCTTGGGGTAATAGCAATGTTTGCTGCAATATTTGTATTGGTGATTTTACCTTGGTTAGATACTTCAAAAGTTAGATCAACAGTTTTTAGACCTATATATAAACAGTTCTACTGGTTTTTAGTTGCCGATGTATTAATACTTGGTTATGTAGGAGCAATGCCAGCAGAGGGCCTATACTTATTAATAGCAAGAGTGGCAACAGCTTATTATTTTGCACATTTTTTAATAATCTTACCTTTCTTAGGATTGAAGGAAAAAACCACTCCATTACCTCTAAGTATAACCGAGCCTGTATTGGGTGGATCTGCTGATATGGCGATGGCTAGAAATAATTCAGATTTTAAAGAGAAACTGTGAAAATCTTTTTAAAATTAACTTTCTTATTTGTTATAATTTCATCATTAATTTCATCAAGAGCAATTGCTGCCGGTGAACAACAAGAATTATTAAAAGTTGATTGGTCTTTTAAAAGCTTCTTTGGCAAATTCGATAGAGCCTCTTTACAAAGAGGTTATCAAGTTTATACAGAAGTCTG
>Ga0114932_10004214_pt1 | contig 13628 bp, 19 predicted proteins | sample 2SBtaG_2_FD_87286 | JGI IMG/M metagenome (GOLD analysis project Ga0114932, IMG submission 87286) | Deep subsurface microbial communities from Kolumbo volcano to uncover new lineages of life (NeLLi) - 2SBTROV12_ACTIVE470 metaG | ecosystem: Environmental > Aquatic > Marine > Volcanic ...
TATCTACTCTTTTTAAGAGAGGTTTCTGGCCTCTGAGCGAAAGAAACACTCTACCTAAAATGAAAGCGGGAGGACTAGATGTAGTCCTCTCTACTTCATATATTCCAGAGATAGAATGGATAGATGACCAGTGGCTAATCAAGCTACTTAAATACATATATCCATCAGTCAACAAAAGAGTATTTCAGCCTACTTATTTCGATGCAACAAACTCCATGATGGATCGAATGGAAAAAGAAGTAGAAGACTACAACGAAACTTCTCTATCCGATGAGAAGTTTGTATTTGTTAAAAACGCCAAAGAGCTAGAAGAAGCTATTGTAAATGGCGACATCGCCATGATACATGCAATCGAAGGTGGTCACTCCCTTAACGGCGAGCTTGCCAAAAAAAGAGTTGATGAACCAACGGCCATGAGGCCTCTTGTCAGAGAAGAGATACACTCCAACCTAGAACATTTTTATAATAGGGGAGTAGCATATCTTACTTTGGCTCATTTCTACCCTAATCATTTGGTCAGTCCGGTCTTCCCTTATCCAGAGTATGGAATTAAAAAGGGCAACTGGAAAAAACTTATGGCTGGCTGGGACATGAATAAGGGGCTTACATCTACAGGTAGAAGTGTAGTTGAAGCTATGAAAGAAATGGGGATGATAATAGACATCAGCCATTGCACGCCGAAAGCAAGACAGGAAGTGTATGACATTGTAGGAAATGACAAATCAAAGGTTATTGCAAGCCATGTTGGTTCTTTTTCAATAAATCCAGACCCCTACAACTTGGAAGACTGGGAAATAAGATGGCTTGCAGAGCATGAATGCTTAATTGGATTAATCCTAATGAACTATTGGATCAGTCCGATTGACTCAGCGCTAGGATTAAAGCATTTAGAAAGAACAATAGACCATATAATAAACATAGCTGGTGATGAAGTCTTAGCTATTGGCACGGACTTCGATGGGTTTACAGACCCGCCAGATGAAATAACAGATATATCTGAATTACCTAGACTGACTAGATACCTATCTTCTTTCATGTCTGGTATATCAGAAAGAAAATATTCAGACGAAACAATCGCAAACTTACTTGGGAGAAACTCCCTTAGATTTATATTAGAGGCTTGGAACTAATGTTTTTCAAACAAAATGAATACACTAAAGCTCTCAGTGATTATGTTGCTTTGGGTTTTGAAGAAGAAATCACAGAAGAAAACTTTGTAATCCCAACAGAAGCAGACTATGTTGACTTTGGGGAAGAGACCGAAGATTGGGATATTGCTCAAGCAAAACCCGGCCTTTGGGAAAATATCCGAAAAAAGAAAGAGAGAGAGGGCAAAAACTACAAGCCTGCTAAGACCGAAAAGGAAGGCAGGCCAAGCCAAAAGGAGCTGAAGGAAGCTCAGTCTGACAAGCCTTTTCGTAAGAGCAAGGAATCAGAAGGCGCTTATCAATATGAAAACCCAAAGACTGGAGAGATGTTTAACTACTCTAGAAAAGGTATCTACAAGAAAGATGGCATAAACCTTGTCTACAAAGGCAAGGCTGCGAAGTATCAAGGACGAACAGTAAAACTTAACAAACCTTTCAGAACTCCAGACGGGCCAAAGAAGTTTTCTGTTTATGTTAAGAATGAAAAAGGCAACGTCGTTAAAGTGAACTTTGGTGATCCAAACATGGAAATCAAGCGAGACGACCCTGCTAGAAGGAAGAGTTTTAGAGCTAGACATAAGTGCGCAACCCCCGGCCCAAAATGGAAGGCAAGATATTGGTCTTGTAAAAAGTGGTAACATGTCGAATAATAGACTACAGAAGATTATTGAGAAGCGTCGTCAAAAAAGTCAGATCAAGTCTGATAAAAAAGACGACAAGCAAGAAAAGAAAGACAGCAAGAGAGATTACAGACTTGATAAAATCAATGCTGTAAAAGAAAAGATATATGCTGTTGCATCCAAAAGGAAGTGGTTGTTTCTTATCATTGTTGCAGCTATAATTGCATACTTGGTAATCTTCAAGGGTGGGTTTAGCCTCGGAGGAGGTGGCGGCGTGCTCGAAAAGATAAAAACATTTTTTTGATTTAGGAGTTTGAAATGGAAAAGCTAAAAGCTTTATTAAAAAGTCGCCGCTTTTGGACTGCTGTAGGTGGCGTCGTTGTAGTGGCACTTCAGGAAACTATCGGAATTGACGCAGAAGCAACTAACAGAATTGTTGCTTTAGCCGTAGCTTGGATTGTTGGAGACTCACTTAGAGTCACTGAATCTAACGGCGAATAGAAATACAATAGGCGAAAAAAGTTTTACATGTATTGCCTGCCCCACATGTAAAATTGTGCAACTCTTTCACTACCCCAACCTTTTGCGCCGCCTATTTTTTTTACTAAGGATTGGAAATGAAAAAGAAAGACTATCAAGTAGTAGTATTTGTTGCAGATTGGTGTCCTCATTGCAAAAACATGAAGAACAATCAGTGGGTACAGGAAAATGTCTTAGAAGAGGTTAAGTCATATCATGGTGGCAAACCTGTATTCGTTTCTTGCAACAAACCTCAAAACCAGCATCTCTCACAAGAGTTTAATATTGAATCTTACCCGACCGTTGTGATCATGGACGAAGATCACAATGTGAAGAAAAGAGGCAATAACATGAGCGCGGATAAGCTCATCGAGTTCTTAAAGGATTTCTAATGTCCCCACCAAAAGTTCTAATAACAGGAGCTTCTGGTTTTATAGGCAGGCATCTTCATAAAAAACTATCTTCCCAGAGAGAAAACGTAATTGGGGTTGGTGGCTTTAGGGATGGCGTTGACCTTGTTCTAGAAGCTAACGTCGGTTATATATTTGACCAACACAAACCAGACGTGGTCATTCATCTAGCAGGAAGATGGAGGGGTATAGAAATGTATCTCAAGAATCCTGCTGGATTGATATATGACAACATGTGGATGTCTATGCGCATTATGGAAGAAGCTAGGCAGTCAGGCTGCTCTAGGTTCATTACCATAGGTGATATAAGTTGCTACCCAGAAAATTGCCCTCTGCCATTCTCGGAAAAAGATTTATGGAACGGAAGACCTACAGAACTTGAGTCTTCTTATGCTATCTATAAAAGAGTATTGATGGAGCTAAATGACTGCTTTGAAAAACAGTTTGAAGGTTTTAACTCCACGAATGTTATTCTGTCTAATGTTTACGGTGGAGGCGACGAAAGGCAATTCAATCCTAAGTTCAGTAAAATAGTTCCAATGCTCATCTCGAACATACAACTTGCTAAGGACAGAGGATATTCTGAAATAGAATTTGAAGGCGATGAAGATGCAACGCATGATCTGCTATACATAGATGATGCGGTTGATGGAATAATCTCTGTTCTAGATTCTAAGTCAGACTTAGGGACAATTAACATAGGCAGTGGCTCTGAAGTATCGCACAAGGATCTCATAGAAATCATATCTAATGTTTGCGGATATGAAGGCAATGTTGCTTGGTCAAGAAAACAAATCATACAAAGAAAAAGAAATCAGCTAGACATAAGCAAGGCAAAAAGCCTTCTGAAATTTGAACCAAAAGTGAGCATAAATCAAGGCTTGCAAGAAACATACGACTGGTCTAGCAAAAAATTTATGTACAAGCCTCGCAAGTATGAGGACGCTCCTCCTTTAGGTGTCGTGTTAGATGATCCAAACATTCATCCTGTCAAAAAATAGACCGGCTCAACTACATCTATTGCTTGAAAGCATCTACAAGAATTCAGGCAATCAGTTCAAAATAAATGTAATCTATGACTCATCAACCAATGAGATAGACTCAGGATATACATTGCTTCAAGAAAGATTCTTTAACAAGAATCACAATTCGCTAAGGTCGCCAATATCTTGGACGGTTTCTAAAAACATAAAAGAAAGCCTGCTAGAAACTATTGATTTAAGGCACGAGTTCTGCTGCTTCTTCGTTGACGACAACATTGTTTTTAACACGCTCCCAACATACAAAGACATTTCAAGTCTGTTTTCTGACGATCAGTTGTTTTCCATATCAACAAAGATAGGTAATAACACAGTCATACAAGATCCATATTCGTTTTACAGATCTGAATACTTTGTAGACATACCATCTTCTGGCGATTTTTTGCTGGACAAGTATCTAGTTTGGGACGCGACGCAAGTAAACCCATATACTCTTTTCTCTCTGCCACTATCCTTTGATGGTCATCTATATAGGGCTGGTGAAATAAAAAAAATAATTGAAGAAGTTGATTTTATTGACGCTTCGGGATTCCAAGAAAACTCCCAGACAATGCTTTACAACTCCTCATTTTCATTTGCTCCTCCTACAAAGATGGCGTGCCTAGAATACAGCGCGACGATAAAGAACACTATAGACAAAATCGCAGACCATCCTCCAACTAATTTCGACTGCTTCGAAGATGGAATAAACTCTAGATATATAACTGGGTACAAAATAGACTACAGCTACTATGACTTCAGCTCTATATCCATGCCATACGAAAGGTTCTTAACAAGGTTTGTTAAATGAAAGTAGTATGCACAACAGTCATAAGATCTGTAAGTCCTGAAGAAACGCATGGTGGCATCTACATAGTTGACATCGACGATGGAAGGATAATTGAATACAGGCCATACGACAGTGAAATAAAGAATGATAATGAGAGAGGTGGCGAGAGAGGGCTAAGAGGAATACAGGTTCTTGATGATAGTATCATAGTAGCTGACTCATCTGGGCTAAGCAGATTTTCAAAAGATCTACAGCTCATAGAGAAGGTCACAAACAGAGATGTGTTTCACTCAATACATGAGATATGCTTGTTTGATGGAGACCTATGGGTAACCTCTACAAGATATGACTCTATCGTCAGGGTTGGACTAGACTTGTCTATAAAAGACTTTTATTCAATACAAGGCCATCCAATCAGTGATGGTAAAGTCCTTACCGGAAAGACAAGCATCGAACACGGGACTGCTGACGACTCTGACGAGTATCATATAAATTCTATATCCGCAAACAATGGAAGACTAGCAATCAGCGGACTTACGACTGGGTTGTATGATTTTTCAAATTTTGAGATGGTGGCAGAAATGCCTTGGGTTCCTATAGATCACAATGGACAGAGGGTGAGAACAAGAAGCTTCCTACACAACTATTATGAGTATGAAGACATAAACGTAGTAAATCTGACACACTTCTCTTCCGTCATGATCTTTGATAAAAAAGAAAATTCTTCTGGTTTTGCTCAGCTACCCCCTATTCAGAATGTCAAACATGACGATAATGACAACATCGCAAAGGCGGGCTGGAACAGAGGCATGGCAAGAAATGGCAATTTTCTTTTAGTGGGTAGTTCACCAGCCAGCATTTATGTGCTAGACTTGGGGTCTAAAACTTTTCATAAGCAGGTTTCTCTAGAGATGGATACAAGGCACGCCATACATGGCTTAGAGATATTAGAAAAATAGCTCGGTCTTACCTATCCTAAAAAATTATACAGAGCAAATATGGGTGTATAATATGATGTCGGACAGTTTGAGCCTCTTTTAGAAAGCGGCTAGAGCGACACAAGTTCGGCAAGCTACCATGCACCAAGTGAAAAGTTTAACATCTTGTGTTTTTGTAAATGTATTACTTGGTTTTAAAGTGTCGCTCTTTTTTTTTGAAAGCAAATAATGAGTTCAGAGATTAAAGTAAAGAAGAGAAATGGCAGGCTTGAAGATGTCAACCTCGATAAGATAAATAAATGTGTTGAGAGAGCCTGCGAAGGGCTAGATTCTGTAAACCCCAGCGAAGTCGTGCTTGACGCAAGTCTTCAGCTGTACAACAAGATAACAACGTCAGACATAGACAAAGCGTTGATTATGTCCGCTCGCTCTAAAATAGAACAAGAGCCGAACTATAGCTACGTTGCATCTAGGCTTCTGCTCAATAGCCTTTACAAAGAAACATTCGGTAAGAGTGTTAATGGTAATTTTGATCCAGAGTATAGAAGTCATTTCATTAAGACTATCAAGCATCTTGTGAAAACGGAGAAGCTTTCGGATAGACTGCTTGAATACGATCTGGAGTCTCTGGCTAAAAAACTTGTACCAGAGCGGGACGATCTGTTTAAGTATCTTGGCATACAGACTCTTTATGACCGCTACTTCATTCATGAAGAAGGTAGAAGGATGGAGAACCCTCAATCTTTCTACATGAGAGTTGCGATGGGTCTTTGTCTGGAAGAGGAGGACAAAGAACAAAGAGCTGTTGAAGTTTACAACATGATGTCTGAGTTTAGATATTCTCCATCTACTCCAACGCTATTCAACAGCGGAACTATTCATTCACAACTATCCTCTTGCTATTTAAGCACAGTTCATGACTCGATAGACGGCATCTTTGGAACAATACACAACCAAGCTAGACTTTCTAAGTACGCTGGTGGACTTGGTGTAGACTGGACTCCAACACGATCTACAGGTTCTTATATTAAGGGAACTAATGGTCAGTCTTCAGGACTTATACCTTGGCTTAAAATATTCAACGATACACTTGTAGGTGTTAACCAAGGAGGTAAGCGAAAAGGTGCAGGATGCGCCTACCTAGAAGTGTGGCATCTTGATGTAGAAGACTTCCTAGATCTCAGGAAAAATACTGGAGATGATCGTAGACGATGTCATGATATGAACACAGCTCTTTGGATTTGCGACGACTTTATGAAAGCCGCACAAAGAGATAAAGACTGGTATTTATTTGATCCGTCAGAGTTTCCAGAATTACACGAGACTTACGGAAATGAGTTTTCAAGAGAGTATAGAAAAGCTATCAAGCTTGCTGAATCAGGAAAGGCTAAGAGTTTCCGCGTAGTCTCGGCAAAAGACCTATGGAAGAAAATGCTCAAGTCTCTATATGAAACAGGGCATCCTTGGGTGACTTTCAAAGACCCTTCTAATGTCAGATATAGCAATAAACATGAAGGGGTTGTCCACTCGTCCAATCTTTGTACTGAGATATTGTTGCACACCAAGCCTACAGTCTACAAAGACGGCGAGGTCGAAGAGGTTGGGGAGACTGCTGTATGTAACTTGGCTAGTATCAACCTAGAAAACCACGTTAAGGTTCGCTCGATTGATTGGAAAAAGCTACAGCAAACAATAGAAGTAGCAGTCCGTGGATTAGACAATGTCATTGACATAAATTTTTATCCGACCAAAGAAGCGCAGAAATCAAACTTGAGAAACAGACCTATTGGCCTTGGCATAATGGGAACTCATGGATTGCTACATAAGCTCAAGATTAATTATGAATCGCAAGAAGCGATTGATATGTGTAATAAAGTTCAAGAGTTTGTCTCTTATCACGCAATACTAACCTCGTCCAAGCTGGCAAAGGAAAGAGGTCATTACGAGAGCTATATGCACTCAGAGTGGAGTTATGGCAATTTGCCAATAGATACATATTGCAGACTAATGAACTCTAGAAAGAAAACCGATTCATACAGTCCAGAAAACTTCGAGACGCTTGAATGGAGCAAGGTAAGAGAACACATATCAGAATACGGTATGAGAAATTCAAACGTAATGGCTATAGCTCCTACCGCCACCATATCCTACATTCAGGGATGCTCTCAATCTATTGAGCCAGATTACTCAGTGCTGTTTGTCTATTCGACCCTTAGTGGGGAGTTTACTATGATAAATGAGCACTTTGTAGACATAGCCAAAAAGAAAGGCATCTGGTGCAAGGAACTAATAGAGGCTCTTAAGGCTGCTGACGGAGATGTCATGGCTATAGACCTACCAGAAGAGATACAAAATCAGTTTAAGACTGCGTTTGATGTTAGTCCAGAGACGCTAATTGAAGCGGCTGCGGCTAGGCAGAGATGGATTGATATGGGTCAGTCTTTCAATCTTTACAACAAGGGCACTAGCCTTAAATATCTAAATGATATATACATGAAGTGTTACGAAGATGGTCTTAAGACTACCTACTACCTAAGAAGCAAAGCCGCAACTAGACTTGAGAAGTCTACTGTCGTAGCCACAAAAGAAGAAGTACCTGAAGAAGATCTAAGTCAAGTAAAGGCTTGTTCTTTAGAAGATCCAGATTGCGAAAGCTGTCAATGAGATTCATAGAAATAAAACAATCCAACACATCTCCAACAAGATACTCTCTAGAACTAAGACCAGAGGAAGCAGAAAAGGTAAAAGACCTTCTTCAAAAAATCATTGAAAGATTAGAGAATGAAAAAGAGTAAGGAAATCATTTCAGACAAAGTTGCAGTGGTCAACCAAATCCTTCCCCATACAAACAAATGGGCATGGGACTTATTCATAGACGGAGCCGCAAATAACTGGATGCCCACAGAGATATCCATGGCTAAAGACATAGAACAGTGGAGATCTAGCTCTTTAACAGAAGATGAGAAGCTAGTAGTCAAAAGGTCATTAGGCTTCTTCGCTGGATCGGAATCTCTCGTAGCTAATAATCTATTGCTGAGCATCTTCAAGTACGTCACGGACGCAGAGTGCAGGCAGTACATTCTTAGGCAGGCCTACGAAGAAAGCCTTCACAATCTAACTGTGGTCTATGTATGTGACTCGCTTAACTTGGATATAGATGAGGTGTACCAAGCATATAACTCAATCCCTAGCATTAAGTCTAAGGACGAGTTCCTGATGAATATCACTAGCGATATCAATAGACCAGACTTCAACATCAATACGATCGAAGGCAAGAGAGAGTTCCTGAGAAACATCATCACATATTATATAATTTGCGAAGGTATATTTTTCTTCTCTGGATTTGCGATGCTGCTTTCGTTCAATAGACAAAACAAACTGCCGGGAATTGGAGAACAAATCCAATATACTTTGAGGGACGAAAGCTTACATATCAAATTTGGAACAACTCTTATCAATAGACTAAGAGAAGACAATCCAAAGATTTGGACTAAGGCTATGGAAAAAGAAACCATCGAGCATATAGATACCGCCATGGAGCTTGAACTAGCTTACGCTAGGGATGTTCTTCCAAACGGCATCTTAGGACTAAATGCAGATATGTTTATTGACTATGTTCAGTTCATAGCGGATAGAAGACTTACAAATCTTAATCTTCCATCGCCATATAGTGATGCAAAAAATCCCTTTCCTTGGATGAGTGAGATTATTGACTTGGAAAAGTGTAAGAACTTCTTTGAAACTCGTGTCACTGAGTATTCTGTAGGGAACATAGAGGACGATTTTTAATGAGCAACTACAACTTTTTTGAAACCAAACTACTTCACAACTCAGCTAAAAACCCAACCAAAGGTCATGTCAACGACGCTGGATGGGATCTATATTCCTTTGAAACGGTTAGCATACCCACTGGAGCCACCGTATTAGTATCAACTGGCATAGCTATGGCCATTCCTAAAGGCTATGTAGGTTTGATTTGGGACAGATCTTCTATGGGTGTAAAAGGCGTTCATAGACATGCAGGAGTCATAGACTCTGGATACAGAGGCGAAGTGAAAGTATGCTTACACAATACGACTAAGGAAACTTATCACGTAGAAAGAGGAGACAGAATAGCTCAACTCTTGATACAGAAAGTTCCTACTTTTATACAGCACGTAGTAAGTGAACTAGACTCTACAAGCAGAGGTGATGGAGGCTTTGGTTCTACAGGTAAATAGATGACCAAAAAAAGACGAACCAAGAAACAAAACAAAACTTATTCATTCGTAGACCTAGAGCCTAAATCGTACAATCAAAATCTTTACGTCAGCTCTATAGAAAAAAACGATATCACATTTTGCACTGGGCCTTCTGGCACAGGTAAAAGTTTCATATGTGCTGGTGTTTCTGCGAGGAAACTAGTCCAACAAAAAGTTAGACAGATAATTATCACAAGACCTCTCGTCGCTACAGGTAAAGAAATAGGTTCGCTTCCCGGCGATGTCTCAGATAAAATATTACCTTATCTAAAACCTATGGAAGAAAACTTGAAATTCTTTCTTAACGACTACTATCCAGACTCTTTGAATTACGGTAGAATTAGATATGAACCTCTAGAGTTAATGAGAGGCGCGACTTATCACGACTCAATTATGATACTTGACGAGGCTCAAAACTGTACTTCAGAACAAATAAAGATGTTCATTACCAGAATGGGCGAGAATTCTAAGGTCATAATAAACGGTGACGTTATGCAAACAGATTTGAATAAAAAGTCTGGGCTAGACTTCTGTATCGACAGGCTTAGAAACATTGACGGAATTGGCGTCATAAAATTTACTTATGAAGATATTCAAAGAAATGGTATCATAGGAAAAGTATTAGAGGCTTTAGAACGAGATGCCTGATTACACATTTGCTTGCGATGAATGCAATATAGGTTGGATTGTCACTTGTGATAGATCTGAATACACAAGCGAACAGCAATGCCCTAAGTGCAATAGCAAAAATACTTATCGAGACTTTGCTGAAGATGAAGTTCATGCTCAGGTTTATAATACAACCACGGTCGGACAACTAGCAGAGAGAAATTCAAAGAAGATTGGCAAGACAAAAGTCCAAGAAAGAGACGCAATTAATAAAGAGAAGTTTAAAGAGCACGTAGGTAAGGCTAAGCCGACGCAATCTTGGTGGAACAAACAAGGAACTGCAAGTCGCTCGGAAATAAATAAGATGACTCCTCAACAGCAAAAGAACTACATCATGAAGGGCAAAAAATAATGCACTATGATCGTAGAATAATAACATGTGCTGATTGTGAGAAAAATCTAATCACCTTGGTTGAGTATGCCGATGGAGACACTTCTGAGAGATCTTATCTTAAAGTTTTGTGCGACATTGAAGGAGAGGCTAGCTGGAAAGTCAACATCGTTGGAAAAGCCTTTTATGCACCTTGTGATGGACTTAAGATAGTCTCTGTAGACTACGACGAAGAAGAAAAACTAACCACCATACAAATGGGAAAAGCATAATGGACGTGGATGAGTTTATCCAAGAAGACACTTACGAAAGCTTCTACTTTAATGCAAAAGGCGAGACTACCGAATCACTAGAAGACAAGACGGTATGCTATAGAACTAATAATGTAGAGAAAGGAAGCTCTGCATTTTTTATCAAGGTTTACAACGGGTCTTTGTTTGACCCATTTGGCATGGACGCAAATAAGATAACCACAGAAGGAATAAAGTTTAAGAAGGTAAAAGTAGAAGTCTTCAACTTGTATCATAAGTATTTGATCAAAAGAGTATCTGGAGATTTTTACAAAGCACAGAGAGTATTTAACAATGCCTAGAAAAACAGGAAAGCTAAGCAAAGTAGAAGAGTTCTACATTGCGAATAATACACATCTTGGCCTGAAGCAAATAGCTGAGGACTTGAACAGAACGCAAGAGGCCATCAAAAGCGTTTACCACGACAACACAGAAGAAGAGCCTCAGAAAAAAGAAAAGGCTGTCGGAGATATCACAGACAAGTTTGCAAGACGAGAAGGTAGAGGTGTCACAATGATGACCCCAACAGCGTCCGACGCTGCCGATAGTTCTAGAAAGAGCAGACTTGATAAAGGTAGTAGATATAGCGACTCAATTCATATCATCAAGCCGGAGTAGTCATGTCTTTTGTTTCTAAGTCGATTGACACCTATGTAAATGTATATGGTGACAATCATCCTATGTGGATCGCTAAACTTTCAAACGGCGAAACAGTTTATCAAGATGACGATAGGCCAGAAGTACACCCAGCAAGTGCTTGGTTAAGACTTAGGGACTATTGCATTCAAGAAAAAATTCATGTAAAATCCCTACTTCTTAAAAATAAGTCTAATCAAGTCGTAGCGATTCAGGACGATGAGAATGACGGCGTCTTCTTAACCAAGGCGGCTGGAGCATTTTTATTTGGCGATGAGACGTTGGAATTTTTTAACGTTGGGGTTATAAAGAACGGCAAGGCTCATCTGACAAAGTGGAAGATGCCAGATATGACAAGAGACTTGCGAGAAGAACGAGAAGCAGAACAATACGTAGACGTTTCTATTTTAAGGGCAGGCAACTTTGGAAAAGAATTACAAACATAAGATAAACGGAAAGCCATGCAATGCGGCTCAGTACATTGCAGAGATGGTGTGCTTGAGAAAAGCTGAGAAAGAAAGAACTGGCCGACAGGGTGATGATTTTTGGAACACTCCAAAATGGAAGAAAGAGTTTCAAAGTCAGGTCACAAAGGCTTATAGCCTTCTAAAAAAATATAGCGACAAAGCTATAATTGCGGCATTGAATTCTTATTCTGGGAAGGGTATCTTTTCTCTCAGGGTTAAGAGTCTCGATAAGCTTATCAAAAAAGAACAATTCAAGTTAGATAAGCAAGCTAAAATGCCAGTCAAGCCTGTAAAGGTTGAAGACAATACGTCCTCAAAACCAAGAAAGCCGTTTGGCAACAAGTCACAACTATCGCTACTAAGAGGTTTAGAAAATGGCAAAGAAGAAGACTAAAGCGGACATTGCATTTAGCAGCGAAGCTGTAGTAGGCGTACTACAAAAGAAATACGGCAAAGACTATGGAAACATAGTTAAATCAGGCAATGAGGTATTTGACGATCTCAAAGACCTTGCCTCGATACCAGTCAGTCCTTCTTTGGATCTAATCCTTGGCGGCGGTTTTAGAGAAGGTAGTTGGGTTCAACTAATCGGCGAGCCTAAGTGTGGAAAAACAACAACCGCATTGCAATTTGCATCTAATGCACAGAAGGAAGAACATGGAGGAAGACATATCTACTATGTAGATGTTGAAGGTCGTATGAGCCTTAAAAACATCGAAGGCATAAATGGGCTTGACCTTGACAAGATTTCTAGAATAAGTGCAGAGAACGGCATTATGTGTGCCGAGGACTACCTTGATATTGTCATACAACTAATTAAAGACCATCCTCAATGCGTGATTATCCTAGACTCAGTGTCTTCTCTAATTGCAAGCCGCGATCTTGAGAAGAAAGTAGACGGAGCGTACAGGCCGGGACTTCCCAGAATACTTTCCGACTTTACTAAAAAACTTACGACAATCGTTCCAAAGCAGAAAGTAACTGTGGTATTAATCACTCACTACATTGCAGACCTTTCAAACAGCCGAAGAACAAAGACTGCTGATGGTGGTATAAAAATCCAATATCAAGCAGATACGTCTATGGAAGTTAAGTACGTTCAGGGATGGGAAGAAAAGAGTAAGCAGATTGGGCAACTAATTCACTGGAACCTCAAGACGTCAGCTCTAGGTGGATTTCCCGGATCGGCTGCTGTTGGGTATTTAAGATATGGATTTGGACTGGATCACATCCAAGAGCTATTCAATATGGCAAATGAAGTTGACTTGATATCAGCCGCTGGCGCTTGGTATACGTTTGAATACTTGTTCGATCATGTTGAAGAGATTAGAGCTTCGCTTGAAGAAAAGGGTTACGATTTATCCGATGATAAGATAGGCTCTACCCTCAAGTTTCAAGGAGCTGGAGCTTGTAGGGAGTTCATGGTTCAAAATCCAATCGTGGTTGACATACTAAGAAAAGAACTGACTTTCGATGAAGGTTAGAGGGTTCGATGGCAGGGAGAGAAACTGGAGGCTTGATAAATACAAAGTCTACGGCGACGACAGTAA
>Ga0114932_10004218_pt1 | contig 13619 bp, 15 predicted proteins | sample 2SBtaG_2_FD_87286 | JGI IMG/M metagenome (GOLD analysis project Ga0114932, IMG submission 87286) | Deep subsurface microbial communities from Kolumbo volcano to uncover new lineages of life (NeLLi) - 2SBTROV12_ACTIVE470 metaG | ecosystem: Environmental > Aquatic > Marine > Volcanic ...
AGGTAACCCACACGATGCAGTTCCACCAGCAGGATTGAATACAATTTCACATCCAGCATTGAACGTACATTGTATGTGTACTGATGATGTTGCAAATGCAGCAATTGAAAACGGCGCTTTACCTCTATGGGAAGTAATCCCAGCTGTATTAGCAGCTGCACAAGGATAAACTACCATACCCCTTTTTCCTTTTATTTTATGAACCAAGTGGATTCTAGCTCGTACAAATCTTATTTCAAGAACAAACACATTATCTGTATTATCTGAACATAATCCAGATTCTTGTACCTACAAAAATTCCAACTGCTGCAATAATGCACACTATTGGTATTATCTGAACATAATCCATATGCTTCATATGTCATGTACATAATTTATGGAAATCTATGCCTCACAATGATTATATTAAATGAATTTAGGTGTCTTGCATGAGTCTTGATCAATCGGTTTTGATATGTGATCAGGTTAACCCTGTCCTTAACCAAATTTTAGAAAAAAATGGATTACAGATTACATATGAGCCAGAAATCACTCCTGAACAAATTGGAGAAAAGATTGAAAATTTTGAGGTTGTCATTGTCAGAAGTAGAACAAAAATCACCAAAGAACTGATTGAAAAAGCAACTAAATGTCAAATTATAGCAAGAGTTGGTGTAGGTCTTGATAACATTGATCAAACAGCTGCAAAAGAAAAAAACATTCGTGTGATTAACGCAGTTGAGGGTGCAATGAATGCAGTTGCAGAACTAGTTCTAGGGTTTATGTTGTCACTTGCTAGAGAAATTCCACGAGCTGATAGAGAAGTACGAAATGGAAACTGGATTAAAAAAGAATTGATGGGAACTGAATTACGTGGAAAATATTTGGGAATTGTTGGATTAGGAAATATTGGTAAAAGATTAGGACGCCTTGCACGAGCATTAAATATGAATATTATTGGTTTTGATGTTGCACCAATTGATGAGGAATTTTCTAAAGAAATTGGATTGATGAAAGCAGATCTTGGAACATTACTTGCAAGTTCTGATTATGTATCTTTACATGTGCCATTATTAGATAGCACAAAGCATATGATAAATTCTGAAAAGATGAGTACAATGAAAAATACTGCCAGAATTATCAATACCTCTCGTGGGGGGGTTATAGATGAAAATGCATTGTATGAATTCCTTAAAGATGGAAAGTTAGGGGGTGCTGCATTAGACGTATTTGAAGTCGAACCTGCTACCTCAAACAAACTCGCAACCTTACCAAACTTCATCTCCACGCCTCACATGGGTGCTCAGACAAAAGAAGCTCAGTCATTAGCTGCAAATGTTATAGCAGAAAAGATAATACAAATCCTTAGAGGCGTAATTTAGGCTTGAAAGTAAATCTTGTATGTGTCACTGTACTTATTGCGGCAATAATGATTCCGTCAGCATTTGCCGATACCATATCAACTGAAATAGATTCTACTAGTTATGATATTGAGTACACTGGAAACAATATCATTTTAAAATCTGTCACTACTGACCTCGATTTCATATCTTTAATTTTTGAAACAGAAATAAGTGGTTCAGATGGTGATGTGACCATTACTTTCCAAAGAGACTTTTTTGATGCAAAACTTGGAACTCAAATTGATGATGATTTCTTTATTCTAGCTGATGGATATGATGAAATTCAATTTGATGAAACAAAAGACAATACTTCGAGAACCTTATCCTTCTCACTATCTACCGGAACTGAAGAAATAGAAATTTTTGGAACCATTCTTGCTGGTAATTCATTCTTAGAAGAACAGAAACAAAAAATAGAAAATGAAATAAAAGATAAAGCAGCAGCAGATAAAGCAGCAGCAGATAAAGCAGCAGCAGATAAAGCAGCAGCAGATAAAGCAGCAGCAGATAAAGCAGCAGCAGAAGCTACTGCGAAAGCAGAAGCGGACTCTAAATTAGCTGAAGAACAACAACTTGAAAAATTAATGAATTCATGTGGTGATGGAACTGTTTATGAAAACGGTGAATGTGTTTTATCTCCAATGGCAAAAAATGCAACTGATATGAGAACTGGTCCGTTGATTTATTCTATAGTGATTGCAATGTCGATAGGAATTATAATTATATTAATTTTGTGGGGAATTGGAAAGAGAAGTCACAAAGTTTTATCTGATGATGATTCCTGACTAAATGATTTTTGATCAATTGGAATTGTGATTACTCTCTCATTAATTAAAAATTGTAAACAATTTCCATAAACTGTATCTAGAACTTGATTGTTAGTCCACCATGCAGTCGTAAACTTGAACCATTCTGGGATATGTAATTTTTGTCCTGGTGTGGAATTAAAAAGAACTTTTTCATCTATTAAATATTGAATTGATTTTGCAAATTCTTCATCTGTAGTCTGACTTCCTACCCATAATTTTGATATATCTTTAATCCAATATGGAATTCCAATAGTTCCGTCATTTTCAATTGTAAACTCCGTGGTAGATACTGCACCTGAATATTGTAATTCTAATTGATATGTACCATCTCTCCAAATAATGCTATCAAATGCAAATGGTGCAATCACTCTTGATTCCTTTTCGTAAATCTGAATTGAGAATAATTGACTTTTATTTCCAATTGTATCTGTTATGAAAATTATGGCATCTTCGCCTGTAACCTCTTCAACTAGTATAGTATAATCTAATTTTTCACCATAATTGTAGTTAGGAGTTGAAATTACTATCTCTATATCTTGAGTATATTGTGCAAATGCATTTCCTGAAAAAATAATGCCAATTGCAAGAATTAACAACAAATATTGTCTCATACTGTTATCTAATTTCTACATAATATAATGAATTTTACATTTTTCTCTCATAGGATTATTAAGGGGATTTTTTTTCATGAATCTAATGACGCTAAGTCAAGATGATATGTGGCACAAGATGTGGAAAGAAAATTCTCCAGAATTACGAAATCGTGCAATTGTGTGGAGAAAAGAAGATGCTGCTACACGTATTGAAAGACCTAGTAGACTTCTTCGTGCAAGAAGACTTGGGTATAAAGCTAAACAAGGAATTGTTGTAATCCGAATGAGAGTTGGTTCTGGTGGAATGAGAAGACAAAGACCGCGTGGTGGAAGACGTCCAAAACATTTGGGTGTTACTAGAATAAAACAAGATGATAATATGAAAACTGTAGCGGATCGACGTGTTCTTGAAAAATATCCAAATATGAAACTCTTAGGTTCATATTTTCTATACAAAGATGGAAAACATTACTGGTATGAAGTAATCTTGGCAGATCCATCACATCCATGTATCGCAAAAGATAAAGAATTAAGAAAAAGAGTAATTCCTGCTACTGCATGATAAAAAAACTATTACTTCTTTTTGTAATATTGTCTATAACTATTCCATTAGCTGATGCAATTCCACTTTCTGATAAAACTGGATTGATATCCACAATTCCCATAAATACTAACGATCAAGAGTTCACCATTAAGGCTACTACAAATTCTGACATAATTGATTCTGAATTTGATAAAGATGAAAAATCTCTCACATTATTTCTAAACAGTTCTATAGATACTAATCTTATAGAGATTGTTATCCCTACGTCACTTATTGGTGGTGATTTCAAATTTTATCTCGATAACACTGAAATCTTCCCAAAATTTAATCAAGGTAAAAATTCAATTTTTATAACAATTGAATTCTCTGGAATTGGAAAACACGAATTAAAATTCCAGGGCACAACTTATCTTGATATCTTTGATGTACGTGAGAAAATTGATTATGAAATAAATAATGGGGAAATTGGTAGCATAATCTCTAATCCACAAACTAATTCATTGTTTTTTTCATTAATTAACATCACAGATGCTGGAAAACTATCTATTAAAATTTCTAATGATATTATATTGCCCTTTGAAAACAATGAGTTTTTAGTAATTGTTGATGGGATTGAATCTGATTATTTCATTGATGATGGAATATTGAATATCTCCTTTAATCCTAATCACAAAAAAATAACTATTATTGGCACATATGTAATTCCTGAATTTCATGAAATTGCACCGTTAGTTCTTACTACATCATTCATAGCACTAATAGTTTTGAAAAAATATAAAAAATTATTCGCTTAATAATTTCTGTATCATTGATTCAAGATTTACAGTTTGTCCAAATGACACATCACGTAAAACTCCCTTTCTATCTACTAAGATAGTTGAAGGTGTTCCTTGCAGTGAGTACATTTCAAATGTCTCTGCAGAAAATTCTTTTGATTTGAAATATCCTTTAACACGCTCAAAAATCTGTTTTTTATAGTCTTCTGGCTGTGAATCAAAATCTGGCAGCTGATTCTTGATAAAGGCAGTCATTTTTTCTTTTGTTGGCTCTCCTCCTTCTTTAACTAGAGAGTCCATTGCTACTGGATATGGAATTTTGTATGATAATTTTCCATCATTAAGTTGACCATATTGAGATAATGCTTGTTTTGTATCTCCAACAACTTCTCCTGTTGTCAAAAGCATCTCTAAATTCTCTAATGTATTTTTATCATAATCTTCAAATGCAGTAGCTACTCCCATCACGGTTAATCCATCTCCTTTGAATTTTTGATAAATATTGATTATCTCTGGAATTGAATGCATAAAACAACCTGGGCAATTAACTTGGAAGACTTCTACAAGTTTCACATTATCGCCTTCTTTGTCAAAGTTTGTCTCCATTCCTTGAACCCATTTTCCTAACTTGAGATTTGGTGCTTTTTCTCCAATTGTTACCATAATTCAGATATTTTGAGATTCTATTAAAAAGATAACTGACATTTCAAAAAAAGGAATTAAAAAGGACTGGAAAAAATGTCAAACATGGACGTAGTACCACAATCTAGAATTGATCTGTTTGCAGAAATGGAATCTCATTATGAAAAAGAAGATACCGAATATTTTGTGAAATTATTAGATCATGATGATTATGTCGTAAGATGTAGAGCAACATGCATTCTAGTAGATTTAGGTGGTGAGGACAAGGTCCAATATATTGCCAAAGTTCTCAAAGATGATCCAAATGAACTGGTTAGACATGAAGCAGCATTTTCACTAGGTCAGATGTGTTTTAGTAGCGGAATTGCACCACTTGAGGATGCTACCGTAAATGATCCCAGCATGTTTGTTAGACATGAAGCAGCAGTAGCACTAGGAGTTGTTGGTTCTACAGGTGAGCCCGAGGTTTTAGAAAAAGCACTAAATGATCCTGAAGAATCTGTAAGACATTCTGCAGTGGTTGCATTGTCTAACCTGGAATTTATGAAAACTTTGTGTAAAAGTGAAAAGTTTGGTAAATTAACTGGCGGCTAAAGTGGATTAACTACAGTTCCATTAACTCCGGATTCAAAATTGTAAATATTCTCTACAGATGAATCTTCAAAAATTTCTGCGTCATGAGTTATTATGATAAATTGCATTGAAGCCTCTTCTCCTCTAATACTTGCTAATTGTGACAATACTCCGACTAATGACTTTCTTCGTTCACTATCTAGATGTGTGGTAGGCTCATCCAATATCATGAAATTTAGATTCGATGAACCTAAAAGATGTGCCATTCCTAATCTTAAGGACAATGCAATGCTCACTTGTTCTCCACCACTAAGTGATTCTAATTCTAACATTGTTGATCTAGCATAACAGGTAATGTTTACTTTCTGTTTTTCTTGTGAAAGTGAAATTCTCTGAATCTTTGTATTTAATTTTTCTAAATACTCTGATGCCTTTTCAGAAATTATTTCTAGTGCCCATGAACGTAAACTCTTTGCAACTGGTCCATCTATGCTGTAAACATTTTTTTGTATATTCTCTAATTGTGTGATGTATTTTCTAACTTTGTATAATTCATCTAATGAAACCTTATTTTTTTCAATCTGTTTTTCTGCATTTTCTATTCTATTAGTTGTTGCACCAAACTCTTGATCAATCTGACGTAATCTATCACGATTTTGGATCAATTCTTTCTTCTTTACAAAAAATTCTTCTTGATTAAACCCATTAGTAGTTTTTTCAATCTGTAAAATTTTTTCATATTTCATTTTTGCATGTGCATCAATCGATGATGCTTCTAAAAGCTGACCTGAGTTAATTGTAATCGGTATATCTTTAATTTTTTTTACTTTCTCTTTGATTGTTGCCGCAATTTGTTCTAATTCTGTCTCAGTTGAAATATCATGTGTCTTTAATTTAATATCTGCATTTTCAGCTTCTCTTAGTTCATCGTTTATTTTTTCAATTGAATCCTCTAACCCTACTTGTTTTTCTTTTGTTTGTAAAATTTTTCCATTAAGTGTCTTAATTTCCTCTTCCAAATGCTCTTTTTGAAATAGTGGATTCAGATGATCAACTTTGGAATCACATACTGGACATTTTCCATCTTTTAACTCTAATTGATTTGCTAATTCGCCTTGTTCTTCAAAACGAATTTTCTTTTTTTCAAATTCAACTAATTCTTTTGTAATTGCTTGTAATTCTTCCTCAAGTTTGAATAATTTACCTTCTATTTCTCCTCTTTTACTAACAATTGAAAAACATCCTTTACATTCGTTAACTTTTCTTTCTTCTTCCATCACTTCCCTTTGAATTTTTTTAATTGCATCTTTTGCATATGATATTAATTCTTCTTTCTGATCCTCTAATTCTCTTAATTGTATTTCTTTAACACTATCTTTTTCAATTTCTTGTTCAATTTGTACTATATTTGATTCTCTAATATTTTTCTCCTCTTCTAATTTTTTCATCATTGGTTTTGAATTAATTATTTCATTTTCAAATTCATTCATTCTATTTTCTAATTGTTCGATTTGTGTATCGTCAAAACCATGTTTTGTTTGAATATCTTTTCTAAATTCTTTCAAAACTTCTTTCATAGATTCTACCGCAAAATCTAATCTATCTATACCGATAACTGTATTCAATAATATTTTGAAATCCTTTCCCATGCTTTTGATAATTGAATTTAATTCCCCTTGCTGAACTATTGATGCAATTTTTAATTTTTCAAAACTCATCCCTAAAACTTTTTCAACTTCATTAGTCATGGATTCACCAAATTGTTTTCTTTCTCCTTCTGCAATTGGAAGATATCCATTACCATTTTTTTCTAAAAACTGTGCAGTTAACGTTCCTTTGGCATCAATTTGTCTAACTGTTCTGTAATTTTTTCCATTTGCAGAAAATTCGACTTTAACTAATGATTTGTTTGCCCCTCTTCGTATCAAACTCTTGTTATTCTTTCGTGTATGTGTACCAAACAGTGAAAATGTTATTGCGTCAATTATACTTGATTTCCCTGCACCATTTTGTCCAACGAATACTGTTGCATCATTACTAAAGTCTAACTTTGTATCATGATGCGCTAAGAAATCTATTAGTTCGATACTATGAATCATTTTTTTCCTCCGAAAAATTACCAAAATTTTCTATAACCACTTGTGTTGCACTATCTACTTGTCTTGTTGATAATAATGGCAACAATTCATTTATTGCAATATGGGCTAATTTTTCTGATTTCAAAGCATTTACTGCAAGTTTGAATAGTTCTTGATCAATTTGTGCTGGTCTGTTTAACAATACAGATGATTCGTCATCCTCTTTAGATGGTTCCCATGAAAAATGCAATGATTTTGAGGCTAAATTTGTAAATTTACTCTCTATGACATCTCGTTCTAAATTATCTCCCTTTATCTTTATTTTTATTATTGGTTTTTTTTCTAATTTTGAAATTTTTTCATTTAGTTCTTGAATTTCTGAATCTATTTTTTTAAATTCTATTTTTTCTATAATTTGTAATCTCGTATCAAGTTTTTTCCATTCAGGTTTTGCATCAGTTTCTGAAATATCAACTTCAAAAAATCCTTTTTCTACATCTCCTTGATTTGATGTCATGTCTGTAGAGCCTGGATATACTAGTGGTCCTTTTAGATGCTCGTACTGTTTTAGAAATTTATCGTGTAGATGACCCATTGCATAATATGTGAAATTTTTTGGAAGATCAGTAGAATTTATTTCGCCAGCAAATTTGTTTACTTCGGTAATCCCCTGATGTAAAACTAAAATTTTATGTCCGTCATGTTTACTTGCTAGTGATTCTATTTTTGAAAATTTCTCTTCTAATCCTTCCATCTCATTTTTTCTAATCTTATCAAGACCTATGATCATCACATTTTTGTAATATACTGGCTCCTCTCTTCCAATGTATTTTGAAAATTCTAAATTATGATATACATATGGAATTGGAGTGGTACGAACCCTGCTAATATCATGTTCGCCTAAAACAAAAAATGATTCAATTCTATTTTGTTTTAACCTCTTCAGTGCATTTGCCATTTGTAAAATTGCAGTACCGCTTGGAGTTGGTGTATGAAAAATATCACCTGCAAAAATTATAAAATCAACTTTATCTTCTATTGAAATATCAATTGCTTGATTAAATGAATTATAGATGTCTTGTTCTCTTTCTTCTAATCCATATTGGACTAATCCAAGATGTGTATCTGAGATATGAGAAAATTTCATTTTAATCTAATAACAAGTCTTTTTGTACTGTTCCTTGAGCTTGCATCTTATTTTCATTTTCAAACTTTTTTGCAATAGTCCATTGATCAACTGCATTTTGGTCAGAACCAATCACTTTACCTTTCATTTCATCAATGTGAATTATTGCTGGTAAATTGACCCATTGGCCTACCAATACGGCATCACCGACATTCAAAGATGTTAATTGAGCAATCAAATCTCTACTAATTGATTCTGATGCAGATGCAATTTGATGTTGGTCGTCTTCTTGAACCATTTTCATTACGGCTAAAGAACCCATTTGACTCAGAATACTAGGCTCAATATTCCGTGGTCTTTGTGAAACTACACACAATCCTAATCCAAATTTACGGCCTTCTCTTGCAATTTTTGTTGCCCAATATTTTGCTCTGGCATCTTCTCCTTTAGGAATGAAAACATGGGCCTCTTCAATAATCACAAAGATTGGACTGTTAAACATGTAATTTTTCTTTGATTTACTTTTTGCACTTTTTGCATTACTTGCGACTTTTCTATCATTAAGTAATTCTTGAAGGTAGTAACCTAGTGCAACATTTGCTTGCTTGTCACTAAACTCTGAAACGTTTAGAATGTTTAATCTTCCTTCTTTGATTAATCCTACAGGATATATCATATCTGGATCTAAAATATCTGCAAATCTATTTCGTGCATCATCAATTTTATCTTGAACTCTATCTGCTGAATGTCTTTCTTCTTTTCTTTCTGGATCACTTCCAATGTATTGTACTTGTTGATCAAGTGCTTCCCAAAAATTAGCAGATTCTTTTACTTCTGGTGTGAATGCTTTTCTTAAAATTCTCTGCTGAATGTCAGCTCCTTCTCTAATCTCTAAAACTTCTGATAATGTTTCAGCATCTAGTAATCTTGGATTTATTTTTGCATCAATTACATTAATTTTTGGTATGTCTAAATCTGCATAGTCATTATGATAATCAAAAATAATTACTGTTCCGCTTAATGCTGCAATTTTTGATGCTAGTAATGAAACAAGATTACTTTTTCCCATTCCTGTCATTGCTAAAATTCCTAAATGTCTTGAAACTATTTTATTTAGATTAATTTTTGAATCAATATCTTGATTTCTTAAAAGATTACCAATTTTCAACCATTCATTTCTTTCAGGTGCAAAAATATCTCCAAGATCTTCTTTCGTTGCTTTGATTACTTTGGTTCCTGGTAATGGCGGAATTGCAGGAAGTATTGCTTTTCCTTTTCGTAACATTTCCAAGAAACCTAAAACTAAAATTTTTCCGGTGTAACTTTTATCTCGCTTGTTGAGTTCAGCAAGTTCAATACTTTCTTCTGCTTCATCAAAATTTTTTACATCAGATAATGCTGCACTTGTAACAAATGATGTTTCTACTAGACCTACAATTTTACCTTCATCAACTTCTATTATGACATATTCGCCTATTGGAAGCGCTCTTGATGACTGTACTGTTACTATATTTGGCTTTGATTCTCCTACGACAAATCCTAGACTCATCCTAAAACCTCCCTTGAACCAATCTCATTTGATAGTCCATGTATACTTGCCAGTTTTACAAGATCTTTTCCTGAAATTTTACAATTATTGTGAGCTAGTTTTAGAGAATATGGATATCCGCTGATACTATTTTTGTAAATTTTGTCTAATACTTGCTTGAAATCATAATTTGTATAACCTGTTCCAAATAACTCTACTTTGATTAATGGTAATGAATCTGCCAATCTTGCAAAAATTGATGTAATGATTTTATCTTTTCCAAATTTTTCATCTTCAAATATTTTACTAAATCCTGGAGTTCTTGCAGCATGATTATAGTAAAAAATATCTCCTGCTATAGCTCCTAAATCTTCAAACTGTTTTCTTGTATTTGACGTCTTTGAAACAAATACCACATTGTTTCTTTTTTTCATTGCATTGACCATGGATTCTGTTAATGATACTTGTCTTGTCATAAATTGTGAATAAAGTGAACCATCCATCAAAACTAAATCTGCACTATCAATTGACATGTTACATGCATCTATCTCCATTTTACTTGCAAGTGATGCAAGTACTGGGTTTGTGTCCAAACCAAAATCATGCAAATCAGCAATTATCTCTCCATCTGATTTTATTGATACTGCTGTTACTGCCCAAAGCTCTGCACCCTGAAATTTTGTACTATTAAAACTACTATCAATTCCTGCAGATATTACATCTTTTTTTTGTGGTGTATAGTCGATCCAATTCTCTTTTGCTTTATGGATAATTTTTTCATATTCTGGACCTTTGAGGATTGATAATGTTTTTTCTCGATTAATTATGGCATCTTTGAAAACTGTATTTAGCATAATAATCAATTTCTCTTTTCATGAATATGAACATTAGGGTAGAAAATGAGCTGGCTGTTTGCCAATGTATAATCAACATTTCATAACAATTACTAACTTAACGCTTTAGTAATTTTTTCCATGTTATCTCTAATAAAATCATGAAATTCCTGGATATCGTCCAATTTCACTTCTAATTGTTGATTTGAATATGTTTGCAAAAATGCTGAATATATGCTCCCAACCATAACTCCAAAAGCTATTTCTCTCTTGGATTTTGAAAATTCACCATACTCGCAAGCAAACTGACTATATGACTCCGCCTGATCAATATAATATTGGAGTAAATCTTCTAAAAATTTTTTATTCTCATCTGAAATTGTCATTTGATTCATTCAAACAATCTATCTATAAGAATTATTATCTAGCTAGAATCTTAGAACATCTGGTAATTGTGTTTGTTATTCTCTCAGGATTCCTTGAAAAAACAATATATGAAAAAACTGAAATTATTAGTAATACCCCTGTTCCAAATGGGAATTCTGGAACTGCTGCATACTCGTCTGATTCGGCAATTATTGTATAATCTACGGCGTTAATTGATTGATTTTTCTCGTAAATTGGTATTACAAAGTGACTTTTTTCACCCACCCCCAAAAAATCTGGCTGTGTTTGTACTTTGGACGTTGTTAACACTTTTCCCTCTCTGTCATACAATGTTGCAATTACATTAATCATATTTGCGGTAATCTCTCCATTATTTTCTATAGTTCCTGAAATTACAACATTGTTCAATTGGTCTCTGGCTAATTCTGATGACAATATCTCTATCACTTGACTTTTTGGTGCTGCAAGTTTGTATTCAAAATCTAGTTCATAAGAAAAATTTTCATTCAAATTTTTTTGATTTGTTATTATATCAAAACTACCTTTCATTCCGGGCATTAGAATATTAGACATAATTTTACCATCAAATTCATCTATCTTATTTCCATTTTCATCAGTCAGTAAAGCTAAAATCTTTATTTTATTTAATGGTGACTTTGAATTATTTTGAATTTCACCAACAATATGTAGTACACCGTCATTTCCAATGTACGTCTGATCATTTTGAACTATAATTTCTCCAAATGCTGGTTGAATAAGAAGCAATAATGGTAGTAGAAATAATAGTTTCTTCATAAATACACCTTAATCTCTAATCTCTTAAAGATTTACTGTTCTATTCCTGCTTTTGCATCATTAAATGACTTAAGTCCTGCTTGCTCTGCCTCAAAAGATAACTGTGTTAATTCCTGAAATCTTACTAGTTCGAGTTCATCACCACTTTTTATCCATTCCAATCTATGTTCATGTGATTCTATTTGGTATTCTAGTGATAATTTGAATAATTTTACAGATTTTGCAAATGAATCTGGTGGCTGTAAGTTATCATATTCTTTTAATAATTTATTAAATGTCTCAATATGTTCTTCTCCAATTCTTATCATCTCTCTATCTGAAATTGCATTTTCTTCCCACTTGGATATGCTTGAGATAAATCTACTTTGTTCATCATGAATTTCTTGTTGTAACATCTGTATTTCATTTCCAAATGTAAATCCACGAATTTTTGCTTGATCTGCAGAATAAAAGTAGTAAATTGAGATCCCAATCAGAATAACTACAATTAAAATTGGTAAAAATTTGCTTGAACTTTTCTTCTTTTTTCTCAATACTAATCGATATATTTTCCAGATTCATCCGTTTTTAATTCTATGTTGAGCTCTGTACCGCTGATAAATGACTCTCCTCTAACCGTTCTGATTCTTGCAATAACTAACTCATGTGGCCAAATTTCAACAACCACTTGACCTACTTCAGGATTATCTGGGGCATCAACAATTTTGATATCTTCCTTTTTTACCCCATAATCTTGTAATTTCTTTATACTATGTTCAATTAATGGTTCAGGATCATTATGACTTAATGCCCAAACTGTTCCAGAATACTCGATTTGCTCCAACATGGTTTCACATTTTTTTTTGTATAAGTGTCATTCGCCTTTGATGACATTTAGTGTCATTGTACTAACCACTCTTGACAATTGTCTAATTTTTAATGACACAGTCTTTTCAAAATCTTCTTGAGTTTTTGCATGAATCTCTGCTATAATGTCATACGCACCAAATGTAACATATGCATTCTTTATCTCACCTACTTGTTGTAATTCTTCTAAAATATACTCTTCAGCTCCCAAATCACAATTTAATAGAACAAATCCGATATGCATTTTTTCTTACACTATACTAACTAATCCTTATCTTTAAGTGTTAAACTACCATTTCTTTTTACTGTCACGACTTTGTCTTCCATATGATGAACGTGCGCTTCCTCTTCTTTTGTATTGATCTCTTGCAGGTCCATCTCTACTGTGTCCGCCACCATAACTTGGTCTACGTCCGCCACCATAACTTGGTCTACGTCCGCCACCATAACTTGGTCTACGTCCATATCCTGAGCGCATTGGTTGTGCAATTCGTCGTCCAACATCTCTTTTTAATGGATCAGGAATATGAACTTCTATTCCCATTTTTTTATTTAGATCCGTTAAATCTGATTTGATTTGTTTTTTAATAAATTTCCAATCTGCAATTGATGAATATGATACAAGTGTGATTGCTCTTCCTTTTGCTCCTGCTCTTGCTGTACGACCAATTCTATGGAAATAAACCATGTCTTGATTTGGAACATCA
>Ga0114932_10004219_pt1 | contig 13616 bp, 12 predicted proteins | sample 2SBtaG_2_FD_87286 | JGI IMG/M metagenome (GOLD analysis project Ga0114932, IMG submission 87286) | Deep subsurface microbial communities from Kolumbo volcano to uncover new lineages of life (NeLLi) - 2SBTROV12_ACTIVE470 metaG | ecosystem: Environmental > Aquatic > Marine > Volcanic ...
AGCTGGGCGGGATCGGGCTGGCGGCGCGGACGGCATCCGACACGCCCCAGCTGCGGAAATGTTCGCCGCTGCGCTGGGTCAGGTTCTGGCCCTTGGGGATATGATGCAGGTCCTGCGACCGCTCCAGCACAGTGCAGGCCACGCCGCGCAGCCCCAGTTCGATCGCCAGCCCCAGCCCGACCGGGCCGCCGCCGACGATGGCAACGTGGCCCCTGCCGGCCGGTTGCCCCGGCCCGCCCTGATCCGGATCGCGGTTTGCCATTGACGCCAGCCTAGCGCGGCGGCGCCGCGCGCTCAACAATGCCGAGGCCGGGGCCAGGGCGCCGGGACGGGACGGACAGTCAGAGTTGCGAATTTCGTCGCAACGGGTTTGGGTGGCAAGACAGGCAATCGGTGGCAAGGGAAGGGCGCGGCACATGGCTGAAATCGACACGGACGTTCTGATCATCGGCACCGGCCCGGCGGGCGCGGCCACCGCGGCCTTGTTGTCGAGCCTGGGGGTCGAAAACATGGTGGTCAACCGCTATCGCTGGCTGGCCAACACGCCGCGCGCCCATATCACCAACCAGCGCACGATGGAGGTCTTGCGCGACCTTGGCCCCGAGGTCGAGGCCGAGGCCTACATGCACGCCACGCAGCAGGACCTGATGGGCGAGAATGTCTTTTGCGAAAGCCTGGCCGGCGAAGAGATCGGGCGCATGAAAAGCTGGGGCAAGCACCCGCTGTCGCGGGCCGAGCATCACCTTGCCAGCCCCTGCCACATGAACGACCTGCCCCAGACCTTCATGGAGCCGCTGTTGTTCAAGACCGCCTGCGCACGCGGAACGCAGGCGCGCATGTCGACCGAATACGTTTCCCACGTGCAGGATGGCGCGGGCGTGACAACCACGCTGCACGACCGGCTTGCCGGGCGCGAGTATCAGGTGCGGTCGCGCTATCTGGTGGGGGCCGACGGCGGCAACAGTCTGGTCGCCGACCACTGCGGCCTGCCGTTCGAGGGGCAGATGGGTGTGGGCGGGTCGATGAACATCCTGTTCCGGGCCGACCTGTCGCGCTTTGTCGCCCACCGGCCCAGCGTGCTGTACTGGATCATGCAGCCCGGCGCCGATGTTGGCGGCATCGGCATGGGGCTGGTGCGGATGGTGCGGCCGTGGAACGAATGGCTGATCGTCTGGGGCTATGACATCAACGCGCCCGCGCCCGAGGTTGACGCGGGCATGGCCACCCAGGTCGCGCGGCAACTGGTCGGGGACCCCGCGCTTGAGATCGAGCTTTTGTCGGCCAGCACCTGGACGGTGAACAACATGTTCGCCACCCACATGCAGAAGGACCGGGTGTTCATCATGGGCGACGCCGCGCACCGGCATCCGCCGTCGAACGGGCTGGGCTCGAACACGTCAATCCAGGATGCGTTCAACCTGTCGTGGAAGCTGGCCGCGGTGCTGACGGGGCAGGCGGGTCCGGCGCTGCTGGACAGCTATTCCGACGAACGCGCGCCCATCGCCCGGCAGATCGTGACCCGCGCCAACCAGTCGATTGCCGAGTTCGGGCCCATATTCGAGGCGCTGGGCATGACCGGCGGCACCGATGTCGAAAAGATCCGTGCCGGCATGGCCGCCCGCGCCGATGCCACGCCCGAAGGCGAAGCCCAGCGTGCCGCCATTCGCGCCGCCATCGCGTTCAAACAGTATGAATTCAACGCTCATGGTGTCGAGATGAACCAGCGCTATCGCTCGGACGCGATTGCCGCCGACGGCCAGCCCGAGCCCGCCTTTGCCCGCGATGCCGAACTGCACTATCAGCCCACCACTTGGCCTGGCGCGCGCCTGCCGCATGTCTGGCTGTTCGACGGCGGCAGCGGCGCGCAGGTGTCGACGCTGGATATCGCGGGCAGGGGCCGCTTCACCCTGCTGACCGGGATCGGCGGCGAAGGCTGGGTGGCTGCGGCGGATAAACTGGCGGCGGAAACCGGGATCGCGATCGCGGCCCATGTAATCGGGCCGCGCCGGGCGCTGGTCGACCATACCGGCGACTGGGCCCGAGCCCGCGAAATTTCCGACAGCGGCTGCCTGCTGGTGCGCCCCGACCAGCATGTCGCCTGGCGCCACGATGCCGCCGCCCCCGACCCCGAGGCCGAATTGAGACGCGCTCTGAACAGCATACTGGCCCGGCCGGCGGACTGAGGCGTCCGGCGGCAAATGCGAGAAACCGAGAAGGAGACGACCTTGACCAACCCCTGCATCATCTGTGTCGCCATCACCGGCTCGGTCGCGCAGAAATCCGACAACCCGGCGGTGCCGATCACGACCAGCGAACAGGTGGAATCGACCCACGAGGCGTTCGAGGCCGGGGCGTCGATCGTGCATGCGCATGTGCGCAACGACGACGGGTCGACAACGTCCGACCCCGAACGGTTCGCCCGGCTCAAGGAAGGGCTGGAACGGCATTGCCCGGGCATGGTGATTCAGTTTTCCACCGGCGGGCGGTCGGGCGCCGGGGCCGAGCGCGGGGGCATGCTGCCGCTGCGCCCCGACATGGCCAGCCTGACCGTGGGGTCCAACAATTTCCCGACCCGGGTGTACGAGAACCCGCCCGACCTCGTGGACTGGCTGGCGGCCGAGATGCGGGCCAACGACGTCAAGCCCGAGATCGAGGCCTTCGATCTGTCGCATATCTTTCAGGCCGCCAAGATGGCCGGCGACGGGCGGCTGACCGCACCGCTGTATGTTCAGTTCGTGATGGGCGTGAAGAACGCGATGCCGGCCGACAAGCCCAGTTTCGATTTCTACGTCGCGGCGCTGAACCGGCTGGTGCCGGGGTCGGCCTGGTGCGCAGCCGGGGTCGGCGCCAACCAGATCGTTCTGAACGAATGGTGCATTGCCGCCGGCGGCCACACCCGCACGGGGCTGGAGGACAATGTGCGGCTGGACCGCGACCGGCTGGCGCCGTCGAACGCGGCGCTGGTGCGGCGCACGGCCGCGTTGTGCGCGCGCCATGGCCGCCCGGTCGCCACCCCGGCCGAGGCGCGGTCCATCCTGGGCCTGCGCGCGGCCTGAGGGGGCGGTGCGCCTTTCCGGCAGGTGGCGCGCTGCGTGGCTGCGATTGCGCGGCAAGTATTTATAGAACGATGAAGCTGCGGGCAGCGCGCCCCCGGCTCAGTGGCCGAAATAGGCCTCGAACAGGCGCTTGTCGCGGCTGAGGTCGTCTGCCGTGCCCTCGATCTTCTTGACGCCGCTTTCCAGAACGCAGACCCGGTCGGCCAGCGTCAGGGCGAAGTTGGTGTTCTGTTCGGTGATCAGCACCGTGGCCCCAAGCGCGTCGCGCATGCGTTTCAATGCGGTGCCGATCTCGTCGCAGACCCGCGGGGCCAGGCCGATCGTGGGTTCGTCGACCAGCAGCAGGCTGGGCGCCGTCATCAGGGCCCGGCCCAGCGACACCATCTGGCGTTCGCCCCCAGACTGGGTCGAGGTTTCCTGGTCCTGGCGTTCGCGCAGGCGCGGAAACAGGGTGAAGACCTTTTCCAGATTGTCGGCGATGCCCTCGCGGCGGGTGTAAGCGCCGACCAGCAGATTGTCTTTTACGCTCATGAAGGGGAACAGGTTGAAGCGTTCGGGCGCGTAGCCGATGCCGCGGCGCACCATGTCGGCGGGGCGGGCGCCGGTGGCGGGTGTGCCGTTGACGCGGATATCTCCGGTCCAGCGGGTCAGGCCCATGATGCTGTCGAGCAGGGTCGATTTGCCGGCGCCGTTGGCCCCCACCACCGCGATGATCTCGCCCCGGGCGACGTTCAGCGACACGTCGTGCAGGGCCTGGGCGCGGCCGTAGAAGGCCGACAGCCCGTCGATGGCAAGCGCGGTCATCCCTGGCCTCCAAGGTAGGAGGCGCGCACATCCGGATCGTCCAGCACCTCGCGATAGCTGCCCTCGGCGATCTTGCGACCCTGGTCGATGGCGATGACCCGGTCGACCAGCGGCTCCAGCGCCTTGAGATCGTGGCTGACCATCAGAAAGGTCATGCCGTCGCGGCGCAGCCCGAGGATCAGGTCCGACACCACCTGGATTTCGCCCACGGTCAGGCCGGCGAAGACCTCGTCCAGCAGCATCACCCTGGCGCCGGTGGCCAGCGTGCGGGCGAATTCCAGCTTGCGCAGGTCGCCCATCGACAATTCGGTCGGCGCGCGGTCGAAGTCGGTTTCCCGCAGCCCGACCCCAAGCGCGATTTCGGCTTCGCGGGCATGGTCGGGCCGGCGTGTGACCAGTTGCCAGATGCTGTTGGGGGCCAGCCCCACGCGGATGTTTTCCGCCACCGTCAGGTCGTGAAACGGGCGCGGCACCTGATAGGTGCGGCACACGCCACGCCGGATGCGGCCGGGGGTGCTGAGCCCCGAGATTTCGTTGCCGAACAGCGTGATCGTGCCGGCGCTTTGCCGCAATTCGCCCATCACCTGGCTGAAGATGGTGGTCTTGCCGGCGCCGTTGGGCCCGATCAGCCCCACGGACTGGCCCGGAGCAATGTCAAAGCTGACATCGTTGGTGGCCGTGAGGCCGCCAAAGCGCTTGACCAGGTTGCGGACCGCCAGCGCCGTCATGCCCGCGCCCCCGGCTTGCGCCGGGCCATGCGGGCGCGCAGGCGGCTCCAGCCGGCCATGATGATCGCGTAGAAACCCTTGGGCTGATACATGTACAGCAGCAGCGCCACCCCGCCGTAGATGAAATAGCGTTCGGCCCCCGGCAGCCACGGGCGCAGGTATTCCAGCAGGAAGGTCAGGAAGAAGGCGCCGATGATCGGGCCGACGATGGTCGAGGCGCCGCCGATCAGGGCCGCGACGATGATCGTGAAGACAAAGTTGATGTCAAACAGTGCCCGTGGCGCCAGCGAGCCCAGGTAATGCACGTAAAAGGCGCCGCCCACCCCGGCGACGAAGGCGCTGACCAGGAAGGCGGCGGTTTTCAGCTTGACCGTGTTCAGCCCGCTGCCTGCCACAGAATCCTCGTCCATCGAGATCGCCGACAGGGCGGTGCCGAACTGGGTGCGCATCAACAGCCAGGTGCCGACGCTGAGCACCGCCAGCAGCGTGAAGGACATGTAGAACCCGTTTTCGGCGCCGCGGGTCAGGGTCTGGATGCCCGACATGCCGCGGGTACCGCCGGTCAGGTCGGGGCGGATGACCTGCACCAGCTGATACATCAGCTCCATGAAGGCCAGCGTCACCAGCGCGAAATAGCTGCCGCGAATGCGCAGGGCCGGGATCAGCACGATCAGCCCGCCGGCCATGGTGGCCAGCACCGCCAGCGGGATCGACAGCTCGACCGGCACGCCGAAGCGCTTGGTCAGGATGGCGGTGGTATAGGCGCCGATGCCGATCAGGAACGGGTGGCCGAAGCTGACATAGCCGGTGCGCCCCGAGATCACGTCCCAGCTGATGGCGAAGACGGCCAGGAAATTGGCGAAGATGATGGTGCGCAGGGTGCCGCGCGACACGAATTCGGGCAGCAGATACATGAACAGGATGAACCCGCCCCACAGCGCGAAATGATACCAGCGCAGACCCATGTCAAAGCTCCTCCCGGCCGAACAGGCCGCGCGGACGCAGGATCAGCACGCCGATGATCAGCCCCATGGTGAACACGCCGCGCAGTTCGGGCGCGATGACGGCGATCACGATCACCTCCATGAAGCCGACGATATGCGCCACGATCAGCGTTCCGATGATCGAGCCGATGCCGCCCACGATCACCACGGCGACCGAGATGATCAGCGGCCCCACCCACATTGACGGGGACAACTGCGTGTAGCTGGCAAAGAACACTCCGGCGACCGCGCCCAGCAGGCCGGATATGCCCCAGGTGATCATGTTGATGACATCGGGGTCGACACCGCTGATGGCCGCGCCCTTGCGGTCCATCGACACGGCGCGCATGGCCCGGCCGATATGGGTGCGCTGCACAAAGAGATACAGCGCGATCAGGATGGCCCAGCTGGCCAGCGTTGCGACGACAAGGTTATAGGTCACCGAGGTGCCCGCCACCCGGATCACGCCGGGCACGATGGGCAGCAGGATTTTCGAGCTGTCGCCATAGATCAGCACGATGCCCGACTGCACCACAACGGCCAGGATCAGGGTCGAGATTTCCACGGCAACCGGGTTGTCGCCCAGCGGCCGCGCGATCAGGCGGTATTTCAACAGCCCCGCCGCACAGCCCAGAACGGCGGCGCACAGCACGCCCACCACCGCCGGCGCTCCCAGTTGCTGTGAGATGAAGAAGAACACGTAGCCGCCCAGCATCAGATAGGCGCCATAGGCCAGGTTCAGCACCCGCCCGACGCTGAAGATCAGGGTGAAGCCAACGGCGATCAGGGCGTAAAGCCCGCTCAAGAGCGTTCCCTGGATCAGGATCTGAAGCAGCATGTGAGGGAGCCTTCAGGATGCCCGGGCGGCGCGCGCGAATTGCCGCGCCGCCCAAGGCGTTGACCGGATTATTCGACCCAGCTTGGCAGGGTGATCTCCATGTTCGCGTATTCCGGCGGATAGACAACGCCGACGGCGCCGTCCTCTTGCCACTGGATCACCACCATCGAGGGTTGCGCGTCGTCGAACGGCGCTTCGAGGTCGAACTTGACGTTATGCGGATAGGTGCGGCCGGTCACCGGCTCGACCTCGCCCTGATCCCAGAAGCCGTAGTTCAGCCACATCTTGCCGTCTTTTTCCAGCACCAGGTCCTGGTTGACCATGGCGGCCGACCATGCGGCGACGTCATCGAAACCGCCGGCCTGTTCGGCCGCTGCCATGGCCTGCTGCAGGCCGTAATAGGCGTTGAAGCCGTTGAAATGCGGGTAGAAGGGCCGTGAATCATAGCGGGCCTGGTAGGTGTCGACAAAGGCTTGGCTGCGGTCGTCCAGCGCGAATCCCACGGCGGGAACCGGCGACAGGGTCGAGATGCCTCCACCGGCGCCGCCGGTGTCACCCCAGTATTCCATGCCCAGCGCCGCCACGTTGACGCCGGTCATCATCATCGGCACCTGCAGCTTCACATATTGCGACGAGATCACCTGCGCATTGACCGACGAGATCTGGTAGATGAAATCGGCGCCCGAATTCTGTGCCTTCGAGAAGATCGGCGCGAAATCGTTGGTGTTGATGTCATAGACGATGATGTCCTTGACCTCGATGCCCGCGACCGGCGCCAGCGCTTCGGTGACAAGCCCGGTGATGGCGCCGCCAAAGGCGGTATCTTCGGCCAGGATCACCACGCTGTCATAGCCGAACTGGCCTTTCAGCACGTCGGCGCCGAAATTGATGTAAAGCGTGGCCAGCGCCTCGTCCGAGGCGACATTCATGAAATAGGGGGCCATCAGCTCGGGGTCTTCGACCACCATGTCGATGATGCCGATATAGCTGGTCCAGGTGTCAAGCGTCGGGATCTGGAATTCCTGCATCCGCGGCAGCCAGCCCAGCGAAACGTCGTCGATCGAACCCGAGATGATGAAGTCGACCTCGGCGGTTTCGGCCAGATACTCGTAGGCCTTGACGCCCTCGGTCGGGTCTTCCTGCGTATCGGCGGTCACCAGTGTGACCTGCTGTCCCAGGACGCCGCCGGCGGCGTTGATTTCGTCAATCGCGATCTGAGCGCCGCGCAGGGTCGACAGCCCGGTGTCGGACGAGGTTGAGCCGATAAAGCCGACCGTGATGTCGGCGGATGCCGCCCCGGCGATCAGGGCCAGCGCCGAGGTAGCGGCAAGCAGGCTTGTGACGCGTTTCATGAAACACTCCCATTGTTGCGGGCCGTTGCGCCGGCCCTCCTCTGTATTCTGTATACAGTACACAGAAAGGCCGCCTGATCAATTAAAACATCCTCACATGTCAGCAATGGGTGCGGAATCGATCGACCATGATGTCCAGCACATCACCCGGGTCGCGGCGCCACCAGTCGCGGGCCGAGAAGACCTCGACCTCGCAAGCGCCGTCAAAGCCAGTTGCCTCGACCGCGGCGCGCAGGGCGGGGATGTCGGCAACGCCGTCGCCCATCATGCCGCGGTCAAGCAGCATGTCCCGCGTATCCTCGAGCCAGTCGCACAAGTGAAAGCCCAGCACCCGGCCCCGGGCAAGGCGCAGGCTGTCGGCCAGCGTCGTGTCCCACCAGACGTGATAGACGTCGATGGCCAACCCGACGTTGGCGGCGCCGGTCATGTCGCAGACCTCCAGCGCGTCGCGGGCTGTCATCACCACCGTGCGGTTGCCCCCGAACATCGGGTTCAGCGGCTCGACCGCCAGCGACACCTGACGGTCGGCGGCATAGCCGGCAACGGCGGCGATCCGGTCGGCCAGGATCTTGCGGCTTTCGCGCAGGCCCTTGTGACCGGGCGCCGTGCCGCCGCTGACGATGGTCAGAACCCCGGTGCCCAGCGCGGCGGCCATGTCGATGGCGGCGCGGATGTCGTCGCCCGACCCGGCCTCGCGCCCGACGATATAAGGCGTGCGGCACAACCCGGTCACCTGCATCCCCGCCGCGCGCACCCGATCGCCGATCTCGACGGCGCGATTGCCGATCTCGCGCCGCCAGAACACGACGCCCGCCAACCCGCGCGCCGCGCAGGCGTCGATCACACGCTCGGGCGGCCAGCCGGCGCCGTGGCCGGCAAGATTATGCCCCAGCGTGGCGGTGTTCAGCGCCAGGGCGCGCGGAGGGCCAGCGATGTCACGCAAGGCCATACATCGCCAGCAACCGCCGCATCCGCACCACCGCCCGGTCGGGGTCGGCCAACAGCCCCGCCGCGTCGGCCAGCCGGAAACAGTCGCAGAAATAGGGCAGCGACCGCATCGCCTGCGCGCCGTCGGGCATGATGAAATGCTCTTGATGCCCGTTCAGCCAGGCCAGGAAAACCACGCCGGTCTTGTAAAACCGTGTGGGCGCGCGAAAGATGTGCCGCGCCAACGGCACGGTGGGGGCCAGCGCGGCGCGAAAGCCGGCGGTGTCGCCGGCGTCGAGCCGCGCCAGCGCCCCGCCCACGGCAGGCGCCAGCGGGTCGAAGATGCCCAGCAGCGCGTCGGAATGGCCCTGCGGGTCGCCGGCCATCAATTCGGGATAGTTGAAATCGTCGCCGGTATACATGCGCACGCCCGGCGGCAGGCGGCGGCGCAGGGCGATCTCTTTGCCCTTGTCGAGCAGCGAAATCTTTATCCCGTCCACCCGGGCGCGGTTGTCGGCGATGATTGCCAACACGGTTTCCAAGGCATCCTCGAACCGCGCCGCCCCCCAATAGCCGGCAAGCGCGGGGTCGAACATCGGGCCCAGCCAGTGCAAGATGACCGGCCGGTCGGCGGCGGCCAGCACCGCGCCATAGACACTGGCATAATCGTCAGGCGACGCGGCCACGCGGGCCAGCGCCCGGCTGGCCATGACGATCAGGCGCCCGCCGACCTGCTGGATCGCCGCCGCCTGATGCAGATAGGCGGCCCGCACATCGTCGATGCCGCGGGCGTCGCCGGGTTCAAGCTGGTCGGTGCCGCAGCCGTTGAAGACCAGCGCCTGCGGCAGTTCGGCCCGGGTGCGGCGGATCAGTGCCAGTGCGCCGCTCCAGTCAAGCCCCATGCCGCGCTGGGCGGTGTCCATCGCCTCGGCAATCCCCAACCCCAGCCCGGCAAGGTGACGGCGAAAGGCCATGGTGGCGTCCCAGTCCAGCGCCGGCGACCCCGAGGGGTCGGCATCGGCAAAGGGGTCGGCCACCACATGGGCGGCTGCAAAAACCACACGGCTTGCGTTCGCGGCCACCGGCAGCGCGGCGACCGGGTTGGCGTGCAGCCGGTAGGGGCTGGTCCGGCCTTGGTTGTCGGGCAGGGCGATCTTCATCTCAGAACCTCGGCACCAGAAGCCCGCCGTCGGCTGAAATCACCTGCCCGGTGGTATAGGGCAGGGCGCCGCTGGCCAGCGTGGCCACGATGCGCCCGATCTCGTCGGGCTGGCCGACGCGGGGAAACAGGGTCAGCCCCTGTGCGGCCCGGGCCTTGTAATCGTCGATCACCGGGGCGGTCAGGTCGGTTTCGATCAGCCCCGGCTGAATGTCGTAGACAGCGATGCCGTCGGCCCCCAGCCGGGCCGCCCACGTCCGGGAATTCATCGCCGCCGCCGCTTTCGAGGCGGCGTATTCGGCCCGGGTCACCGCGACCGCCACCGCGTTGGACGAGGTGATGTTGACGATGGCGCGAAACCCCGATGCGCTGTGCCCGACCATGCGCCGCGCCACCGCCTGGGTCAGGAAAAAGCTGCCCCTGGCGTTGACGGCATGGCAACGGTCCCAGCTTTGGGGCGAGACATCCAGCGGGTCGCCGCGGCTGAGCACGCCGACGCCGGCATTGTTGACCAGTGTCGTCAGGGGCCCCAGCGCGGCCTCGGCCCGCTCCAGCGCCGGGGCGTGGGCGGCAATGTCGGCAACGTCGAAGGGCAGGGGCACACAGCGCGCGCCGGCAGCGGTTGCCGCATCGCACACGGCGGCCAGATCGGCCTTGTCGTCTGCCAGCCCGTTGACCGCAACGTCAAACCCGGCCCGCGCCAGCGCCAGCGCCGACGCCCGCCCGATCCCTCGGCCCGCGCCGGTGACCAGCGCCACCCCGGTCATTTGTTCCCCCGCACCATGTCGCTGGCCTTTTCGGCCATCATGATCGTGGGCGCGTTGGTGTTCGAGCCGATCAGGCTGGGCATGGCCGCGCTGTCGCACACCCGCAACCCGTCGATGCCGCGCACCCGCATCTGCGGATCGGTCACCGCCAGGTCATCGCCGCCCATGCGGCAAGTGCCGGTGGGGTGGTACGAGGTCCGGCCATAGCGCCGCGCATAGGTTTCGAACTCGGCCCTTGTCCGCACGTCGGCGTCGGGAAAGCGCATTGCCCGGATGTATTTCCGCAGCGACGGCTGGTTGAACACCTCGACCGACAGGCGCACACCCTCGACCGAGCGCGCCAGATCGTCGGGGTGACCCAGGAAATTCGGATCGACGCGCGGACGCTCGGCAGGGTCGTCCGAAGCCAGCCGCACCGTGCCCCGGGCCCGGGGCCGCATGTTGTAGCTGTTCATCGTGATCCCGCATTCGCCCCTGGGCACCGTCGGCACACCCGCCTCGGCCCCGGCGGCGGCAAGAAAGTGGAACTGCAGGTCGGGCTTGTCCAGCCCGTCGCCGCTGAACCAGAAACCGCCGCCCTCTACGACGTTCGACGCCACGCGCCCGGTCCTGAACAGCTGATACTGCAGGCCCGACCACAGCTTGCCCCACGGGTTGTTGTATCGGTCCAGCGAATGCGGCCCGTTCAGCTCGGCCACGATGTCGACGCCGAAATGGTCCTGCAGGTTTTCGCCGACACCGGGCAGATCCAGCGTCACCGGGATGCCGACCTCGGCCAGGTGCCGGGCTGGGCCGATCCCCGACAGCAACAGCAGCTTGGGCGAGCCGATGGCCCCCGATGTCACCAGCACCTCACAGTTCGCCCGGGCGGTAACGGGCCGGCGGCCGCGCAGATATTCGACCCCGGTCGCCCGGCCGCCGTCGACGCAGATGCGCCGCACAAGGCAGCCGGTTTCCAGCGTCAGGTTGGGGCGGTGCAGCACCGGGTGCAGATAGGCCACCGCGGCCGAACATCGCCGCCCGCCGCGCACAGTCACCTGATAGGCGCCGGCGCCGTGCTGACGCGGGCCGTTGAAATCGGGGTTATAGGGGATGCCTGCTTCCTGGCAGGCGCGCACGAAGGCGCGGGTCATGGTTTGCCAGTCCTTCAGGTTCGACACGCCCAGCGGGCCCTCGGTTCCGTGCCAGTCGCCCGAGAATACCTCGTTGCCCTCGGAGCGCAGGAAATAGGGCTGAACATCGGCAAAAGACCAGCCCGGGCAGCCCTCGGCCCCGGCCCAGCGGTCATAGTCCGCGGGGTGGCCGCGGGTGAAGATCTCGGCGTTGATGGACGAACCGCCGCCCAGAACCCGCGCCTGAACATAGGGGATCTCGCGGTTCAGGGCGTGGCGTTGCGGCGTGGTCGTCATGCCCCATGTGTAGGGCCCGGTCGTCATGGCGGCAAAGCCGGCCGGCATGTGGATCAGCGGATGGCGGTCGCGGCCCCCGGCCTCGATCAGCAGCACCCGCGCCGCCGGGTTCTCGCTGAGCCGGCTGGCCATGACGCAGCCGGCCGAACCGCCGCCAACGATGATGTAATCATACCCTTCGGCCAAAGCCGCACCCGCCGAACCTGCCGCGCTCCATGCTTAACGCACCGTCTAGTTACTTTTGGTTTTGCAATCCTGTCAAGGGGCCTGTAGGGGTTGCCGGGGGCCGCGCCGGGGTGCCGGGCGCGGCGGTTGGAACGGGTCAGACAGGGGAATGCCAGACGTGCCACCGTCGGCCACATCAGCGCGCACGCGCGACGCCGGCGCCACCCGGGCGCGCATCCTTGCCGCCGCCAAATCCGAGTTTGCCCGCCTTGGGCTGGGCGGCGCGCGCGTCGACGAGATCGCCGCCAGAGCCGGCGCCAACAAGCGCATGATCTATCACTATTTCGGCAGCAAGGACGCCCTGTTCCGCGCCGTGCTGAATGCCGCATGGCTCGACATTCGCGAGGCCGAGAAACGCCTGCAACTGGACCAGCTGCCCCCCATACAGGCGCTGGAACGGCTGGTGCGCTTTACCTGGGACTATTACCTCGACAACCCCGAATTCATCACGCTGGTCAACAGCGCCAACCTGCACAAGGGCCGGCATATCGCCGGGTCCGACCCGCTGCGCGCCGCCAGCAGCGGGCTGGTCGACATGGTTCAGGCCATTCTGGACCGAGGCGTGGCCAGCGGCGAATTCCGCGACCGGGTCGACGCGGTGCAGTTGAACGTGACCATCGCCGCCATCGGATATTACTATCTGACCAACCGCTTTACCGGCACGATCCTGTTCGACCGTGATTTCATGGACCCCGCTGCGCTGGCCGCGCGGGCCGATTTCAACGTCGACACGATCCTCAGGCTGGTGTCACGCCAAGGCGTTTCCCGCCAGCCCTGAACCCCCCGGACGCTGCCCGAAATCGTGGATTTCAACTAGGTATACGCGCAACGCTGCGGGCGGCACCTGCCCGCCTGCGCTCACCGCGCGTTCAGCTGTTTTGAAATCGGCATAAACTGTTTCGAATTGAATGAAGCCGCCGACTGTCCTAGCCTGAGCCAAATTGTTCCGGCCCACGGGCCGTGTGGCAATTGATCGGCAAGGGAGGAACGAATGTCGAAAATCACCAAAACACTGGCCGGGGTTGCAACCGGCGTTGCGCTGTCGGCAACCGCGGCCTACGCGGATTGCGGCACGGTCTCGATGACCGAGATGAACTGGCCGTCGTCGCAGATCATCACCCATACCGCGAAATTCCTGATGGAGCAGGGCTATGGCTGCACCGTCGAAATGGTGCCGTCGGCGACCGTGACCAGCGTCGCATCGCTGGCTGAAAACGGCGAGCCCGACATCGTGGCCGAGCTTTGGCAGAACTCGGCCGGCGAGGCCTATAAAAAGCTGGAAGCCGAAGGCAAGGTCGTGAAGCTGGCCGAGGTCTTCAACCCCGGCGGTCTGGAAGGCTGGTGGATCCCGTCCTATCTGGCCGAGGC
>Ga0114932_10004221_pt1 | contig 13614 bp, 9 predicted proteins | sample 2SBtaG_2_FD_87286 | JGI IMG/M metagenome (GOLD analysis project Ga0114932, IMG submission 87286) | Deep subsurface microbial communities from Kolumbo volcano to uncover new lineages of life (NeLLi) - 2SBTROV12_ACTIVE470 metaG | ecosystem: Environmental > Aquatic > Marine > Volcanic ...
CAGACGCGATCAGCTCGATCTCGTCCTGCTGCCGGCCAAGCTCGCCCCGGATCGAGGCGAAAATCTCCGGGTCGCGGCTGGCAAGCCCTTCCGCAAAAAATCCCGCGTCGCGGACAGATGTCGTGGTCATGGTGGGGGGTCCTTTCAGGTCTAGCCGGTCCAGCCGAGGCCGGTGGCGATGGCGTTCATGCTTTGCAGCATCGGCACCAGGTTTTCCGGGGCCTTGTTTGGTTTTCGCGCATCCTTCAACAGACGGATTTGCAGATCATGGGTCGCCGACAGCAGGCCCGCCGCGCGTTCGGCGGCACCAACGACGGCGGGGAAACGTTCGGCCAGATGACGCGATCCGGTCAGTTTCAGCACCGCCGCGACGGAGCGGTGGAATTCCAGTTCGACGCGGATGAATATGTCGTCGCGTACCTCGCGGTCGGTGACCAGCCCGGCATAGGACCGCGCGATGCCCAGATCGGCGTGAAACAGCGACTTTTCGACCTCGTCCACGATCAGCCGGAACACCCGGCTTTCGCGGGTCAGCCGCACCAGCATTTTTTCACCTTCGCGCCCGCGATAGGTGACGAATTCCGAAATTGCCGTCCCGAACCCGTACCAGCCGGGCAACATGTGGCGGTTCTGGGTCCATGCAAATACCCAGGGAATGGCGCGCAGATCATCCAGCGAGGCGCTGCCGGTACGCTTTTGCGGCCGCGAACCCATGTTGAGCTGCGCCAGTTCCTCGACCGGGCTGGATTCGCGGAAATATTGCAGAAATCCGGGCGCGTTCAGCAGCGCGGTGTAGTGCGCCTGGGACATGCCGGACAGGGCTTCGATCGCCTCGTTGAATTCGGGGTTGTGGGCCAGCGCCTCTTCGCTGGCAGAGGCGAGATTGTGATAGAGCACCGACGAGGCGAGCAATTCCAGTTGCGTGACCGCCGTGCCCTTGTTGGCGAATTTGGCGCTGACGACCTCGCCCTGTTCGGTGATGCGCATGGCGCCCACGATCGTGCCCGCGGGCTGGGCGGCAATCGCGCGACCCGTGGGGGCGCCGCCGCGGCTGACGGAGCCGCCGCGTCCATGAAAGAAACTGACCTCGAAATTGCTGGCACGAACCGCTTTGGCAATGCGTTTCTGGGCCTTGTTGACCTCCCAGGTCGAGCACAGGAAACCGCCATCCTTGTTGCTGTCGGAATAGCCGAGCATGACTTCCTGCGTACCGCCAAGGCGTTTGACGGAACGCCGTATGATTGGGGTCGACAACAGGTCGGTCAGGATTTTCGGTGCCGCCCGCAGATCGTCGATGGTTTCAAACAAGGGCACGATCGCCAGCGGAATCGCATCACGCCCGCCCGGGCCTTCGGTGATGCCCGCGAAACGCGCCAGCAGGCACAGGCCCAGAATGTCGTCAGTCGAGCGGGTCATCGAGAGGATGAACGGACCAACGGATTGGGGATCCGGGCTGTTTTGATATTGTCGGATCAGCCGCAAAAGATTCATTATTTCAATTACTTCGGCCGACAGCCCCGTGACCTTGATATCCACCGGGTCGGCGGCGATCAGATCCTCGCGCAGGCGGGCCGACCATTCGGGTGTGCCGTATTCCAGTTCCAGCCCGTAACATTTCTGCCAGATATTCCGCAGCGCAGCCGTGGTGACACCGGAATTCTGCCGGAAATCCAGCGTAACGGTGCGAAAGCCGAAAACCTCGGCCCGCCAGCGGATCGGGCGAATGAAGGTTTCGGCCAGAACCGGGGCGTGGCTGGCCATCAGCGCGTTCTCGAGCGCGTCGAAATCGTCAACGAACGCGTCCACGTCCGGGTAGGCCGACCCGGTGCCGTCGACGGTGGCCTGAAGGCGGATTTCGATGCCGCTGAGGGCTTGGCGGAAAACTTCGCCGGGATTGCGGTGGCGCAGGGTTTCGGCCACGCCGGAGCGGCCGATGATCTTTTCCAGTGCCGCCGACGCGGTGGCCGGGATGGCCGCGATACGTTCGCTGATGCTGAGAAACTGGCGTGCCAGCGCGATGTCGCTTTGGTGACGGGCAATCGCCAGCCTGCGATTGGCGGTGAGTGCGGTTTCGGTCACCGCGACGGTCACGCGCGGATGGCCGTCGCGGTCGCCCCCGATCCAGGAATGAAAACGGATGGCGGGCGGCGTTGCGGATGCCGGGTCAAGTTCGGCAGTACCCGCGGCATCGGCATAGGCGAGATGGACCTCGGGCAGCGCGTCGAATATCGAGTTGGCGAAGAACTGCGCGCCCCAGGCGACTTCGTCCGCCGGTTCGGGACGTTCCAGGCGCAATTCGCCGGTCATCCACAGCAGGTCGATCTCGCCCCGGATTTCGGCGATGTGGCGGGTGCGCTCGCGCGGGGTCCAGCGCATTTCTTCGAGCGTGATCAGGCGCAGGTAGATGCGGCGATGGCAGTCGATCACGGTGGCGCGCTTGGCCTCGGTCGGGTGCGCGGTGAGGGTGGGGCCGACGCGGATCTGGGCGGCGGCCTGCTCGATTTCCGCACCGCTGATTTCCAGTTCGGCAAAGCGTTCGAACGTGCGGGCATAGGTGCCCCTGACGGCGACCGGCCCCTGCGCGGTTTCAAGCGCGCGGCGGTCGCGGATGGTGGCGTTTTCCTTGGCGATGTGCAGCAGGTGAAACCATATGCTGATGGCCTGAAGCACCGGCACGGCCTTGTCGCCCGATGGCAATTCCGCCTCGTTCCGGGGTTGCAGATAGCGCCGGGTCGACGGTGAACGCACCGCCAGGACATCCATCAGCAGATCAAAGAGCAGGTGGCGGAGTTCGGTCTCGTATTCCGCGACGGATGGACCCCCACCCGGCACCGGACCGCGCGGATCTAAAGAGGCGACGCCCCCGGTCATGCCACCCGGTCGGGCGGGGTCTTTCCGTCGAAGAAGGCCACGAGATTGTCAAACGACCGCATCCCCATCGCGTCGCGGGTTTCCTGAGTGGCGCTGCCCAGATGCGGGAAGAGAACCACGTTTTCGCAGGTGCGCAGACGGGGGTTGATGGCGGGCTCGCCCTCGAACACGTCCAGCCCCGCGCCGCGAATGGTTCCGGCATGCAGCGCGTCGACCAGCGCGTCGGCATCCACGACCTCGCCCCGGGCGGTGTTGATCAGATAGCCGTCGGGTTTCATCAGTTTCAGGCGTTCGGCATTGATCAGGTGATAGTTTTCGTCCCCACCCGGGCAGTGCAGGGTTACGAAATCGGCTTGTTCCAGTACCTGTTCGATCGTGTCGACCTGCACGGCACCGGTTTCGGCCAGTACTTCGGGTTTCACGGGGAAAAAGTCCTGCGCGATGATGTTCATGTCGAAACCGAAATGCGCCTTGCGGGCCATTTTCTGGCCGATGCGGCCAAAACCGATGATGCCCATCGTCTTGCCCGTCACCTTGGTGCCGATCATGTGGGTGGGGCGCCAGCCGGTCCATTTGTCGGCGCGCACCTCGCGTTCGCCCTCGCCCGCGCGGCGTGCGGCCATCAGCATCAGGGTCATGGCGATGTCGGCGGTGCAGTCGCTGAGGACTTCGGGCGTATTGGTGACCGCGATGCCCGCCGATTTCGCGGCGTCAACGTCGATATGGCTGAAGCCGACACCGTAATTGGCCAGGATCTTCACCCGGTGGCCGCTGCCTGCCAGCACATCCGCGCCGATCTTGTCGGTGACGGTCGGCACCACGGCGTCGTAATTCGCAAGCGCGGCGCGCATTTCCGGTGCGGAGAGCGGCGTGTCGGTTTCGTTCAGCGTGGTATCGAAGGTTTCGGCCATTCTGGCCTCGACCGCCGGCGGCAGGCGGCGGGTTACAAGTACGGTTGGTCTGGCCATGATTTTTGCCCCTTAGCGTTGCTTCAACCCATTACGCGGGCGACGGTTTCGCCGATCGTTGCCGGGTGTTCGGACACGGTTACACCGGCCGAGGAAAGGATTTCAACCTTCTCGCTGGCGCTTTCGCCAAAGGCCGAAATGATGGCACCGGCATGGCCCATGGTGCGGCCCTTGGGCGCGGTCAGACCGGCGATATAGGCCACGACCGGCTTGGTGACGTGGTCGCGGATATAGGCGGCGGCTTCAGCCTCCTGGGGCCCGCCGATTTCGCCGATCAGGCAGATCACCTCGGTCGCTTCGTCCTGTTCAAAGAGCGCAAGGATGTCCTTGAACGACGATCCGTTGATCGGGTCGCCGCCAATTCCGACCGAGGTGGAAACCCCGATGCCCAGATCCTTGAGCTGCGATGCCGCCTCGTATCCCAGCGTGCCCGAGCGTCCCACAATGCCGACCGGCCCCTTGTCATAGATATGCCCAGGCATGATCCCCAACAGCGCCTGCCCCGGCGAGATGGTGCCCGCGCAGTTCGGCCCCGTCAGGATCATGCGCTTGTCGCGTGGATAGCGGTACATGTAGCGCTTGACGCGCATCATGTCCTGCGCGGGAATGCCGTCGGTGATGCAGACGCAATAACGGATGCCGCCGTCGGCGGCCTCCATGATCGAATCCGCGGCAAAGGGCGGCGGTACGAAAACAAGGCTGGCCTCGGCGCCAGTGGCCAGTACGGCGTCCTTGACGGTATCGAAAACCGGCACACCTTCGACGACCTGCCCGCCCTTGCCGGGAACCACGCCGCCGACGACATTGGTGCCATAGTCGATCATCTCGCGGGTGTGAAAGCTGGCCATGCGTCCGGTGATGCCCTGAACGATGACTTTGGTGTCGGTGTGAAGAAGAATGCTCATGTGACTGCTTTCAATGCTTCGGCGTCGTTTTTCCACGCGGCGACGCTGCGGTCGGCCGCTTCTTTCAGGGTGGCGGCGCGGATGATCGGCAGGCCGCTTTCGGCCAGGATTTTCTGGCCTTCCTCGACATTGGTGCCGGACAGGCGCACGATGACCGGAATGTCGCACGGCTCGTCGCGCAGCACCTGCACCACGCCCTCGGCCACCCAGTCGCAGCGGTTGATGCCCGCGAAGATGTTGACCAGAATCGCCTGCACATTGGCATCCGATTTCACCAGACGGAACGCCTTGGCCACCCGTTCGGGCGTGGCGCCGCCGCCGATATCAAGGAAGTTGGCAGGCTCGCCACCCGCCAGCTTAATCGTGTCCATCGTCGCCATCGCAAGGCCGGCGCCGTTGACGATGCAGCCGATATTGCCATCGAGCCCGACATAGGACAGGCCCCGATCCTGCGCGTGGCTTTCGCGGGGGTCTTCCTGGGATTTGTCGCGCAGTTCCGAGATGTTCGGGTGGCGGAACATCGAATTGTCGTCAAACGTCATCTTGGCGTCGAGTGCGACGATCTTGGCATCACCGGTGATGACCAGCGGATTGACCTCGACCATGGTCGCGTCAAGATCGCGAAATGCGCGATAACAGCCTTTCAGCGTGCGCACCATCTGGGCGGTGAGCGCCGGTTCGATGCCCAGCTTGAATGCGATTTCACGGGCCTGAAAGCCCAGCAGTCCGATGGCCGGTTCGACGACCGCACGCACGATGCTGTCGGGGCTTTCGGCGGAAATATCCTCGATCTCCATGCCGCCCTCGCCCGAGGCGACGATCATCACACGCTGGGTTGAGCGGTCGAGCACGAAGCCGAGGTAAATTTCGCGCGCAATCGGCACGGCGCGTTCGACGTAAAGACGGTAGACGCCTTTGCCCTCTGGCCCGGTCTGGTGCGTGACCAGTTTGCGGCCCAGCATGTCGGCGGCGGCGTCCTGAATTTCGCTGTCGCTGTCGCAAAGTTTCACGCCACCGGCCTTGCCCCGCCCACCGGCGTGAACCTGCGCCTTGACGATCCACTTTTCACCGCCCAGTTCACGGGCGCGATAGGCGGCCTGTTCCGGGCTGTAGGCCAATCCGCCCTCGGGCACGGCGACGCCGAAATCGCGCAGGATTTCCTTGGCCTGATATTCGTGAATATCCATGGGTGGTTTTCCTTGTTACCGGATCATTCGGCCGCGTTCGCGGAACTGTAATAGGTGGCGAGCTGGTCGAGGACCGGTTGCATGTCGACCCCTGCCTGCATCATGTTCATCGCCTCGCCGAAGAGGGTGACGATCTCGGTGATCTTTTCTTGGGTCAGTTGGTTCAGAATTCCGATCCTGACCTGCACCGGCTCGCTGAGCGTCGGCCAGATGGCGAAACCACGTTCGCGGCAACCCTGCACCAGTTCCTTTTCGCGCCCCGACAGCCGGCCCGGCAGGTTCAGAACGACAAGGCTGGTCATGTTCGACGTGACCTCGCAACCCATGGCGGCGACGGCACCGCGCAGGGCAGTTTCGTGAAAGGCGTAATCGCGGGCCTTTTGCGCGATGGTGTGTTCCAGCGAAAGGCGGATCGCCTCGTGGAAGGCGGCAACGGCATATCCGGAATGGGTCTGGTGATAGCCGGGCGCCACATCTTCGCCGTCGACAACGCCCCAGTGCCGCGCCGCAAGGATCGGGTGGTTGACATAGGAACGACAGCCATTGGCGCGAACGTGGTCAATATAGCGATCGGTGAAACTGACCGGCGCATAGGTCAGCGGCAGGCACAGAACGCCCTTTTGCGGGCACGAGGCCCAGGCGACGACGCCGGGATAATCGTCGGCCGCGAAATCCTCGATCCCCAACGAGGATACCGCATCGACCAGCCCCATCGCACCGTGACGTTCGCAGGCATCATTGAAACCCCGAACGTCGTTGATGCGGCCCGACCCGGTTTCCCAATGGGCCATGAACGCCCAGGTGGGTTTGTGTTCGGCGAGGGCGGCATCGACCATTTCGCCGGTGACCGAAGTGCCGTGCGGAACGTCGATGATCGTGACGCTGGCAGCCTGGGGGTTCAGCGAATTCGCCGCCAGTTCCTGAGCCGTTGCGGCCTTCATGCGAATGGTCAGCCCGTCGATGCCCGAGAAGGTGCCGTTGGTGAAGGCAACGATCGTGTCCCCCGCCTGAACGGCGTTGAACATGCAGTCCAGCCCGGAAAATCCGGTGCCGGCCACGCCGTAGGTGTAAGCGTTCGTGGTGCCGAAGAAATCGCGCAGCATCAGCTTGCACTCGATCATGCCGCGAACGACATCGGCCTGCATGTGGTCGGCGACACCAGCGCGGGCAAAGGCATCGAGCACCCGCGGATCGGTATTGCCCGGCCCGGGACCGGCGGCAAGCGTGTCGGGAATGACGAGGGGCGGAAAGATGGTGGGTTCGCTCATGTGCTGGGCCTTCGCGTGGATCGGGAAACGCAAATCCGCTTTCCCGGCGTGAATCGATTCGACTTCGGGCAGGAAACCCCGACATCTCGCATCACGCAACGTAAGTTACTCCTGCTTTCGGGTATTATTTTGGGTGGGTATATTCCCATACTTTATTACTGATAGACCAGAATTCGGTTGATTTTCCCACCCGGATGGGCAGGTAATGGGGCCACCAACATCGGGATTGGTGGGAAAGCGCATGGCAATCGGTCGGTCGGCATCAAAACAGGTCCAGGCGGTGCTGGCGGATTCCAGCCCGATGATGCTGACCGCGATGTCCGAGCATTTCCAGCGAGACCGGCGATTTTCGTTGGTGTCGACGATGGCCACCGCCGAAGGGTTTCTGGCGACCGTGATGCGGATCGGGGTCGATGTGGGCGTGATCGACTGGAATCTGCCCAAGCTGGGCGGGCAGCGGTTGCTGGAGGTTCTGCGCGACCACCCCGGCGCGCCGCGCGTGGTGGTCTATTCGGACGATCCGCACGGCGATGTCGCTCGTCGCGCGATGGCGGCGGGCGCGGCGGGATTTTGCAGCCGCAGCGGCTCGGCCGAGCAACTGCTGAACACCGCCGAAGAGGTCGCCGCCGGCAAGATGGTGTTCCCGTTTCTGGACATCCGTTCGCTGGCGACGGACCCGGTGAACCGGCTGACCAAACGCGAACGCGGAATGCTGGAGGCGTTGGCCAACGGGCGCACGAACAAGGAACTGGCGCGCGAGTTTTCGCTGTCGGTCAACACGGTCAAGTTTCACCTGTCGAATCTTTACCAGAAGCTCGATGTCCGGAACCGCGCACAGGCGATTGCCTTTTACTATTCGGCCCGGCTGGATCTGGACCGGCGGCCCGGCCCAGAGGGCGCGTGATCCGACGGACCTGTGCCAAAATGCCGCTGACCGATCCGCGAAAGGCCAGGCCTCATTGGATATTGTAGCGCGGAAAGTGACGAAGGGCGGCGGGCCAGCCGACCAGCCAACCAGTCGACCGGTGGTCCAAACGGCCAACCGACCAGTCAACCGGTCGTCTAGCCGGCTAGACCACCGGATTTCAGCGTAAGCCTTTGGCATTTAAGGTTGAATTTGGAAATCTGCGGCCGGCGCCATGCCGGAAAACCGGCGGGCCCCGGCATTCGGAAGCGTCGGTTCATGCCGATGACGCACCCAAATCGACCCAAACCGCGATCGGTCAAAGATAATTCTTGACAGAATCCGATCGGACCTATTTGGAATACTGTCCCTAACGGAAACCGAAAAATCAGGGACAATTCCAATGAGCTTTCACCCCATCGAACAGGCCCCCGCACGTCTGAACCGCAGCGAACTGGCCGTGCCGGGATCGCAACCGCAAATGTTTGAAAAGGCGGCACAATCTGACGTCGATGTGATCTTTCTGGACATGGAAGACGCAGTTGCTCCGGACGAAAAAGCCGGTGCGCGCAAGAACATCATCAAGGCGCTGAACGAAATCGACTGGGGCAACAAGACCATGTCGATCCGCATCAACGGTCTGGACACGCATTACATGTATCGCGATGTCGTCGACGTCGTGGAACAGGCCGGTGAACGGCTGGACCTGATCATGATCCCCAAGGTTGGCACGGCGGCGGATGTCTATGCGGTGGACATGATGGTGACCCAGATCGAGGACGCCAAAGGGTACAAGAAGCGCATCGGGTTCGAGCATATCATCGAGACCGCCCTGGGCATGCAGAACGTGACCGAAATCGCCGGTGCGTCCAACCGGAACGAAAGCCTGCATTTCGGCGTCGCGGATTATGCCGCCAGCATGCGCGCGCGCACGACCGTGATCGGCGGCGTGAACGAGAATTACGCGGTCCTGACCGACCCGCTGGCGGACGGTTCGCGCGAAGTTCACTGGGGCGACATGTGGCATTACGCGATTGCCCGGATGGTGGTGGCGGCACGGGCCAATGGTCTGCGCCCCATCGACGGCCCGTTTGGCGATTTCTCGGACCCCGACGGCTATAAGGCCGCGGCGTATCGTGCCGCCGTGCTGGGCTGCGAGGGCAAATGGGCCATCCACCCCAGCCAGATCGCGCTGGCCAACGAGGTGATGAGCCCGTCCGAGGCCGAGATTACCCGCGCCAACCGCATTCTGGAAGCCATGGCCGCCGCCGAGGCCGCGGGCAAGGGGGCCGTATCACTGGACGGGCGCCTGATCGATTACGCATCGATCCGTCAGGCCGAAGTGCTGGTGGAAAAAGCCAGACAGATCGCGGGCGGGTAAGCGCTTGCCGGGCAGCGTCACGGGCGAAAACAGGCTGGCCGCAACCGCGCTGTTTCAGGCGTCGGTTGCGGCGGCGGACCCGGCACTGGCGCTTGAAAAGCATCTAAAATCCAGCGAGTTACCGGATATTTCAACCCGCGGCCGGTATATCCTGCTGGCGATCGGCAAGGCGGCGGTTGCGATGATGGAAACCGCCCGGCGTCTGCTGCCGGATGCCGCCGAACAGGTGGCACTGGTGGTCACGAACACGGAAAATGCGCGCCCGGTTTCCAGTTGCCGCGTGATCGCGGCGGGCCATCCGGTCCCCGACGATCAAAGCGCCCTGGCCGGCCTGACGGTCGCGAAACTGGCGACGTCGGCACGGGCACAAGACCACGTGATTGCCATGATTTCCGGCGGTGGATCGGCGCTGTTATGTGCGCCCGCGCCGGGGCTGACGCTGGCGGACAAGGCCGCGGTCAACCGGATCATGCTGGCCGCCGGTCTGGACATCACCGAGACCAATCTGGTGCGCCAGCAGCTTTCCACCCTGAAGGGCGGAAAACTGGCGGCGCTGGCGGCACCGGCACGGGTCGACGCCTTTATCCTGTCGGACGTGATCGGCGATGATCTCCGCGCGATTGCCAGCGGACCTTGCGCGGGGCCGATCGGCACGCGGGGACAGGCGGTTGAAACCCTCAATAATCGGGGCATTTTCAACGACTTGCCCCAAGACGTGCACAAACATCTGCTGGCCTCTGATCCGGGCGTTACACCACCGGAAAACACGATCACGAACACGCTGATCGGCTCGAACCGGCAGAGCCTTGAAAGCGCACTGGCGGCGGCTGGCGGTCGGGACGCGACCATCGTCAGCGACCGGCTGGTGGGTGACGTGGCCGACGCCGCCGGCGAGGTTCTGAGCGCCATGCGCAATGCGCCGACCGATCGACCGGTCGCGCTGATATTCGGCGGCGAAACCACGGTGACGCTGCGCGGCGATGGGCGCGGTGGGCGCAATCAGGAACTGGCGCTGCGCGTGGCGTTGGGGGCGGACGGCATCCCCGGCGACTGGGTGTTCTTGAGCGGTGGCACCGATGGCCGCGACGGCCCGACGGATGCGGCGGGCGGTCTGGTCGACGGGCAGACGGTCCGGCGCATGCGGGCGCATGGCGTTGATCCCGCTACACTTTTGGCCAACAATGACAGCCATGCGGCCCTTGCGGTATCTGGCGACTTGCTGATGACCGGGGCCACCGGCACCAATGTCGCAGATGTCCAGATATTCCTGCGCGGGCGGGCGGACTAGGGCCTTTCGGGGTTTCCGCGTCGCGAATCCGGCCGGGACCAGCGCGATCCACGGCCCCGGTCGGAATGCTTTTGCGCCGTTGAGGGAATATTAAAGCTTGCCGCACTAGCCTGCCCAAAGACAATTCCGATTGACGGCAGGTGAAAAGTGACCCCAGCAGCAATGCCCACCGGTGCGTTCCGGCCCCCGATCGCGCGAATTTGCACGCATGCATCACGGTTGCCGTCCTGCGGACCTTGCGCGATAGGGACGCGGATCAGATGAACGCGATGCCGGCAATCCGCAGTTTTCACGTTACGCTGTTCGCGTTGATCACGGCACTTGCGACCGCGTCTTTCGCGGATACCCGCGCGGCGACCGGTGCGGCGTCCGACAACGAAGATATCGCGCTAAGCCTTGCAACATTGCTGCGCGCGGCCCGTGCGGTGATCTCGGAACAGCAGGACAATATCAACGATGCTGAAATAGGCGACAAGGGTCTCGGCCCCGAGGTGGTGATCCGGGTCGCAAAGGAGAATTTCGCCCGGGCCGTCGGAACTTCGATCGACGCCATTGATCCGCTGTCGCGCAAGGGGCGGTTGCTGGCGGCGGAATTGCAGGCGATCCGCACCGTCATGACCGAAGCGCAGGCCACGATCAACGAAAAGGGGGTCGGACTGAAGGGATTTCTGCCGGCGGTCTTTGCCCGTCTGGTTGCGCACGAATTCACCGCCAATTCCGGCGACCGGGCGCTGTTGAAACTGACGGCGCCCAGAAACTATGTCCGCAATCGCGCCAACCGACCCGATCGGTGGGAAAACGAAGTGATCGAAACCCTTTTCAGGGCCCCGGACCGCGCGGTCGGCCGCCACCATGTCGAAAACACGACTTTCGACGACCGGCGGGCCTTTCGTCTGATCCTGCCGGAATATTACACGGAATCCTGTCTGGCCTGCCACGGCGGACCGGCGGGCGAGACCGACATCACCGGCGGGCAAAAGGAAGGCGGCGTGCTGGGCGAACTTGGCGGCGCGATTTCGGTCGTGATTTTCAACTGATGACCGGGACGCGGCAAGCAATTCGCACAAGTCCAATGCGGGGCTGCGGGCAATTCTCACGGGAAATCGGATGACAAACCTTTCAATTCGAAGCCGTTTGTTGTTGCTGTCGGGCTTGCTTTTGCTGCTGATGATGGCGTCTAACCTGTTTCTTCGCAGCAGGCTTGTCGTCGAAAAGGCCGCGCTGGAGACCAGCGTGAACATCCTGTCGGACATCAGCGACACGCTGAGCGTTGGCGGCGTCGCGCTGGCCGAGATCGGGGAAACCCTCCGGGCGGGAAACCTGACCTTGCAGGAAGATGTCACAACGCTCGGCGAGCTGGCGGCTGCCAATCAAGCGTTGCGGGCCTTTGGCGAGATGAAATACTGGTTGACCGATCTTGAGGTTAGCTGGCTCAACCAGTCCGAAACCAAGGCCGAAAATGCCCGCGATGAACTTGCCGGACTGCTGAGTGAACTTGAGATCATCGCGGCCCCGGATCAGATCGCGACGATCGACCATCATGTCGCGCTGGTCTATGACCTGTCGATCCGGGCGGTCGATGCCTATATCGATCAGAACCGTGTGCAGGGTAACAGCCTGTCGGCGCAGGCGCGAACCAGCATGCGGATCGTGGACGATATTCTGATCTCGATCGCGGAAAGTCTGCGGCAGAAAAGCGCTGATGCGCGGCAAAATGCGGTGAACGCGGCCGTGATCGCCATGACCAAGGCCGATCTTGGGCTGGCGCGATCCAACGATGCGATCATCGTCTCGCAGGAAGGCGTGGTTGAAACCGACGCAGCGGCGGATGTGGCGCGGTTCGCCGCACGGTTCTCGGTCATTCAGATCGTCGTTTCGATGCTCATGGCGTTGGGGTTGACGTGGATGGTCGTGCGGTCCGTCATCGGGCCGCTGGCCCGGATCACGCGGGCGATGAAAGATCTGGCAAACGGCGAATTGGAAACGGAAATACCCTGTCTGGCGGACCGCAACGAACTGGGCGACGTGGCGCGCACGCTGGAACGCAACCGCGTCCTTGGCATTCAGGCGGCGCGCAGCCAGTCGGCGTTGGAAAACACGTCGGCCGCAGTGGTGATGGTGGATCCGGCGGGTGAAGTCGTTTTTGCCAATCAGGCGATGCAGGGGTTGTTTGCGACGCTGGGCGAAGCTCTGTCGGGCTCCGCGGCTGTTGCACCGGACGGTTTTACCAGGGCGACGATGTCGAGCGTCCGGTTTGACGAAATGCACAATATCGACGCGTGGGCCGGCGAGGGTCTGAGCAGAATCGTGGAACGAAGCAGGATGCGGATGACCCTCGGCGATCACACGATCGATCTTGTGGCCGGTCCGGTTCTGGACCCGCGCGGCGAGCGGTTGGGTACGGTCGTGGAATGGAGCGACCTGACCCAGCAGGTCGCTTTCGAACGCGACATGGCCGAGCTCGTCGCCGCGGCCAGCAGCGGAGATTTCTCGCGGCGGCTGGATGAAACCGGCAAGGCGGATTTCATGCGCGGCCTGACAAGCAACATGAACCAACTGGTCGCCAAGGTCGATCGCGGCGTGAGCGATACCGTGGATATCATGGCCCATCTGGCCAGGGGGGATCTGACCAGCCGCATGACCGGCGATTATCAGGGCAGTTTCCTGAAGCTGAAGGAGGATGCGAATGGTATGGCCGACCAGATCAGCGCGATCGTCGGCCAGATCGCCACCGCCACCGCTTCGGTCCGCGCGGCGGCATCGCGGATAGATACCGGGGCCACCGAATTGTCGGCACGCGCGGAAAACCAGGCGGCCTCGCTACAGGAAACCGCCGCCGCGA
>Ga0114932_10004222_pt1 | contig 13612 bp, 13 predicted proteins | sample 2SBtaG_2_FD_87286 | JGI IMG/M metagenome (GOLD analysis project Ga0114932, IMG submission 87286) | Deep subsurface microbial communities from Kolumbo volcano to uncover new lineages of life (NeLLi) - 2SBTROV12_ACTIVE470 metaG | ecosystem: Environmental > Aquatic > Marine > Volcanic ...
CATTACAGGCACTAGATTTGTTTATCGAAGAACGGCTTATTGATTTTGGTGACTATCAAGATGCCATGGTACAAGACGAACCATGGATGTATCACTCACATCTGAGTTTCTATATCAATTGTGGTCTATTACTACCGCTTGAGTGTGTTAAGGCTGCTGAAGCAGCTTACCATGATGGAAAAGTACCGTTAAATGCTGCTGAAGGTTTCATTCGACAGATTATTGGGTGGCGTGAATATATACGTGGAATTTATTGGTTGAAAATGCCAGATTATGTGAACGAAAATTTCTTTGAAGCAAAACGTAAACTCCCCAAATTATTTTGGGATGGTGATACAAAAATGAATTGCCTGAGTCAATGTGTTAAAGAAACAAAAGAAAATGCTTATGCACATCACATACAACGGCTCATGGTTCTTGGTAATTTTGCACTTATCGCTGGCCTTGACCCTGTTGAAGTCAACCAATGGTATTTGATTGTTTATGCTGATGCCTACCAATGGGTTGAACTTCCTAATGTTACAGGAATGATCTTATTTGCTGATGGCGGAGTCTTAAGTTCCAAGCCTTATGCAGCTAGTGGTTCTTATATCAATAAAATGTCGAATTATTGTAAGGACTGTTATTACAGTGTTAATAAAAAAAGCGGATTTGATGCGTGTCCATTTAACTTTCTATACTGGAATTTCTTGATTTCTAATAAGGAAAAACTGCATGAAAATTATCGACTTCAAATGATTTACCATTCTGTAGAGCGTATGAAAGAAGATCAAATTCACGCTATAAGATCAGACAGTAAAAGATTTTTCCTTGAATTAGAAAATAATCAAAAAGTCTGACTTGTCACGGTAGTAAATTATTCACTGCTGTTTTGGGAGATTACCGATCTCAACTGATGGCAAAGATCAAGGTTTCCCGAAGTTAATGTAACAAATGGCTGGGGACCAGGGATTCGAACCCCGACTTACGGATCCAGAATCCGCTGTCCTACCATTAGACGAGTCCCCATAATGGATGCTCTATTCTAGCTGGCAGGAGCATTTCTAAGCGAGTTAGCGGCTTGATGAATTCTATCGAGACAGAGTTCTTGTCCGATAATTTCCATACTTTCGAAAAGTGGAGGTGAAATACGAGTTCCAGTGACAGCTATACGTGTAAGAGAAAAAAAGTCTCCAGCGCGGATTTCTAATTTTTCAGCAGTATCACGCATTATCTGTTGAATGTTATCAGCATTCCAATCTGTCAAAGGCTCTAATATATTCATAGTAAAATCTAATGCATTCGCAGCATCAGCTGAACGATCTTTCCATTTTTTCGTTAAAAATTCTGCCGCTGCAGGAGTGGGAACGTCACTTGTAAAAAAGAATCCGACTAAAGAACTTAGTTCTGATAGTAGTTTTATTCGTTCTCTAACTAATGGCGTTAATTCCTTAACTAGAGCCCAATCGATAGGTCGAGGAATTTCTACAGGTAGATCACGTTCAAGGCGACGAACAAAAATGTCGACAAGGTCATCTTCGTCCATTTCGCGGAGATAAAGGCCATTCATCCATTCTAATTTTGTCTGATCAAATCCTGAAGGGTTTTTACTCAAGTCTTTTAGATCGAATACTTCTATAAGACGTTCACGAGAAAAAATTTCGGTATGGTCATCTAAAGCCCAGCCTGTGATAGCAAGAAAATTGACAAGCGCATCTGAAAGATACCCTTCCTCGGCGTATTCCAAGACAAATTTTGCTCCATGGCGTTTAGACAATTTTCCACCGTCTGGTCCTAAGATTACAGGCGCATGTACCCATGTAGGAATTTTGTACCCTAAAGCATTAAATAATTGAACATGTCTCGGAGTAGAGGGTATCCATTCTTCCCCACGTGTAACGTGTGATATTTCCATAGCTGTATCGTCGACAACATGTGCTAGATGGTAAGTAGGAAATCCATCTGATTTGAGGATAACAAAATCATCGAGTTCTTTATTTTCGAATGTAATTTCCCCGCGGAGTAAGTCTGTGAAAGTAGTAGAACCTTCTTGTGGCATCGCAAATCTTATTACATATGGTTCGCCAGATTCTGCACGTTTTTCGGCATCAATTTTTGGATAGTTACGATAGCGTCCGTCATATTTTGGAGGAAGTTTTGCAGCTTGTTGAGATTCTCTCATTTCACGTAATTCATCTGGTGTTGCAAAACATCGATATGCGAATCCGTTTTCAATAAGTTTTTCTGCTGTTTCTTTATATAGATCTTTACGCTCAGACTGAAAGTACGGTCCGTAAGGGCCACCAATATCAGGACCTTCATCCCATGTTATGCCTAGCCATTGTAAAGAATTTTGGATGCGATCTACTGCTCCTTCTACATATCGTGTTTGATCAGTGTCTTCAATTCGAAGTATAAATTGGCCATTCATTTTTTTTGCGTATAGCCAAGTCCATAATGCTTGTCGTATTACACCAACATGTGGATCACCTGTAGGACTTGGTGCAAATCGAACTCTAACATTTTGTGTGTCTTGCATTACATTTCCTTCAATTTTAACATTGGTTTTGTTTCATGAATTTCTCGATAATTTTCAATAAGTTTAATTAGGTCAACAGGGATTTGTGCCAAAAATTCTCTCCATTCACCGTTCGATGGTAAGGAAAAACCTAAACGATATGCATGTAAAGCCTGTCTTGAAATATAAATCGAATTTGTCCCATATAATGTGTCTCCAATGATTGGATTCCCTATCGCTGACATATGAACTCGAATTTGATGAGTACGTCCAGTATAGATTTGCACTTCGATTAAGGCTGCCTCATTACCATATTCTTCAATAATTTTATATTCACTTCTTGCTGAACGTCCATGTTCAATTACAGCTTGCCTACGTGGATCTTGAGGATCTGGTCCTAACTGTGTCTCTATTTTTGCTTGTAGGTGATCTAATTTGCCAGAAACTACGGCAAGGTAGCTTTTAAAAGTCGTTCTTTTTCTCCATTGTTCTTGGAGTAGATAATGGGAAGCAGCTGATTTTGCGAATGCGATTACTCCACTCGTATCACGATCTAATCGATGTACTATTCCTCCTTGATCAGAATTGCCGAGCGAACTGATTTCAGGGTATTGAGCGCGAACTGCATTGATTAAGGTAGTTCCCTCAGATTCTTTATTGGGGTGAACAAGAATTCCTGCAGGTTTATTTAATACCAATGTTTCTTCATCTTCAAAAATGATATCTAAATGTATATTTTTTGCGATTAAGTTGGATTCTGGAGATCTAGGTTCAGTGACAGAAATTTTAGTTCCTGCAGTAATTTGTGAACTGGCTTTAGTATTAATTTCACCCTCTATTTTAACTCCACCATTATCAATGATACGTTGAACTTGAGATCGAGATAATTCTGGCATACTTAAGACAATTGCTTTATCAAGCCTGTTGCTTTGTTTAACTACAATATCTCTGCATTCAGTCATTTAACGCTCTTTAATAATTTCTGTATTATTCCTATCAACAATAGCAAATAATAGAATTAATCCAGTACCTATCACTATTGAAGAATCAGCAATGTTAAATGCAGGATAATAGATCGGATCAATGAAATCTGTCACAGATCCTCTGATTAATCTGTCTAGAAAATTTCCTATTGCCCCCCCCAAAATGAGTGCTAAGCCTAAATTTTGCCAATGAGAAACAAAGCTCATTTTTAACATAAAATAAAGAAGTCCTATTAATGTAAAAAAAGTAATAATCGTAAGTACGTTGCTATATTCTTGAAAAATACCAAACGCTGCACCAGTATTTTCGATATGTGAAATAAAAAGAAGATTAAAATTTTCAGGCCATGTATCACCTTCATTAATAAAATTACGTACTAACACCTTTGTAGTTTGATCTATAAATACGACCGATAGACTAATCAAAAACTTAAGTTTGAAATTCTTTTGTTCACTTAGATTTTCTAAAATTTTTTTATTAAACATCGTTTATCTGTGAGTTTTTTCTATGACAAGTTCACTATGAATGTACATAATTTGTTATTACTATAGTCTATAAGTAGACATATTTTATTATACGGGGAGGTTAGATTACGTGACATTTGGATTATTCGGTAATGCCACGAGTAACAATGAATTACTTCCTGATGGTCGACTTCGCTTGCCACCAGGACAAAGATTAGTTGAAAATTGGCCTGTACTTCATTATGGCGGAATACCTCGTATAGATCTTTCTACTTGGCAATTTCAAATTGGTGGATTAGTCCCTCAAGAAATTTCTTTTTCTTGGGAAGATTTTATGTCTTTACCTCAAGTTGATGTTCGCACTGATATTCATTGTGTTACCACATGGAGTAAATATGATAATGATTGGGTTGGCGTACAATTTTCTGAAATTCTCAAAATTGCCAATCCATTACCTGACGCGAAATACGTTATTTTTCACTCCTATGGTGGTTATACAACAAATTTAGCGATATCTGAATTGGATCGCCCTGACGTTCTTCTAGTACATACCCATAATGGTGAAGCTTTAACCCCAGAACACGGTGCTCCTTTAAGAGGGATGGTTCCGCATTTATACTTTTGGAAAAGTGCAAAATGGGTCAACGGTATAGAATTTGTTGCTCAAGATCGCCCAGGATTTTGGGAACTATACGGATATCATATGCATGGAGATCCATGGATTGAAGAAAGATACGGTTAGTTTATACGTATATTCTTGGTCCAAACTCTCTAGTGTCTCCTGAACGAATCGCTTCTTGCCGAACAGCTTCTGCTACAGATTCAACAACTTGTTGATTGAATACTGAGGGCAAAATGTATTCTTCACTAAGCTGATCGTCAGGAATAACATCTGCAATTGCTCGGGCTGCAACAATTTTCATTTCCTCTGTAATATTGCGCGCATGTGCATCAAGTGCTCCTCTAAATAAACCAGGGAAACAAAGTACGTTATTTATTTGATTAGGGTAATCAGATCTTCCAGTGGCAATAACACGCGCCGCACCAGTTGGTATATCTTCCGGCATAATTTCCGGTACTGGATTAGCAAGCGCAAAAACAACTGCGTCTTTTGACATTTTTGTGATCCATTCTGGTTGAATAAGATGAGGACCAGAAAGACCCAAGAACAAATCTGCACCATCCATCGCTTCTTCGACAGTACCATCGAAGCCTTCAGGATTAGTATTTTCCGCAAACCATTGTTTTGCGAAATTTAAATTATCTCTTCCCTCATAGACAGCACCAGTGCGATCAAAGCCTATAACGTTTTTCACTCCGTAGTTCATCATAATTTTTGAACAAGCGACACCTGAAGCACCAACTCCAAGAACTACTACTTTCAGATCTTCAGGTCTTTTTTGAATAATTTTTAGACTATTCATTAATGCTGCTAGAACAACTACTGCGGTTCCATGTTGATCATCATGAAAAACAGGAATATCAAGAGGCTGCAGTCGTTCTTCAATCTCAAAGCATCTTGGTGCTGAAATGTCTTCTAATAGGATTCCACCAAAAGTTGGAGCAATAGCTTTACAAATTTCAACTATTTGATCGGTGTCTTTAGTGTCTAAACAAAGAGGCCACGCATCAATGTCGGCGAATGATTTGAAGAGCATTGATTTCCCTTCCATGACTGGCATCGCTGCTTCCGGACCTATGTCTCCAAGCCCCAATACTGCTGTACCATCAGAAACGATTGCGACAGTGTTAGATTTGATTGTGAGTGCCCAAACCGCATCAGGGTTATCGTGGATGGCCATTGAAACTCTACCCACACCAGGCGTATAGACATGAGCTAATTCTGCATTGGTCCTGATATGAACTTTATTTTCGATAGCTATTTTGCCTCTTCGGTGTAATTGGAATGTTCTGTCAGATGCTAACTCAAGTTCAACACCTTCTAAGGCAGCAATTGTTTCCGATACCGTCTTGGCATGATCTTCACTTTCACATAAGACTCGAAAATCACGAATCATATAACTAGATCTTGCCTCTCGAATATCGATGTCCATAATATTTGCACCAGCGGTACCAAGTGCAGTCGTAATCGTACCTAGCATCCCTGGTAATTGTTCGCTCCTTAGCCTCAGAAGTAACTGATATCCAACAGCTGAATAACCTTGAGAGGGATTTAAAAATTCCTCAACAACTGTTCGCTGATCTTTTTCACCCTGCGTATCTTGTGTAGTCATAGTTGTCTCCCAAGTTCAAATGTATCTATAGAATATATCGAGTTATTTGCTAGAAGGGAGGGGGTAAGTTATTTTTTCTAGAAGTTGATAGTTAAAAAAACTCTTTTTTTGATAAGAATCTTAATTAAAATTAAATTTTATGAAGGTCAGACCTGAATGTTATGTCGTTCATTGATATCCTTTCAAACTGGAATATTCTTCAAAGATATTTCAGTGGCCCCATCGTCTAACGGTTAGGACGCGAGGTTTTCAACCTCGAAATCGGAGTTCGATTCTCCGTGGGGTCACCAAACATACTAATATTTATGTTTTAGTACTACTGGAATATTTATGCCTGTTACACCATTTAGAATTGAATTTAGTGATCGTGCAATTAAAGATTTACACAGACGTCTAGATGCTACTCGTTGGCCAGATATACATATTGATCAAGGATGGGAAGTTGGAACTAATGACTCTACCTTAAGGAATTTAGTTTCATATTGGCGAAAAGATTATGATTGGTTCCATCATCAGCGTGAGTTAAATCGATTAGCTCATATTCGAGTACCTATTAATTCTGAAGAACTACATGCAGTTTTATACACTGGCCCTGCGGTACAAAAACGAGTGCCCATTTTGCTTATCCATGGATGGCCAGGATCTTTCATCGAATTTTTACAAGCTGCACCTTTGTTGCAAAAAGGTAGTACTGATTTTTCAGGATATGATGTTGTTGTTCCTTCATTACCTGGTTTTGGATTTTCTGATCAACCAAATGTCCGAGGGATGCATCCAGGTGAAATTGCAGAGAGATTGCATGGTTTGATGCAATCTTTAGGATATGAACAGTACTGTGTTCAAGGAGGAGATTGGGGAGCTATTATTGGTTCAGCTCTCTCTTTGCAACATCCTGAAGCAGTATTAAAATTACATTTAAATTTTATGCCAGCTAGCAAACATTTGGGTGATGTTTCTGTTGAAGAGAAATTACTCACTGTTGAAGAACATTTGTATCTAGAGAAGCAAGATACTTTTCGTGATATTGAGACTGGTTATAGCCATATACAATCAACGCGACCACAATCTTTGTCATATGCTTTGCATGATTCTCCTGTAGGGCTTTTAGGATGGATTCTAGAAAAATATTGGGTTTGGTCGGATCATGATGAAGATCTTTGGGGAACATTTGAGAGAGATTCTATCTTGACGAATGTCATGATTTATTGGCTAACAGGGACAATTTTATCAGCATCAAGAATTTATTATGAGGCGAAAATGTCTGGTAGATATTACCTAGAAGGTAAGATTGAAGTCCCCACAGCTTATACGCGTTATCCTAAGGAACCATGGACTGCTCCAATATCAATGATTGAAGATCGTTATAATCTTGTTAGGTTCTCTGAAATGGATCATGGAGGTCATTTTGCTGCATTTGAACAGCCAGAATTGTTTGCAGAAGATGTAGGTTCTTTTTTTGCTGATTTATCTGGATAATAGTTTTAGTATGGATAACCTTATAAAAATGGCATCTGATTAACAAAGTCGAATGTTATTTTTTGTGAAGATATTTTGATTAGTTTCTAAACAGAGTAACTTTTTTAAAATATCATCATGTATTGAACATTCAAATCAAATATGAATATACAAGGAGTAAGAATTCCCGTGAGCAGTAATCGCAGGAACCAGCGTCGTCAAGAGCAAAGGCGGCAACGTCAAACACGTAGAAGGGAAATACGGACACAGACTGTTGAAGAGGCTGGTCCGGTAGAATTTTCCGGCCCTATGGGATTTATGCAAAGACATATCAAAAGTTTTTTTCTGTTTGGGATTATATTTATGGTGCTCAGTTTGGGTGGAATAATTTTCACATCACTTTTGGGACCACCAGAAACTAATAAAAATGATTCCCCAACCTCTACCTCTGCGGTTCCCAAAGAACCTGCGGCAAACGATGTTTCAGAAGATGTAGTTGTAAGGTGGTATGAATCTCCTCCTGAAATGACTATCGATTTAGATATTAAATATGAGGCAATATTAAGACTAGATTCAGGCATAATTAATATTGATTTATTTGCTAAAGAGTCGCCGGAATTGGTTAATAACTTTATATTTTTGGCTCGAAATTCATTTTATGATGGTTTGATTTTTCATCGAGTTGTTCCTGGATTTGTTGCTCAAGCTGGAGATCCTTCAGGTGATGGATATGGCTCTCCTGGATATACTCTTTCTTCTGAAACAAATGCACTTACATTTTCTGCAGGATCATTGTCGATGGCGAGAGATGCTATTGGGACGGTTAATGGATCTCAATTTTTTATTACATTAGGTTCTACTCCTCATCTTAATGCAGACTTTACTGTCTTTGGCAAAGTAAAGTCTGGGCTAGAAATTTTAGATAATTTGCAGGTTAGAGATCCTACTAGACCAAGGCTAGAAGCAGCTGAGAAAATTCTTAATATTGAAATTATAGAGAAATGAAGTGAGAAATTACACCTAGCTATACTGCCCCTCCTGACATGACGATTGATCCACTACTGGACTATTATGCGCATGTTTTTTTTAAAGCTGGTAACTTTGTTATAAAGTTGTTCCCTAGTGTTGCACCTGTTGCAGTAAATAGTTTTGTATTTCTTTCTGAAGAAGGCTTTTATGATCGATGTATATTTCATAGGATTATACCTAATTTTATTGCTCAAACAGGCGATCCTGCTCGGAATGGTAAAGGTGGTCCTGGGTATAGATTCCCTGACGAAATATCCGATATAGATTTTAATGTTGGAGTCGTCGGTATGGCTAACGCAGGACCAGATACCAATGGATCTCAATTTTTTATAACGTTGACTGATGCTCCACATTTAAACAGGCGATATACAGTCTTTGGAGAAGTAATTACAGGTTTAGAGACGGTACAACGTATAGCATCAAGTGAATCTGCCGCAGACCCCGAATATGAAATAATTGAGATTAAGATCAGTAATAATCTTGAGTGATTATTGATTGTCAGTATAGTTGGGTTGCTCTGACCATTTTCGTTCTACGATAAGAAGAAGTCCTAGCGAAGGAACAAAGCACAAAAATGATAGCATTGCTGGTAATAGCCAACCTCCTATTAAAGCTAATAATCCTATCGCTAATGAAAATGACATTCCCAAAACAGAAATTATCCTGACAATAAGAATATAGCTAGGGGTTCCAGTTGGCATTTCTCTCTACTTTCAAAGTAGTGGTCGGGGTGCTCGGATTTGAACCGAGGGCTTCTGCGTCCCAAACGCAGCGCTCTGCCAGGCTGAGCTACACCCCGAAAAGTTGGATACTACTATAAACATAATTTGAGTGTCTATATATTAGTACACATTTTGCGCAGCCCCAACTAATTCTGAGATACTCTGTACTTTATTTTCAGTACACCAATTTTCAATTTCATCTATAACTCTCCAAGGTGCAAAAGGATCTAAGAAAGTTGCTGTTCCAACCTGTACAGCAGATGCTCCGGCCATAATGAATTCGATAGCATCTTTACCAGAAAGAATTCCACCTGAAGCTATTATTGGGATTCTAGAAATTGATGCTGCTTGCCAAACTAAACGAAGTATAATTGGCTTTATCGCAGGACCAGAAAGGCCTCCAAAGCCATTTGCAATTACGGGTTGACGGTTATTGATATCTATTGCAAGGGCAGGAATGGTATTTGAAATTGTAATAGCCTGAGAACCTGCTTGAGTAACAGCTTCCACGATAGGTTGGATATTGCTTACACTAGGTGTCAATTTGGCAATTATTGGAAGTGAAGTGTGGTTGCGCACTACCGAGATTACCTCTGCAGCCATCGAAGGATCCTGTCCATATTCAAGGCCACCTGCTTCTACATTGGGACAAGATATATTTACTTCCAGAGCTGAAACCCCTGCAACATTATCAAGTTTTTCAGACAGGAGTCCGTAATCTGAAATTGTGTCACCCATAATATTAACTATTGTTGGGATATTCCATTTCTCCCAAATTGGAGCAACATTATTGACCAAAGCACTGACGCCTATATTTTGGAAACCAATTGCGTTAATCATTCCAGACGCAGTTTCATGCGTCCGAGGAGTTGCATTCCCTTTTCGAGGGTGAAGTGTCGTACCTTTTGATACAACTGCACCTAATTCATTGATATTAAATTTTTTTGCTAATTCTAGTCCGTTGGAAAAAGTCCCTGATCCTGTCATAACAGGATTCTGGAGTTGGAGTTCAAATTTGCTTTCTTTTGCAAGATTAACTCTTAAGTCCATTAGGTGTGTTACCTATCGCTAACAAGAAAAGACTACATGTTGAAAAGAATTACGTATAGTGTCGTACATTATTTTGATCGTCAACATCAAGACAATATATCAATCTTTGGATACTAATTTTTCAATTTAGATAAAAGAAATGTCAGCTAAAAACATCATGACTCATCAGACAAAAGTATTTCTGCAGGGCGTGAGAATCGTTCAGCTTGTCTAATGTCATTTCTTAATGTACTCGTTTTTTCCCACATGACACTCTCATTAGAGTTAGGGAAAGTTTTTTTCGTTCCACAATGCTTGCAATTACCCACACTCTCTCTGCCACTAGGAGTCCCAATAATCCAGTGGTGGACACATTTTTTCTTTGTGTTTTTGACTTTATTAACTTTACTTACTTTAACTGGAGCCTTTGTACGACTCATTATCTCATTCCTTAAACTAGCAAAAGTCACCCCGTGCCCTCAGGATAACTATTTCAATTGACTACAGCACGCGGGTACTTTCACATTGTTATATATGCGCATGTGCTAACACAATTATGCATCTTGTAATAGTTTTTAGTCAAGTTTAAGATCTATAAGTTATAAAAATTATTCTAATTGGTTTTTCCTGCGTAAATCGATGGTTATAATTCAATAGTGTTCAAATTTTATTGTTGTTTATCAAATACTCAATAAACTTGAATTTTAATTTGCTATATTCTAGATCGTCTTCATTTGTCGATCTTATGTTGTGGGTTAATTTCTTCTATGTGAGGAGTAAATGTGACAGATACGCAGACGATAATTTCTGCCCTGAGAAAAGTTAATGATCCTGAACTTCATCAAGACATAGTAAGCTTAAATATGGTTCGTAATATCTCACTGGACTCGGGGAAGCTTGCATTTGAAATTGTACTTACTACCCCTGCATGTCCTCTCCGTGAGACTATAGATCAAGACGTCAGGTCTGCTTTAGCAGATTTTTCTGACATCGAGGAAATTGAAATAGATTGGGGAGCTGAGGTACGGAGTACAGTTTCTCGAGAAGGTGGTCCTTCACCGATCGAAGGCGTTAAAAACATCATTGCCGTTGGGTCAAACAAAGGTGGTGTAGGTAAATCGACAGTCTCTACAAATCTAGCTGTAGCATTAGCAAAGCTAGGTGCAAAAGTTGGTATTATTGATGCTGATATTACAGGACCTAATATTCCTACAATGCTTGGGATTACGGAAGGAATTCAGTCTGAAGGTAACGTTGGATTACACCCTATTGAAGCTCATGGTGTTTCAGCTGCTTCGATAGGATTTGTTTTACCTCAAGGCACTCCTGTGGTTTGGAGAGGACCTATGATAGGTTCCGGAGTTAGACAGTTAATGCGAGATATACAATGGGAAGAGATTGACTATCTGATAATTGACTTACCTCCTGGAACTTCAGATGCTTCAATGACTATGGCACAAGATGCATTGATTGCCGGAGTGGTTATTGTTTCAAGCCCTCAGAAAGTAGCGATTGAAGATGCTCGTAAGGCAGTTGGTATGTTTGACCGTCTAAGTGTGCCAATTTTCGGGATTATTGAAAATATGTCAGGTGATATTTTTGGCCATGGAGGCGCACGTGACGCCGCAGAAGAATTAGGGATCGAATTTCTTGGCGATTTACCTTTGGATAGCTCTATTCGAAAGGGCAGTGATGAAGGAATTCCCATTGTTGTAGCAGAACCCGACTCAACAATTGCATCTTCATTTATTGGACTTGCAGAGCAAGTTGCTTCAAGATGTTCAGTTCTTCAATTCGCAGGTGAAGAGGCAAGATTATGAACAATGACAACTCAGATGACAATTCAGATGACAAGCAATCAATTATTGCAGGGCGCCGTCCATCCAAAAAAGTTGATATCAATGAAGAAAGTAATATCGATGAAGATATTTTAACTGCATCGGACAATATAGAAGATAGTGAAGAAAAAGATATAAAAAATTCTAGTAATTCTTCTAAAGAAACCTTGTCTGATGCTGATCCAAAACTAGAGGATGTACCCCTTGATGATTCTAATAGTCGTACGGATTCAATAAACTCTTCTGAATTTCTTAATTTGAAAGAACTTGTAGTTCAGCAAGGTAGGGTTTTAGAAGAATTACGTGCGGGTCTCTTAACTCTTGGTGGACAATTAGATCGATCGACCCAACTCCCACGTTTAGGTCTGTTCGTTGACGTTCCCAATTTGATTTATGGCCAAGATTCTGATTCAAAACCTCTTCATATGGGCAAGTTATTGCAATTTATTGGTGATGGACGTGACGTTGTTCGCGCTACTGCATATTCGCCTGTGTCGGATGATCCAATGGAAGCTTTAGAACAACAAAAATTTGTCGCACCTTTTGTTCCTTATGGATATCGAATAGTTACTAAAGCATTAAAAAGATTTGCAGATGGTTCAATTAAAGGCAATTTTGATGTCGAAATGGCAATCGATATGCTTACCATGGCAGATGGACTAGATGTGATTGCAGTAGTATCAGGAGATGCAGATTTTGCTCGTGCTGTTGAAGTTGTGCAAACTCGTGGAGTACGTGTAGAAGTATTTGCTTTTGCACAAAGTTCTTCTCTTGAGATGAGATCTTTAGCAGATCGATATGTTGAACTAGGTTCTGTGCTAAATCAAATAGTCTAAAGTGCTATTAATCTAAGGTTTCAGATTTTCATTATCGTCTGTTTGGTATAAATCATCTAAGTGCCAATTAGACTTTGTTTTTATAGTCCTACCTGCGAGTGGTTCACCTGAGAAAATTGCTAAGAAAAAAGCGCTCCCACTCAATCCAATGCCTGTGCCGAATATCCATCCTAAAATAGGTGGGTCAATTGGCACAAAAAATATACTAGATAATAACCCAGAAAAAGTTCCAATTAATATAAAAAAATGGTGTGCTTTTAAGTAGTTGAAAAATAATATTTTTTTAAGCATAAATTTCTCTTATATCGAACATTGGACCATCATTACATATTAATTTTACCCCACCTTTTCTAGGAAAAACTGCACAGGAATAACAAATTCCAAAACCACAAGCCATACGCTCTTCCATCAATATTTGCATCGATTTTGAAGAGCCAGTCTCAAGTAACAATCCATACAATGCCTCAAACATTGGTCTTGGTCCACATGAAAAAACTTGATCACTCCAAGATAACAAATCCTTA
>Ga0114932_10004225_pt1 | contig 13606 bp, 25 predicted proteins | sample 2SBtaG_2_FD_87286 | JGI IMG/M metagenome (GOLD analysis project Ga0114932, IMG submission 87286) | Deep subsurface microbial communities from Kolumbo volcano to uncover new lineages of life (NeLLi) - 2SBTROV12_ACTIVE470 metaG | ecosystem: Environmental > Aquatic > Marine > Volcanic ...
ATACTTCTTGCTTTTCCTGGTATTCTTTTCAGCCATCCTCTTTCCTCTAAGTTATTAATATAAACATTAACAGAATTTTTTGATTTTAAACCTACCGCCACCTTAATCTCATCGTAAGATGGCGATATAGTTTTCTTTGCAATATAACTTTTAATAAACTTAAAAAGTTTTAGTTGCTTTTCAGTTAAGCCATATTGCTGCATTGTTTCCCCTAAAATTGATTTGCAAATCCATCATCTGCTGGCTTATCTCCGCCAGTTTTCTTGATGGTAATTTTCAAATCTTTATTTTCTTGGATATAACAAGATGCCTCGCACCAAGTACCATTAATCGTAAAGTTTTTACGATAAGGTTTCCCAGATTTTTGATTTATCTTTTCACTATCCACCAACACCAAGTCTGGTCTTTTATCTCCAGCTTGTTTGTCAGCATTCCTTTTCATTGAAAAGGTTGCGATCCAATTAGGATCTTTTGGTTTTTGAAAGTCAGCCATATATTATCCTCCGTTAAATTGCTGTTTTCTATCTAAAAAGGATTTCACTAATGTTTGATACCTTTTTAAATCTTGTTTCTTTAGCTCTGCTAAAAAATTCTTATTTTGACTTGCTATCTGATCTAAGTTTGCTTGATGACTAGCGTTTTTAATTCTTTCTTCAATGATGGTTGCTTGGTTTAAATCAACACCATTATTTTCATTATAGTTTTGTTTTTTATTATCTAGTTCTACGTCTGAATAAACTTCTCCGTGAATACCAAGAGCTTTTAATATTGCTCTATCAACGCTGCGTTTTTCAGCAACTGCTACAGGGTAGGGGAAATCGTTATTTAAAGGAGATACTTCTCCAAGTGAATAAAATGTTTTGGCATTGTATTTAGCTCCAGCTTTAACTACTGCACAACCTTTTTCTAAATTACAATGTATTAAATTAATATCAGTTTCAATGCCGTATAAATTTGCTAATTTTTCTACTTCTAAATGTTTAATTGCATATTTACTTGAACCAATCTTCCACATACCACCATTTGCTTTTAGTTTAGCAAGATAAGGTTTAAGTGTGTTTAAATGTATTACTTTAGACATAAGAACTTTCTGATAGCCAGATGTATGAATGAAGGGAAAGATTACTGCCGTAATTAAAACCCTTGTCTAACATCTCTGTTAAACGCATCTGGCTACCATCATTAGTAAAGAGATAACTTATAACTAAGAGGGAGATAAGAAAAACAATCAATATAAGGAGCAAACCTTTTGATTTGTTTTTTTCCTTCACTAATTTTTTTTTGAGCAGCCACATTTGAGGATTAATCATTGAGTTATCTTCTCTCATACCAAACCCCATAGTTTCATTGCTGCTTGCTTGTGATCCCCTAAACCATTCCAAAAGAAATGTTCAAAATCACACGGAATATCTTGATGCCAAGTAGTTTTGCCAGCGTGGTTTTCCATAACTCTTTCTCTACGCTTTGCAACTATTGCCATTTTATTTAATTGTAATTGTAAATTTTCTGGTTTTAAATCATCACAATTTTCTGGAGTAAAAAGATTATAATCTTTTTCAGAAAGAACTAATAAATGTGGTTTCTTTTTTTTATTATTTGCTAACCAGTAAAAAGCAACTTGTAAGATATGATCTTGCCAACCTAAATAACCTTCATCTATTTTAGGTAAAGAATAATTAGATGTACCATCTTTTTTTGGTCTGTTTTTTTTTCTCCATTTAGTTTTTATTTCAACAAAATTGTTTTCATCTTCTATGTCTATTCTACCGATACAAGGCAAAATACAATTAGGTAATTCTAAACTAACAGATCTTTCACATTCAATAGGAGATTTTAATCCTACTTCTTTTAAACCAAATTTTAATTGTTGAAATGTTAATGCTAAACCTTGTCTATTTATTTCATGCTGCGCTTTATCAGCCTCGTTAGCTGGATCATATAAAGTAAATTTTTCTATAATTTTATCAAATATTTTTCTTTGTGGCGGAATAGGGTTTTTAACTAAACCTTTTCCTTTTACATATTCCCAAACATAATTACCAAATTGTAATTGCGCCATATCGCCAATACAAACTCCACTAAACATTTTAGAATTTATAGGTAGCTCACGTCTTTCTTCTTGGGATAGGTATAAATATTTATAACCCCAAATATCATCATTTGAATTTAGTTGAGAAGGGGAGTGATGGTTGATGCCGTAAAGCTCAACCCACTTAGGTAATTCTTTTATATTGTCTAAAAAATCGTCTTTTTCCATAAACCGAATCAACAGAACAATTAGTAAACATTTGTAGATTCTTGTCAATACAAAATATGGATATATCCATAGAGGTATGGATATTAGGAATTATGGATATTTATAACAACTCTGGATAGTATGTGGCTTTTTCTGGTACACAAATTTCTATATCTTCTGCGTTAAATTTTTCGCAATTTTTATTAACTGGTTTTCTTGTAATTGGATTTATAATTTTTAAAGTACCATCATCATTAGTTTTAACAATTCCTAAAGTATCATTATTTGATCCAGTTTTTCTTTTCCATTTTTTTGAAGGAGTAACAAAACAAACTTTATTAATACTTATGCTACTAAATTTATTAGCTTGCTTTGGAATATCAAATAAATATATTTTTTTATGGTTTTCTGTACCTGGAGCCACAAATTCAATAGCTTTTACATTGGGTTTATAATAATCATAAGGTACTAATATAGGGTGTTGTTCATCTTTAGAATAATTTTTAACAATACAATTATTGTTAATATAAAATTTTAAAATAATTACTTTTCTTGTTTGCATTATATCTACTGGATGACAATGTAAAACTTCAGCTATTTTAATAGCATTATCCCAAGTAATCTCTCGGCTATTCTTGGACCAACGATTGATTGTAGTTTTATCTCTTTTTAATGCCGTTGCTAAATCAGCTTGCGACATATTTTTTTCTACTAATAATCTTTTTAATTCAGCCATAGTTTCTTGTTGGTGTGTATTATTTATAATACGCAGTTCTGGTTTATTTATTGTCATATTGTCAATTAATAGTATATAGGGAAATAAAAGCAAGAACTATTTGCGAGTTCTTATCAAAGTTGTATAAATATTCAGTTTTTAACACGATTTCCACATCAAATATGGATATATACTTGTCAAATTGGTAATTATCCATATAAGGAAATCATGCAATTAGAAACATTTAGAAAATCAAAAAATCTATCACATAAAAAGCTAGCTGAATTTTTAGGAATTAAAGGCACGTCTCCTGGATCAACTGTATTTCGTTGGTGCAACAAGGAGAGAATACCTCGACCAGAATTTATGAAACTGATCTCCCAAAAGACAAAAGGAAAAGTCAAACCTTCTAGCTTTTATGAGTAGAAAGAAAAAGAAACTAACAGGAACCATTGATGATTATCCGTTTGTTGAAGTTAAGTGGCTTGATACTACTGCTGACAACTCTTGGATGTCAATCGCAAAAGCAATTAGACTTAAACCCAGTATCTGTTTTAGTAAGGGGTATCAATTACTTAAAACAAGAGAAAAAATCACAATCTTTGCCGACTATTCCATTGATGACGATGGAACGCTTGAAGTAGGAAATCTAAATACAATTCCTGGAGCTTGGGTACAGGAAGTTACGGAGATAGTGATTAAATGAAATATTTATTTTTATTTGTTGTTGCAGCTGTAATTTTATTTCCAAAGGAAACACAAAATCAAACAATAGATATTTATAAGGTTGAGTGGGATAAATTTTGTAAAACTTATATGAAGTGGGTTAATAAATATCCAAATAGTTTATCTGCTGGTTGTTGCGACTACGATCATCCTTCAAATGATAATTTAAAAAAGGAATATTTAGGAGATCCATTATTAGTATGTGGATATTGCATTGGGGAGTTTTGTTATGGCTGATATTTTAGATAAAAAAGATCTGGAAATTAAAAAACTTAATGAAGCTAATAAAAGGTTGGTTGAGGAAAACTCTAACTTTCAAATAATTAGCAAGTCTCACAAGGAACTAAATGGGGATTTGCAAAAGAAGTTATCTGCTGCCGAATTTAGAATTAAGGAATTAGAAGTTAAGTTAAAAAATCAATTAAAAGAATTTAGGAATAAAGGGGATCTGTGAATGTACTTGATTTATTTTCTGGCATTGGTGGTTTTAGTCTTGGTTTGGAAAGCACGGGATTTTTTAAAACTATTGCTTTTGTTGAAAAAGATAAATTTTGCCAAAAGGTATTACGAAAGAATTTTCCAAATATACCCATTGAGGATGAAGTAAGAAATGTCAAAGGAGAAAGATTTAAAGCAGATGTCATTACTGGAGGATTCCCATGCCAACCATTCTCCGTTGCTGGAAAAAGAAGAGGAACAGAAGATGATCGCTTCCTCTGGGATGAAACTATTAGAATTGTATCCGAGCAAAAACCAAAATGGTTCATTGGCGAAAATGTTGATGGCATTATTAACATCCAAGACGGCTTGGTGTTCAGACAGATCCACGATGACTTGGAAAGCGAAGGTTTCGAAGTGCAAAGTCTTGTTATTCCAGCTAGCGGTGTCGGTGCGTGGCATCAAAGAAAAAGAGTGTGGATTCTTGCCTACTCCAAACACAATGGATCACATAGATCGAAAGGGAATGAGACCATCGAGAGCAGCAACCAATCGAAAGAGTGGTTATTTATCAGAGATGATCAAGATGTACCCAACACCTACACAGGATGCAGCATCAGAAAGAACGAAGAAGTACAAGCAAGGGGGGATGCCATTGACAGTAGCGGCAAGAATGTTTCCAACTCCAACAAATTCAGAACACAAATACAGACTAAAGGGAAACACACAAGCATCGAATTGCCTAGAAGCAAAAGCACGGAAAGTTGGTGGCAAACTCAATCCTCACTTTGTAGAGTTCCTGATGGGGTATCCTATGAATTGGACAAAGATAGAACCAACAGAATTAAATCACTCGGAAACTCAATCGTTCCCCAAATCGCAAGAGAAATCGGAAAAGCTATAATGGAGGTAGAGCTTGGCTAGGGATATTTATTTTAAGGATGTAAAGTTTTCAGCTTATTCTTTATGGCATAGAGCATTACCTCAAAAGCTCGGAATGATTGACATTGATGGCTGTGGAACTTGTTTAAAATGTAAAACTCCTTTGTATTTAGCTGAAACTGCTTTTGATGTGGGTCAGCCGTGGAAAGCAACTAGAACAACTCAAAAGTTAGCCGAATTAGCTGGTCTGCCAAGTTTCTTGGTTTTTTATAAGGTTGATGGCTCGTCTATTACGTCATTTAGAATTAAGCAGCTAACACCTTATAAGTCTGAGGAGATGTTTATGATGCCGGATGGTTGGTTGCAAGTGATGCAATTACTCCAAGAACGGCACGATTTAATTTGTGAGGGGAAGAGATGAGTTTATATTTCGTTGGCGATATAAATATCCTGGCTGATAAACGTCTTAGTTCCATAGATGTTAGGGTTTATTTTGCGCTAGTCTCATTTATGAATAAAGCGGATGGTAAATGCTACCCAAGATATGCCACAATTCAAAAGCGAACTGGGTTATCAAGGCGTTCCATACAAAGATCAGTTAAACACCTTGCCAAGCTACAGTTGATTAGTACGAAACGGCTAAGTTCTAGTAATTTATACCTATTAACACGGCAGAAAATATTACAAGAAAACATACAGAAAAGAGTGAGGAGACTCGTTGGCTCTTCTGATGAGCCAAATAGTCGTATATTAATAAAACCATCTTATATAACCAGTAATAGGTTTAATAATAGGAATAACTATAATAGAGCATCGGTCTACACCCCAACTGCTAAACATTCTATAGAATATGAAGGGGAAACATATATAGAATGTGGAAGAGAACACCCATACATAGAATATAGAAACAAAAAAGGGAATTTAATCCGAAAACATATATTTAAGAAGGATGAGCCAATAAAAAAGTTTAGTGCCATCTTGAGGGTGGCATGAAGTTAAGAGCTGGAAAGATAATAGAAATCTTTGAAGTTGCTGGTACAACTGAACGTTTAATGCCTGGTTTAAACGCCATAAAACCTAAAACTCCTAAAATGTATGATATTTTAAAGATGAGCCATGATCCAAAGGATCTTGGGTTTTGGCAGAAAAAGGGTTTAAAACTTAGAGCAAACTCAAAACAGATAGCTTGCTGGGAGCTGGCTATAGACTTATTAGGAAAAGCTAAAGCTAATGATAGGAAATTAATTTGGAAGAGAGCAAGGAGATATTCTTGGGTTGCTCTTGCCAGAATGTTTGGTTGTCATAGAGTTACAATCAAGAGACGATATAAACAAGCTATTTTAGATTTAGAGTTCAACCTAGATAAATCTCTTATAGACATTATAGATAAAATTTAATAGTAGGAACTATATACTGTGGTTGGTAGACCCTTAAAAAAAATACAATGCGAGAGTTATACAAGAGGAAGCAAATTTACAAAACAATGTCTCTGCAAAGGTTATTTTCAAAAAACTTCAGGTAAGTATCGTTGCAAGTTTCACGGAGGTTTTTCTACTGGACCAACATCACTTGAAGGCAGAATAAAAGCATTAAGGAATTTAAAATTTTTAAAGAACAAAACTGAAGAAGAAGTACAACAATGGATCAAAAGCAAAATAAACGAAGTCTCATACCGGAAGAAACCCTCAACAAAATAATTGAAAGAATAGAACTTGGAGAGCCATTAACTAAAATTTGTAAGGATAAGTCAATGCCATCTTTATCTGTATTTTATAGATATATGAGGAATGACGAGAAACTACAAAATAAGATTAGACAAGCTAGAGAAACTGGTTGCTTTACCATTATTGACAAAATAAACGAAGAATTAGAAACGCCACAAGATAATCAGCATATGATGTGGGTTAGGGAGAAATTGGCTCAATCCAGGTGGTTAGCGTCTAAATTAGCAAATAATACGTTTGGCGATAAAATTAAGCAAGAAGTTAAGCAAGACACAAAATTAATCGTGCAATGGGATATTCCTGAAAATGAGAACAATCTTATTCAAGCTAAAGAAATTGTGGAAGAAGTACCTAAAACACCTATTCAAGAGCTATCAAATAAATAGTTGACATATATCCATATTAGGTGTTGACATATTGTCAATCTTAATGATATAAGCAAATCATTAGGAGGTACTTATGAAAAAACTAAAAGTACAATATAAAATAACTGCTTTGGTTGATTTGTTTTATACTACTGGAGCTGTTAAAATAGAAAAGGTTGCTGAGCTTGGAAAGTTAGCAGACACAAAACAAAGTTTGCTTAATGAGTTTCCTTTCGCTTATAACTTTAAAATCTCTACTGATAGAGTGGAGGTGTCTCAATGAGTAAGTTTGAAAGTATAGATTTAGCACCAAGAAAAGATAAAGAGGTAATTTATCTTTGCACTTGGAATGGTGGAGAGATTGTTCAAATCCATACTGAAAAAACATTAAGAGAAGATTATAAAGGAAGTAATTTATTTACTGCTGAAGCAGATGAGACTTACTTTTCTTGTGGAGATATATCTCTTTTGCTTAAAGAATATTTAAAAGAATCAAAAAAAGATTATTTAGGCGATTCTTTTATTTGTCATAATATGGAAATTGAAAGAATAGTATAATTAATTAAATATATATTAACCTACGAGAGACTAATATCTCTCGTGGGTTTTTTTGTGCCTATTATATTGGTTGAGCTATCTGGTTGGAGTGTGGGTTTGTTCGTATCTGTATGCGAGTGGCACGCTCTCGCACACGTGGGATGGAGTTCTTTTGGTGTGAGCTGCACCGGATTACACTTGGATCACTCTTAAATTATTGAATAAGTATTGATGTATGTGGGTAAGCTGTAGGTATTGTACCTACGACCCATCAAAAACGTAGAAAAAAAGTTTATTTTGGATTGCAAAGGCACCCCTAATACCAAAAAAAGTGGCGCACTTTTATAAAATATATATATCGGGACTTCAAGACACAAACACACACAAACACTATGACTAGACCCAAATGTTCAAAATGTGAAAATAAAGCAGATATTGTAGAAAATAAAATTTACTTCTGTGCAAAATGCTTGTGCAGAATATTAGGATTAAAATGGATATAAAAAACAAATTAATAACAGCAATGGTATTTACCGCAGAGGAGACGGGGGGATTAATAATCCACCTAAACGGATTTGAGGATCAAACCCATGCTAACAAATTTTTAAAAAGATTAATGAAGAATAGCGGCATAGACTATAAATCAATACATGAGCTGTTTGATTTACCAACAATTCACTAAGGAGGGATAATGGATATAAATTTACTTATTCATGAAGCTAAACATTATTGGAGAGATCACAAAAAAGTGGTTATAGGTGTTGCAGCTTTAATAGTAATATTAGCGATTTTATAATGCACGTTAAGATACCCTATACCCCAAGACCCTTACAGGCAAAACTGCATAAGGAATTAGATCAATATAGGTTTGCGGTATTATCGTGCCATCGTAGGTTTGGCAAAAGTGTGGCAATTATTAATCATTTAATAAAAGCTGCACTTACAAACAAACTTAAAAACCCTAGGTTCGCATATATAGCACCTACTTATAAGCAAGCTAAAAGTATCGCTTGGGATTATATGAAGATGTTTGCGGGAGGAATACCAGGGGTTAGGTTTCACGAAACGGAACTAAGATGTGATTTGCCGAATGGCAGCAGAATAACCTTGTTATCTTCTGAACAGCCAGATTCACTAAGGGGATTATTCCTTGACGGAGTTTGTATAGATGAGGTAGCGCAAATAGATCCGAGGTTATGGAACGAAATTATTAGACCAGCGTTATCTGATAGGAAGGGGTTTTGTTATTTTATAGGAACCCCAGCGGGTATGAGTAATATATTTTATGAATTATACCAGCACGCTTTATCAGATGATAAATGGTTAGCTTATACGGCTAAAGCAAGTGAAACAAAAATTATAGACCAAGAAGAGCTAGATGCGGCAAAAGCTCAAATGGGAGATAGTAAGTATAAGCAAGAGTTTGAATGCGATTGGATTGCAAATATTGAAGGTGCAATCTATGGAGATATTATTAAGAATTTAGAAGAGAAAAAGCAATTAACCAAAGTGGGTTATGATCCAGCGTTAATGGTTAATACCGCTTGGGATATTGGCGTAGATGACAGCACGGCTATTATTTTTTTTCAACAATTAGGAAATCAAATAATGGTTATTGATTATTATGAAAATAATCGAGAGGGGTTGCCACATTACGTTCAAATGATAAAAGATAAAGATTATGTTTATGGAGAACATTTTGCTCCCCATGACATAGAAGTTACCGAATTTTCCTCTGGTAAAACCAGAAGGGAAGTTGCTTACCAGCTTGGAGTAAGATTTAAAATTTTACCTAAGATACCTTTAGAAGATGGTATCCACAGTTTAAAAATGGTTCTGCCAAAATGCTGGTTTGATATAGATAGTACAAAACCATTAATTAATGCTTTACGACATCATCATCGTAAGTATAACGAAAAGATGAAGATGTTTAGTAATAAACCAGTTAAGGATTGGTCTAGCCATGCAGCGGATTCCGCAAGATACATGGCTTTAGCAATAACCGAACTACCAAGAGAAAAAGTTGCAGCGCAGAAAACAGCTGTCAATGATTACTTAATACACGGAGAAATATAATATGGGATTTTTAATGCCAAAAGTATCGATGCCGGCTTTACCGCCAGCACCAGCACCTATGCCTAACCCACCTTCTTACGAAGATGCGGATAGAAAAGCAGCCATAGCAGAAAAGGAAAGAAAAATAAGAGCTGCGAGAACGGGAAGAGCATCTACTATTTTAACATCAGCTTCTGGATTAGAAGATGATGAAACATCAACAAAGAAAACTTTATTAGGAGGATAGTATGGGAGGAGTAGCAAGAAGAATAATATCGCCACCAAAACCACCAGCACCCGCACCAGTTTATACGCCAGCTCCAACTAAAGCTGAAGTATCACAAGTACAATCAACCGATGCAAGTGGGATGTTAAGAGGTAAAGGTAGATCATCTACAATATTAACTGGCGCAAAAGGTTTAGGCGACAACGCATTAACAACAACCAAGAAATCATTACTCGGAGGATAGATGGCAGTAGAACCAAAAGCAAAAATGGTTATTGAGAGATATAAAACTCTCAAAGCACAAAGGGTTACTTGGGAAGATCATTGGCAAGATATTGCTGATTATTTTTTACCAAGAAAAGCAAACATAACTATTAAACATACAAAAGGCGATAAAAGGCACGACCAAGTTTATGATGGCACAGCCACACACGCATTAGAATTATTATCAGCTAGTTTAAATGGTATGCTAACCAATACTGTTTCCCCTTGGTTTATATTAAAATTTAGAAATGAAATTATAAGTCAAGATGACGAAGCTAACGAATGGTTAGAAAGCGGTGCAAAAGTTATGCAGCAAGTCTTTGCTAGATCAAACTTCCAACAAGAAATATTTGAATTATACCACGAACTATTAGCGTTTGGTACGTCTGCAATGTTTATTACAGATGATCCTAAAGATGATTTAAGATTTAAAACAATTCACATTTCAGAAATATTTATAACTGAAAATGAAAAAGGATTAGTAGATAGCTTAACTAGAAGATTTCATATTAAAAATAAAAACATTCCATTAATGTACCCAGATGCAGAATTACCAAGATCTATAATAACAGATATTGAAAAAGCACCTTATGATGATGCTGTTATATTACATTCAGTTTATCCTAACGAAGTTAAAATGGGATATGACAATAGTAAAAATATGGATTGGGTATCTTGCCATGTTCACGAAAAAACAAGTACATTGTTAAGAGAAAGCGGATTTAAAGAATTTCCTTATGTCGTTCCAAGATATTTAAAATCTTCTTCAAATGAAGTGTATGGCAGATCGCCAGCAATGAATGCTTTACCAGATACCAAGATGTTAAACACAATGTCTAAAGTTTCAATCAAAGCAGCTCAAAAACAAATTGACCCACCTTTAATGGTTCCTGATGATGGTTTTATTTTACCAATTAGAACTGTTCCTGGTGGATTAAATTTTTATAGATCTGGAACTAGAGAAAGAATTGAACCATTAAATATTGGTAGCAACCAACCTTTAGGTTTGCAAATGGAAGAACAAAGAAGAAAAGCAATTAGAGAAAATTTCTTTGTTGACCAACTAATGACAGTACAGGGTCAAAACATGACGGCAACTGAAGTTATGCAAAGAACTGAAGAGAAGATGAGATTGTTGGGTCCAGTATTAGGAAGATTACAATCTGAATTACTACAACCATTAATTACTAGAGCTTTTAATTTATTACTTAAAAATAATAAATTACCTCAAATGCCAGAAATGTTAGGAGAACAAGATGTTGAAATAGAATATGTTTCTCCTTTAGCCAAAGCTCAAAAGACACAAGAACTTTCATCTATCATGAGAGGAATGGAAATATTTGGTTCAATGCAAAACATTGCACCAGTATTTGATTACATAGACATAGATGGTTTAGTTAATCATGTTCAAGATGTTTTAGGATTACCAGCTAAAATTATGAGATCAAAAGCAGAGGTACAACAAATCCAACAACAAAAACAACAAGCCGAAATGGAGCAAATGCAATTACAACAAGCACAGCAAGTCGCTGAAGCAGCTGGTAAAGTAGCACCCGCTCTAAAGGTGGCTAATGAACAATAATGATTTAAAGCAATTAACTATTGCTTACAAACAAGTTTTTGAATCTGACAATGGTAAAAAAGTATTGGAAGATTTAGAAAAAAGATGCAGCTATCATAGCACTACTCACATTAAAGGAGATAGTCATGAAAGCGCATTTTTAGAAGGAACAAGATCAGTAGTCTTGTTCATTAAAAATATGCTTAACAAAAAAGGAGAATAAAAATGTCAAGCGAAAATCAAGAGGTAGCAGCACCGGTTGAACAACCATCGGTACTGTCTGGAGACCCTAAAACAGAAACTCCACAAGCAACGACAGATTGGAAAGCTAGTCTTTCTGACGAAATAAGATCTGATAAATCTTTAGAAAATATTAAAGATATAGAAGGTTTAGCAAAGTCTTATGTCCACGCACAAAAAATGGTTGGATCGGATAAAATTCCAGTTCCAAACAAATATGCAACAGATAAGGATTGGGATGCAGTTTATGAAAAACTAGGTAGACCAAAATCTGCTGATGGATATAAATATGACTTACCACAAGACAAACAAGTGGATGAGGCATCATTAAAAGAATTTTCAAACCAAGCGCATAAGTTGGGATTATTACCAACGCAAGCTAATGGTGTTGTTAAATTTTATAATGAAATGACAGCTAAGTCTATACAGGATGCTGACAGTAAAGCTCTTGCTGCTAGAGAAAATAGCACAAAGGAACTTAAACAAGAATGGGGTCAAGCATTCGATCAAAAAATTAACCAAGCAGCAACTTTAGCAAAATCAGTTGGTGCTACTGAGCTTTTTGATACTAATTTAGCAGATGGAACTAAACTGGGAGATCATCCGGTTATGATTAAAGCATTTGCAGAATTAGCAAATAAGATGGGAGAAGATACTATAACACAAGCATCTGGACCAGCTTATTTGACACCAAACCAAATCGAAAAGCAAATTGGAGAACTAACGCAAGTTGGTTCAGCTTATTGGGATAAAAACCATATAAACCATCAGGCAGCGGTTGAAGAAGTTTTGGCTTTACGAGAAAAGAAAAATCAAGTATAGCTGAAAATAATTAGGATAATCGAAAGACCCTAGTTGACACTATGAAAGTATAGGTTCCAGAAGAACTAAAATCGAGGAGCGACCCGCAAGGATAATCATCCGATTTAACATAAACACAACCAATCAAGGAGGAACTTATTATGAGTTCACAAATAACTACTTCTTTCGTTGAGCAGTATAGCTCTAATGTTGCTATGCTTTCTCAACAAATGGGAAGTAAATTAAGAGGTTCTGTTGATGTGGAAAAAGTTACTGGGAAAAACGCTTTCTTCGATCAAGTCGGAGTTACAGCTGCTCAATTAAGAACGAGCAGACATGGCGATACACCTCAGATAGACACTCCTCATAGCAGAAGAAGATTGAGCTTGGCTGACTACGAGTGGGCAGACTTAGTTGACGATGTTGACAAAGTTAGAATGCTTGTAGACCCAACTAGCTCATACGCTAGAGCGGCTGCGGCAGCTATGAACAGAGCAATGGATGATGTTATTATTACAGCATTCAACGCTTCTGCGAATACTGGTGTAGCTGGTGGTACATCTACAGCTTTACCTTCTGGACAAAAAACAGCAACTTCAGACCAATCAGATGGTTTGACTATTGCTAAACTTTTGGCTGCGAAGAAAATCTTAGATGATAACGATGTTGACCCTTCATTGAAGAGATACATTGTTTGCGGACCACAACAAATATCAGATCTATTAGGAACAACTCAAGTTACAAGTTCGGATTACAACGTAGTTCGTGCTTTAGCAACTGGAGCTATTAATTCCTACTTAGGATTTGAGTTTATAATGTCAACTAGATTGAACAAG